>Ga0194133_10006764_pt1 | contig 13995 bp, 9 predicted proteins | sample TA2KigOf40mmetaG_FD_155448 | JGI IMG/M metagenome (GOLD analysis project Ga0194133, IMG submission 155448) | Freshwater microbial communities from Lake Tanganyika, Tanzania - TA2015055 Kigoma Offshore 40m | ecosystem: Environmental > Aquatic > Freshwater > Lake | place: Tanzania: Lake Tanganyika...
TTTTCCATTGGCACAAGATGTAGAAGACCCTGCCGAGGCCCGGTTTGTGGCCCTCAACGATATGAAGCATTGGGAGCTGGCCCCCACAGGGCCTGCGGCTTTTGAGAAAGCAGGGATCTCGTTTTGTCTTACGACCGCAGACCTGAGCAGCACCGCCAGTTTTACCCGAAATCTGCAAAAGGCCCGCGAATATGGATTAACTGATGCCGCTGCCCTTGAGGCGCTTACCCGCACACCGGCCCGGTTGTTGGGTATCGATGACAAAGTAGGAAGTATCGAGACCGGAAAGCTGGCCAATTTTCTGGTTATGTCCGGACCTCTTTTTAACGACAAGACATTACTGTTGCAAAACTGGATACAAGGAATAAAGTATACGATCAAAGAAGATGCGGCCGCTGCCAACGGGCTTTATCAACTTACGGTCAACACCGCTACCGGAAAAGAAACGTATCAACTCGAAATCAAATCGGTAAGCAGCGCTACCGTTTATGCAAAAGACACGTTGCTTTCTAAATTTAGTTTCGATGGCAAGCAGGTCAAGGTCAGTTTTGCACCTGCGCCCGTACGCCAGCGTCCCGGCGCAGGTGCTGATAGTACGCGCAGAAGTTTTGGGGCCGGAGGGCCGGGTGCTCGCTTTATGGGAGGAGCCGCCGATCAACCCTCACCTGCTTCAGCCACCCGACTAAGCGGTATTGCCAATGGCACCGAGTGGAATGGAGTAGGAACCGATTCGTTGGGCAACCCGTTAACATGGACAGCTACCCTTGTTAAATTGAGTGCTCCGCCACAAGCCGATTCGGCCAAGAAGAAAGAAATACCACAACTGGGAAAAGTAATCTATCCCTTTGTGCCCTTTGGGTGGGAAGAAGGAAGTCAGCCCCAGATCGAAACCCTGCTCATTAAAAACGCAACGGTGTGGACCAACGAAAAAGAAGGAGTGCTCAAAGAGGCCGATGTGTTACTAAAAAATGGAAAGATCGCCGCTGTCGGCAAAAACTTATCTGACCCCGATGCTCGCATCATTGACGGCACCGGCAAACATGTAACGGCCGGCATTATCGATGAGCATTCTCATATTGCTGCTGCCTCGATTAACGAAGGGGGCCAGTCCGTTACCTCCGAGGTGCGCATTGCCGATAATCTCAATCCCGATGATATCAATATTTATCGTCAGCTGAGTGGAGGTGTTACCACCTCGCATATTTTACATGGCTCTGCCAATACCATCGGCGGTCAAACGCAGTTGATCAAACTTCGCTGGGGCGCCGACGACGAAGAGCTCAAATTCAAAAGATGGCCCGGGCAGATCAAGTTTGCCTTAGGAGAGAATGTAAAGCGCTCTTCTTCTCCGCTGGGTAATAACCGCTATCCCGATACCCGTATGGGCGTTGAGCAGATCTTGGTCGACGCGTTTACCAGGGCCAAAGATTACCAGCGCGGTTGGGCTACTTACGAAGCCAATAAAAAGGCCTACGAAACGGCCAAGAATAAAAAAGGATTGACCGCACCGCTGCCCCCTCGCCGCGATCTGGAACTCGATGCCTTGGTCGAAATTTTAGAGAAGAAAAGATTTATTACTTGCCACTCCTATGTGCAAAGCGAGATCAACTCCGCTATGGAAGTGGCCAATAGGATGGGCTATACCGTCAATACGTTTACCCATATACTAGAAGGATATAAGGTGGCCGATAAAATGAAGGAGCACGGTTCTTTCGCCTCTACCTTCTCGGACTGGTGGGCCTACAAGATGGAAGTAGAAGATGCCATTCCCTATAACGCCGCCATTATGCAGAAAGTAGGTCTTACCGTTGCCATCAATAGCGATGATGCAGAGATGGCTCGTCGGTTGAATCAAGAGGCGGCCAAGATCGTCAAGTACGGAGGGGTAACCGAAGAAGAGGCGCTGAAGATGGTTACGCTCAATCCGGCCATTATGCTCCATGTCGATGACAAGGTTGGAAGCCTTCGAGTTGGAAAAGATGCAGACGTGGTGCTATGGAGCGATCATCCCCTGAGCATCTATGCCAAATCGCTCTACACGATCGTAGATGGTACTGTATACTTTGATCGTACACGCGATGAACAACTGCAAAAGCAAGTAGATGCCGAGCGTCTGCGTCTGGTTAGAAAGATGAATGGCGAAAAACGTTCCGGCGCTCCCACCATTCCCGCACAACCCAGCTATCAGATTATGCATACCTGTTCCGATCATGGTCACAGCCATGGCCTGCTGGTTATTGATAACGAAGAAACCCTCAACGATAAAAATTGATTCCCATGCAAAAGATATTTTTATTTATCAGCCTTTCTTTTTTTGCGACTATGATGGCGCAGGCGCAAGAGACCGTGTTGCCTGCCAAAGAGCAAAAGGGATCTTATTATCTGACCAATGCCACCATTCATGTGGGTAACGGGCAGGTCATTACTAAAGGCTCCATTAAAGTAACCAATGGTAAGATCGAAGCGGTCGGTAACAACATTGCCATTCCTGCCGATGCGGCCGTTACCGACCTGCAGGGTCAAGACTTGTACCCCGGACTTATCTTACCCAATAGTAGTTTGGGGCTTGTCGAGATCAACGCAGTGCGCGCCACGCAAGATGCCCGAGAGATCGGAGAGTTAAATCCCAGTGTGCGCTCCATTGTGGCGTACAATAGCGACTCAAAGGTCATCAATACCCTTCGCTCCAATGGTATTCTGTTGGCCAATGTAGTGCCACAGGGAAATTTTGTGGCCGGCAGCTCTTCTGTCGTGCAACTGGATGCCTGGAATTGGGAAGACGCGGCGTATAGTACCGATGCGGGTATGCATGTATATATGCCTTCTTTACTACCACGCCCTTCTTTTGGTGGCAGGGGAGGCGGGTTTGGAGGAATGGGAGCTGGCCAAGGGGGTAACGATCCGGTAAAAGAAGGATTGGAAAAGATCGAAGGGCTTAAAACATTTTTTAGAGAGGCCCAAGTCTATCATCAACTAACCGCACCCGATAAAACAAATCTTAAGTTCGAAGCCACGCGTGCCCTGTTTGGCAAAAAACAGCGCCTTTATGTGCATGCCAATACGGCCAAACAGATCTTGGTCGCACTCGACTTTGTTAAGGAATTTGGATTTGATATGGTAATCGTTGGCGGTAGCGAAAGTTACCAGGTGGCCGACCTGCTGCGTCAGCACCACGTATCGGTTATCTTGCAGCAGCCGCATAGTTTACCTACAGCCGCCGATGATGATGTAGACCAGGCTTATAAAACCGCTGCGCAGTTGCAAAAAGCCGGCGTACTTTTTGCCATCTCTGACGATGACTCGCAAACCAGGGGGCGCAATCTGCCCTTCAACGCCGGTACCGCTGCTGCTTATGGATTAGGAAAAGAAGAGGCGCTTGCTGCCATTACTCTTAATGCAGCTCGCATTATGGGAGTGGCCGACAAGACCGGCAGCATCGAAGTAGGCAAAGACGCCAATATCGTTGTTAGCAATGGCGATCTGCTCGATATGCGCAGCAGTAATGTAACGGCTGCCTATATTCAAGGACGCAAGATCGATCTTACCGATAAACATAAATTACTGAACGATCGCTTTGAACAGAAGTACGAGATTAAAGGAAAGAAAGGATTCTGATCGTTAGTCCTTGCCGTGACATTGTTTGAATTTCTTGCCGCTTCCGCAAGGGCAAGGATCGTTTCGACCAATACGGGGTCCTGCGGTAACAGGCACGGCCCGGTCTTGTTCGTTGGCGGCGTAATCTTCTCCGGCACGGTCTACCTCTTCTTTATTGGCACGCATACTACTCATGTCGGTGCGCTGCTGTCTTCCTTCGCGTAGGGGCGCCTCTGCTGCCTGAGCCGGTAAGGCCGCATGGCAAAGAAAGTCAACGATGTTCTTGTTGAGTTCGGCCGTCATATTTCTGAACAACTGGTAGGCTTCCATTTTGTAAATGACCAGCGGATCTTTTTGCTCAAGGTAAGCGGTCTGCACACTTTGCTTTAGGTCGTCCATGGCCCTGAGGTGCTCTTTCCAGGCTTCGTCAATAACGGCAAGCGTAATGGTTTTTTCGAGCGACTGCCCCAGCTCGGCACCTTCGGATTGAATATTTTTTTGCAGATTGACCAACACATTATATCCCTTTCGGCCATCGGTAAATGGAACGACCACGTTTTCGATCTGTTGTCCTTGGGTCAGCCGAATATTTTTAAAGACCGGCACCGATTGTTGCTGTAACATCTTTTTGTGTGCGGCATAACGCTGGGTAGCTTCACGATAAAGTTCGTCGGATACTTTTGTAGCGTCTTCTTTTAAGAGGGCCGTAGCACTCAGCGAAGTTTCCAGGCCAAAATTCATAATGCAGGCCATTTTAAATCCGTCGTGATCGCCCTGTTCACGAAACGATCCCACCAGTCCCTCGGCCATCGAGGCAAAGGCAGTGTCGATGTCCAGGGCCAGTCGATCTCCAAACAACGCATGATTACGTCTTTTGTAGACGGCATTGCGTTGCATGTTCATTACATCATCATATTCCAACAAGCGCTTACGAATGCCGAAGTTGTTCTCTTCTACTTTCTTTTGAGCGCGCTGAATACTGTTACTGATCATGCTATGCTGTATAACATCACCTTCTTTGTATCCCAGCTTGTCCATAAGACCGGCAATGCGCTCGCTGCCGAACATACGCATCAGATCGTCTTCGAGCGATACATAAAACTGGCTACTGCCCGGATCGCCCTGGCGACCGGCACGACCCCGCAGCTGTCTGTCTACCCGGCGGCTTTCGTGACGCTCCGTTCCGATAATGGCCAATCCGCCCGCCTCTTTAACACCGGGACCTAATTTGATATCGGTTCCGCGGCCAGCCATGTTAGTGGCAATGGTTACGGCTCCAGCTAGCCCCGCCTCGGTAACTACCTGCGCCTCTCTGGCATGCTGCTTGGCATTAAGAACGTTGTGCGGAATCTTTTTTTGCTGTAGCATCCTACTAAGCAGTTCGCTCACCTCTACCGAGGTGGTTCCGACCAAACAGGGGCGCCCCGCATTGCGAAGGGTCTCTATTTCGTCGATCACTGCTTTGTATTTTTCTCTTTTTGTTTTGTAGACCAGATCATCGCGGTCTTCTCGCACCATAGAGAGGTTTGTGGGAATGCTCACCACATCTAATTTATAAATACTCCAAAGCTCGGCGGCTTCGGTTTCGGCCGTACCGGTCATACCCCCGAGCTTGTGGTACATTCGAAAATAATTCTGTAGCGTAATGGTGGCATAGGTTTGCGTGGCCGCTTCGATCTTTACATTTTCTTTGGCCTCGAGCGCTTGGTGCAGACCATCACTGTAGCGACGGCCCTCCATAATACGACCGGTCTGCTCATCTACGATCTTGATAGCGCCGTCGATGATCACGTATTCTACATCCTTTGCAAAAAGCGTGTAGGCCTTTAGCAATTGCTGCACCGTATGAATGCGATCGGCTTTTTGAGAGTAGTCGTTAAGCAAGGCTTCTTTTTGCTGCAAAAGCTCTTCGGTGGCCGCTGCGCTTTTTTCTACCTCGGCCAGTTTAACGCCAATGTCGGGCAGCACAAAAAACTCAGGATCTTCTCCGCTGCGTGTAATGGCAGCCAGACCTTTATCGGTCAACTCTACCGAATTATTCTTTTCGTCGATGTGAAACAACAGGTCTTCGTCTACCACGTGCATTAATCGCTGCTGGTCTTGCAAATAATAGTTCTCTGCCTTTTGCATCTTTACCTTAATGCCGGGCTCGCTCAGAAATTTAATAACGGGTCCGTACTTCGGTAATCCGCGATGAGCCCGGTATAGGTAAAGGCCTCCTTCTTTGGGATCGTCTTTTCCTTCGGCTATAAGTCTTTTGGCTTCGCTCAGACAGTTGCGGACAATCTTTTCTTGCTCGCCTACCAGTTGCTGTATACGAGGCTTGTGAATATGATACTGCTGGTCTTCTCCGCGGGCTACGGGTCCGGAAATAATCAAGGGAGTTCTGGCGTCGTCGATCAGTACCGAGTCTACCTCGTCGACCATTGCAAAGTGATGCTTGCGCTGCACCATCTCTTCTGGGTTGTGCACCATGTTGTCGCGCAGGTAATCGAATCCAAACTCGTTGTTGGTACCGTAGGTGATGTCGGCCAGATAGGCTTTTCTTCTTTCTTCGCTGTTGGGTTGATGCTTGTCGATACAGTCCACCGTAATGCCCAGCCATTCAAAAAGGGTTCCGTTCCATTCTTGGTCACGGCGGGCCAGGTAATCGTTGACGGTTACCAAGTGTACGCCTTCGCCAGGCAAGGCATTTAAGTAGGCAGGCAGGGTAGAGACCAGTGTCTTTCCTTCTCCGGTGGCCATCTCTGAGATCTTACCTTGGTGCAACACGATACCGCCGATCAATTGCACATCGTAGTGCACCATGTTCCAAGTAATGGTGGCACCGGCGGCGCTCCAGCTATTTTGATAAATGGCCTTATCGCCCTCGATAGTAATGTAATTTCTCTTAACGCTCAGGTCGCGGTCAAGGTCGGTAGCCGCAGACACAAGGGTAGGATTCTCTTTAAAACGACGAGCCGCTTCTTTGACCACGGCAAAGGCTTCGGGCAGCAACTCATTTAGTATTTGCTCAATTTGCTGATTTCTTTCTTTGCGAAGCCGGTCTACCTCTTGGTAAATGGCGTCTTTGCCCATCAGGTCCTCGAAAGGAAGTTGTTCGGCCCGCTGGTTCTTAGCGGCTATCTCTTGGTCAATGGCTTGCAAGTGCGCTTTAATGCGTTGGCGAAACGAAGCGGTTTTGCCCCTGAGCTCGTCGTGACTCAGTTCTTGAAACTGGGCCACGAACTGGTTAATCTGGCCCACCAAGGGCTCAATTTTGCGCACGTCTTTTTCTGACTTGCTGCCGCCGAATAATTTGGAGAGGTAGCCTAACATAAGTGCGCAAAGATAAGCCAAAAAAAACCCATAACTTTGCCCCCCAAATCAGCATACATGGCAGGTCAGTTAAAGGAAGTCAGAAACCGGATCAAATCGGTACAAAGCACCCAGCAGATTACCAAGGCAATGAAGATGGTCAGTGCCGCCAAACTCAGACGCGCTCAAGACGCCATCGTTCAAATGAGGCCCTACGCACAGAAATTACAGGATATGCTCAGCAATATCGTAAGCAACAGCGAGGCTGGTTCCGAAATGGCCCTGGCAGCCGAGCGTCCTTTCGAAAAAGTGTTGCTGATCGTTATTAGCAGTGATCGCGGGCTGGCCGGTGCCTTCAATGCCAATGTGATCAAGTTGGTCAAATCGACCATTGCCGAGAAGTATGCCACTGCTTACAGTAATGGCAACGTAACCATTTGGAATATCGGCAAAAAAGCCTTCGAAAACCTGAGCAAAGGGGCTTACAAGACCGATGCCCGATTTAAAGACATCTTCTTGCAGTTAAGTTTCGAAAAAGTGCAAGAAGCAGCCGCTGCGGCCATGCAGGCCTTTTTGAATAAAGAATTCGATGTAGTGGAGATCGTATACAGCCAATTTAAGAATGCCGCTACCCAGCGTTTTGTCGTAGAGCGCTACCTGCCCATTCCCCGTACAGCGAAAAAAGAAGGTGCCGTTCAATCTGATTTTATCTATGACCCCGACAAGAACGTACTGGTCGCCGAGTTGATGCCCAAAATTCTCAATACACAACTCTTTAAGGCCGTACTCGATTCAAATGCCTCCGAACACGGAGCCCGAATGACCGCTATGGACAAGGCCAGTGAGAATGCCAATGAGATGCTTCGCAATCTGAAGATCTCGTACAACAGGGCCCGTCAGGCAGCCATTACCACCGAGCTTACCGAGATCGTGAGTGGTGCGGCCGCCCTGCAAGGATAATCACCCCTTTTTGGCGCTGCCGCTGGTTGTGAAGAACTTTTGCTGCACATTATTTAGTAATTAGTATTTTGTTGAACCTATTTAACCATGCCTGACGTATCCGCCATCGTTCCCCATATTGAAGCGCTGATCTTTGCCAGCGATAAACCCTTATCTACCGTAGAGCTTACCGAGCTGGTCAACACTGCGCTCGGATTTTTAGAAGATCGCATTTCGCAGGATCAAACCGAGGCGGCTCTGCAGGCCATTACCGAGAAATACGAAACTGAGTTTTATTCGTTCGAAGTTGTGCAAAGCGGCGGTGGTTGGCAATTTTTGACCAAAAAAGAATTTCACAAGACCATAGCTCAGCTCAATGGCGATAAGTTCTTAAAGAAACTTTCTCCGGCTTCGCTCGAGACCCTTGCCATTATCGCCTATAAGCAACCGGTAACCAAGGGAGAGATCGAATCGATTCGCGGGGTAAGCTCCGACTATGCGGTTCAAAAGCTGTTAGAAAAAGAGTTGATCGTTATAGATGGACGCAACGAAAAGTTGCCCGGTCATCCATTGGTCTACGCCACCTCGCGCAATTTTATGGACTACTTTGGCATTAATTCGTCAGAAGAGCTACCGACCATCAAAGAGGTCTTGGCCGAGCAGCTGGTAGAGCCCACCTCTATCAAAGACTCCCTGCCCGACGAAGAGGCCTGATCTTATTAACTTCGTTGCATGTCTGTTTCGAAAGAAGAATTGATTCATGCCGCTGCTACCTACGGTACCCCGCTCTATGTGTACCATGCCGAGTCCATTACCCGGCAATATCAAAAATTGATGGATGCCTTTTCGCAGCTGAACGCGCGTTTTTTTTATGCCGCCAAGGCGCTGACCAATCTCTCTATTTTAAGACATGTTCGTTCGCTGGGATGCTCCATTGATTGTAGTTCCATTAACGAAGTAAAGCTGGCCTTTAAGGCCGGATTTAGCGCCGATCAGATCTTGTATACATCTAACAGTGTGTCGTTCGAAGAGATCCGAGAGGCGGTATCGCTGGGCGTATCTGTAACCATCGATAGTTTGTCTAATCTCGAAAAATTTGCCAAGACCTATGCTGGCAGCTATCCGGTGGGGGTACGAATCCGGCCCAATATTATGGCCGGAGGCAATACAAAGATCTCTACCGGGCATGTCGGTAGCAAGTTTGGGATTCCTGTAGAGCAGGTCGAGGCCTTGCAACAACTCGTACAGGCTTACGGGCTGCAGCTGCGTACCCTGCACATTCATACCGGTAGCGAAATTTCGGAGGCCGCTGTCTTTGTACAAGGCGTAACGTTATTGCTTGAACTGGCCGGTCTTTTCCCTTCTGTAACTGTATTAGATTTGGGTGGTGGGTTCAAAGTTCCTTACCGCCCCGACGAAAAAGAGATTGATCTTGCGGCCATAGCGAAGGCGGTAGAAAAATCCTTTACAGATTTTAAGAACAAAACCGATAGGCAGCTTGAGGTGTGGTTCGAGCCGGGAAAATACCTGGTGGCGCAAGCCGGATACCTGCTGGCTACCGTAACGGTACTTAAGCCCACCGATACCATCTGTTTTGTCGGGGTCGATACCGGGCTCAATCATCTCATTCGCCCAATGTTTTACGAGGCCTATCACTCTATTAGCAATTTGACGAATGCAGAAGGCGCACCAACCACTTACCAGATAACAGGAAACATTTGTGAGACCGACGATTTTGCGCAGGCGCGAACGCTTCCGGAGGTGCGCGAAGGGGATCTGCTCGCTTTTCATACCGCCGGGGCTTATGGTTTCGAAATGTCGTCTTCGTACAACGCAAGGGTTCGTCCTGCCGAGGTGCTATTTAAAGATGGACAGCCGCAGTTGATTAGACGAAGAGAAAGTTTGGACGATCTGTTGATCCAACAAATTAATTAGTAGCCGTAGCATGAAAAATAAGTTTCTAAAAATTGCCAACGACCCGTTTCGGTTTCGATTTTTTATGTTGCTAAAACTACCGGCTGCTTTTTTGGCCGGGCTGCATGTAAAAAATGCTACACTTGAACGCTCCACCGTTTCGATCTCGTTGCATTGGCTCTCTCAAAATCCCTTTCGCTCCATATATTTTGCCTCTTTGGCCATGGCAGCCGAAATGAGCACCGGCCTGCTGGCCATGGCACGTATCTATAAAAAGACCCCGGCTGTCTCGATGCTCGTGCATTGGCTTTCTCAAAATCCCTTTCGCTCCATATATTTTGCCTCTTTGGCCATGGCAGCCGAAATGAGCACCGGCCTGCTGGCCATGGCACGTATCTATAAAAAGACCCCGGCTGTCTCGATGCTCGTCGTGGGCATGGAATCAACATTTTTTAAGAAGGCCACCGGTACCATCTTGTTTGTGTGCGAGGACGGACCCTTGTTCGAGGCCGCCATACAAAAAGCTGTTACCAGCGGAGAGTCGGCCTCTCTAACGGCTACGGCTACCGGTACCAATCTACAAGGAGAGGTAGTAGCCCGGTTTGTCTTTACCTGGTCGTTCAAAAGAAAATAAGTAAATTACTAAGACAATAAGGCAAGTGGAATGAAGATCAGTTTTCATGGGGCGGCCCGTACCGTTACCGGGTCGAAGCACCTGGTGGAGTTGTCGGATGGCAAAAAGATTTTGCTCGATTGCGGATTGTTTCAGGGATTAGGAAAGGATACCGATCGCTTCAATCGTCATTTTGGGTTTGATCCCAAGACGGTAGATGTTTTATTGCTCAGCCATGCCCATATCGATCACTGCGGATTGATTCCACGGCTTATTACCGAAGGATTCAGAGGTAAGATCTGGTGTACTCCGGCCACGCGTGCATTGGCTAGTGTATTGCTCGAAGATTCCGCTAAGATTCAAGAGGACGAGATTCGCTATGTAAACAAGCGAAGAAGGGCCCAGGGTTTACCGTTGTTACAACCCCTTTACACCGTTCAGGAGGCCGGTGCCTGTGCCATTTTCTTTGAAGAGGTCGATTATAACCAGTGGGCAGCGGTATTGCCCGGTGTGCAGGTTCAGTTTACCGATACCGGCCATATTATAGGAAGTGCCGCCGTACATGTTCGTTACCAAGAGGGCGGACAAAACCGACAACTTAGCTTTAGCGGAGATGTGGGTCGTTATGGGGATGCTATTTTGCGACCTCCCGCCAGTTTCTCGCAAGCCGATCTGATTATACTTGAATCGACTTATGGAAGCTCTTTGCATCCTTTGCATGTTACTACCCCCGATCTTCTTTTGCAGCACATCGAAGAGACCTGTTTGCAGCGAAAAGGAAAGCTCGTAATTGCAGCTTTTAGCGTGGGCAGAACGCAGGAATTGCTTTATTTTTTAAATCAGTTGGAAGTAGAGAACCGGCTGCCTGCCGTGCCAGTCTATCTCGATAGCCCCTTAAGTGTGGAGGCTACTGAGATCGTCAAGAGCTTTCCTGCTTATTTCAATAAAACCATTCAGCGCATCATGCAAAGCGATGCAGACCCCTTTGGTTTTCCGCAGCTAAAATATATTCGAACCGTTGAGCAATCCAAACAACTCAACTTCGAAAACGGACCCATGGTCATTATCGCAGCCAGCGGAATGGCCGATGCCGGAAGGGTCAAGCATCATATTAGCAATACCGTAGAGAATAGCAGAAACCGCATCTTGTTTACCGGATATTGCGAGCCTCGCTCGCTGGGCGGACGATTGCTCAGTGGTTTAAAAGAAGTTAACATTTATGGGGTTGCTCATGAGGTGCACGCCTCGATTGAACAGATCAGAAGCATGAGTGCCCATGGCGACTACGATGATCTTTGCCAGTGGCTGTCTTCTCAAGATCCCAATAAGGTAAGAGAGCTCTTTTTGGTGCATGGCGAGTACCCGGTACAGCAAGATTTTCGTGACCGGCTTATTAAGAAAGGGTTTGATTCGGTTAAAATACCCGAGATGCATAGTGTGTTCGGAGCATGAGCACGACACTCAGTAGCGAAGAAAATACAAAGAGATAAAGACCTGATTGGGGCTCCACTTGCACAAGGGCGCTTCCGGCATTGGCCGCTATGAATTTTTTCGACAGGTCTATCTGGCCTGTTAAATAACCCAGCCCTACTAAGGCATTGCAAAGGGCTCCTAAAACGCCCCACCGAATTTGCAAAAAGAGCAGCACTATACTCAGTAGTGAAAACGATAGTCCCAACCAGCCTCCCTCTACAAAAGTACCCCTGAAACTCCCGTACGGGGTATGTTGAACGAACCCCTCAAAGGTGGTGGTGACCTCTACATGAAACCAGGGTAAAAAAATGGAACCTGCTGTTAAAGTCACTGCCAGCATTGTAATGTAGTCTGCTGGTTTGATACTGCTTACGGCAGGTTCCGTTGACATTCGTTAGGATAGGTGTAAGGGTTAATGGAAGGCCACCGATTCGAAAAGGGTTAGTAACCCATTTCATTTCAAAAATCCATTTTAATTTTTGGTCTTATAAAGAATAGGTTAGGTTATTGGTTCAATAACAGGTTATTTCCTATATATTAGCTGAATGATTGATTATTGATTTAGGTTAGTAACAATTTAAGTACTTGTAATTCATATTTTTATATAATTTTATGCGAATAATATTCTTTTTCTTCTTTTTCTGCTTAGGCCACGTTTATGGCCAGGAGCAGGTAGACTCTGTCGTTACAATAAAGCGCTCTTCTTTCTTTACAGATATTTTGTCAAAAAAGGGGGGTGCTCACTGTTTTCAGGGGTCCAATAGCGATCACTATATTCGTTACAATTCGGCCTATCTAAGGGCAATGCCGATAGAATTTCTCTCTACCTCAACCGGTTTATTCCTGCATTTTGGGCATAGCGGAAAGCTCTATTTAATGGAAGACAGGGGAGACTCCCTACTTTACTTTGTTAGGCAAGATCGCACCATCAATTACAATTATAATATTGGCTCCGTGTTATTCAATAACAAGAGAGATATCTATGAATTTGGAGGATATGGTTTTTGGAAGTCCAATGGGTTGCTTCGGCAATATAATTTCTCTGACAGGGAGTGGGATATATTGCCCGTGAACCTCGAGGTGAGTGTTCCTTTGGTTTCTGTTTCGAGAATGGGAGCTTGGGTAGATACCAGCGGTGACTATATGTATGTTCCTTACCAAATTACTATAAACGATGGGCTATCTTCCGTCGACAATGGCATTAAGATCGATCCTACCTCGTACCGACTAAACGTTGAGCAGCGAAAATGGGAGAAATTGGGCGTTATATCAGATGAGGCCCTTGGTTTGCTCAAAACCTCGAATTGGACCGGCTATGCTTCTGAGCGCGGACTTTTTTTAGGGTTTACCAAGGGGCTCTATTATCTGGATTTTCTTAGTAATCAAATCTTGTTTTACAATGACCCCAATCTGGTACAAAGCTTGCTTCGAATGCAAGCTAATATGTTGAGTTATTATAATGGAGGATGGATCTACCATCTAAATCCGGTTACGTATAAATATGATTCTTTGCGTTTCGATCCCTCGCTTTTTAAATCTACCGGGAGCGCTATTTGGGTGAAGCCCGTATCCTACGGTGCATGGGCCGGTGCTTTGTCCTTGTTGATGTTATTGGGGTTGGGTCTTCTGTATCGCCGCCGAAAAAAGAAAGAGCAGCCTATTGCCCCTTTCTCTACTACCACGGGTCTGGCAGGTACCCTTCGACCTTTTACAGAGACCGAACAATCGCTTTTGCAGTTGCTGCTTAGCCGCTCGGATAAAGGGCTAACCGCTACTATTACCGACATCAATTACGTGCTGGGCGTAAAAGATAAATCGCCCGGTATGCAAAAGAAGGTGCGCAGTGATGTCATAAATAATCTCAACGAGAAATATGCCTTTGTAACCCACCAAAAGGAGTCCCTAATACAGAGCATTCGGAGTGAATCGGATAAGCGATACTTCGAGTATCTTATTTACCCCGCCTGTCGAGAAACGCTACGCCAGTTGCTTACCTAATTTCCTAAAAAACACTACCTTTGCGCCTCTCTCGACCAGAGAATGCCGGGGTAGCTCAGCTGGTTAGAGCACAGGATTCATAACCCTGAGGTCGGCAGTTCAAGTCTGCTCCCCGGTACTAAACAGGACTCTTCGGGATTTTCTTGAAGAGTCCTTCTTTTTTTATC
>Ga0194133_10006765_pt1 | contig 13993 bp, 15 predicted proteins | sample TA2KigOf40mmetaG_FD_155448 | JGI IMG/M metagenome (GOLD analysis project Ga0194133, IMG submission 155448) | Freshwater microbial communities from Lake Tanganyika, Tanzania - TA2015055 Kigoma Offshore 40m | ecosystem: Environmental > Aquatic > Freshwater > Lake | place: Tanzania: Lake...
CGTACTCCTGTTAATTGTTGGCGGTCTGGCGTTGACCGCACCGCTTGAGGCATTAGCTCAAAACATCCCATTGTTTGAATCGGTTCCCTCAAAAGGAGGGGGTACGAACTACTCGGTACCGGTCCAGACGGTTATTTTGCTAACGGCCCTGTCTTTTCTGCCCGCGATGCTCATGCTCATGACGAGCTTCACTCGAATCCTAATTGTACTTTCTTTGTTGCGGCAAGCGATGGGTTTGGTTACAACCCCTCCGAACGCAGTTCTCGTTGGGCTTGCCCTTTTTATAACGGCCGCTGTTATGGCGCCAGTGACTGAAAAAGTTTACGCAGATGCTTGGCAGCCTTACGTTTCAGGCAGGATAAACTTCGAACAAGCGATTGATCGCGGTATTGAACCTGTGAAGGGCTTCATGTTGCGTCAAACACGAGCTGACGATTTAAATCTTTTTGTAAAACTCTCAGGGAAGACATACGCAAAACCTGAAGATGTCCCAATGACGACCGTAATCCCTGCATTTGCAATCAGCGAAATCAGAACCGCGTTCTTGATAGGCTTTGTGATTTACCTGCCTTTTTTGGCGATCGATTTCGCGGTTGCGAGTATCCTCACAGCGCTCGGTATGGTGATGGTTTCTCCGATTACTTTCGCGCTTCCGCTTAAGCTCATCGTATTTGTTTTGGCTGATGGCTGGGCCATGCTCATCGGGGGTTTAGTGGATAGCTTCAAGATGAGCGCATAGCGAGAAAACACATGGATAGTAGTGAAATAGTTGGTCATGTGCTCAGGGCGATTTTGATGATGGCACTTCTATCTGGCCCAATTCTGCTGGGCATCCTCGCATTAGGACTACTTATCGGCGTTTTGCAAGCGGCTACTTCAGTTAACGAACAGACGCTAACCTTTGTTCCGAAGTTGATCGTAACGGCCCTAATTATCGGCGTTGGTGGGTCATCAATGTTATCGCTTTTTGTGGATTATGTTCGGGATGTGCTGGCGCGGATCCCCGCGTTGACCCAATGAATACTTTTTTTGATTGATGGCCCAAGATCTTGTCTGCCATGCTTTCAATTCCCCAGACATTAATTGAGACTGTCTTCTTGCCGGGGATCCTGGCCGCAACACGGGTGATTGGCTTATTTCTTTCTGCGCCTTTTTTTGCGCTTCAAACAATCCCCGCACGTTTTCGGGTTGCCCTAGCGCTCGTCGTTGCGTTCGGAATTCCGATTCAGGTCGGCGCTTTGTCGACCATTTCGATCAATACCTCGACAAGTGGGTTCATGGCCTTAGCGGCTACAGAACTGATGATCGGACTTGTTATGGGCTGGTTGATTCGGGTGGGGTTAGTCGTTTTTGATGTAGCTGCTGAAGTGATAAGCATTCAAACCGGTTTGTCTTTCGCGTCCAACTACAACCCGGATCAGGCATTACCTTCAGGCGTTCTGGGTACTTTGTTTGGACTCGTCGCCTTAGCATTGATGTTTGGACTCAATCTTCATTTAGTTGCCATTGAAATACTTTTTGAATCATTCAGAGCGCTGCCGCCAGGCCAATGGCCCAAAGCGCTTGAGTTGAGGGGTGTCTCCACATTGTTGGCGACATGTTTCGGGATCGGCCTCATCTTAGCCCTTCCCTTCGTTGCAATTAATCTTGTCGTGATGGCCGCGCAAGGATTCATGGGGCGCACTAGTCCGCAAATGAATCTTTTTTCGATTGGATTTGCCATTTCGATCCCAATTGGTGTATTCCTCATCTATATTCTGTTGCCCGTGTTTCCTGAGGCTCTGCAACGTTCACTCGAAGCTGCCTACGGGGTTATTCGCATGGCTTTTGGGTCAAACTGAACCTCCAGTGGGGCATTGTTATGCGCACTATTTATAAGCTCATTCTCGTCATTTCATCGCTTGTGCTCGCTGGTTGTTTAGAGACCGTGCCGAAGACTTACGTCGTTGATGATTTCCCCTATGCGCCAACGCTAAAGGATCGAAATGCATCGATAGCACAAGCCTGGAACAGAGCGAGTCTGGATTGCAGGTCTCAGAATAAGCCTAAGGGATCTTTCTGTGAGCAGCTTAAAACAGAGGGAGAGTTTTTGTCGTGTTCAGCAGATCGCTTTGCCAAGGCAGCCCAAGTGCTTCGCTACCCAGCACCTGACAAGATTTGGGTTTGGCACAACTGTGTTCAAACAACTGCGAATCTACTTCGAGATGGGTTTTACCTTACAAAGCGGGACATTGAGAAACGCATGGCGGAATGTCAGGCGAAGTTTGATCCTGAGCCTGAGTTTCAGGTGAGACAGTCTGGTTGGTTGGGTTCCTTAGTTTCAATGGTTTCAACAAATGACAAAGAACCGTTGCAAGCAGTTCTGCCTAGCGATTTTGGTGTTAATCAATCCCAAGTTGCATTACCAAATTGCGCTGCGCGCTTCGCGCCGCAGGCACAACCGGTTGCTGAAGTAAGACCAGTCCCTACGGCGGCTGCCGTGCAGCAAGTGCTTGTTCCGGTTCCTGCTCCAGCCGAGCCCGTTGAATCAAGCAAGCCAGCATCGAAGCAGGCGGTGAAACCAAAACCACGAAATGCAGTGAGTACCTCAGACGTCAAGCCTACGGCAACCACTAACCTCGCCCGCTCAGGGTCAAGTTCAAGCGCGAACCAGTCGCCCGAGATGAAGGGCGCCTGTCCTATACCAGGTGCATGTGGCCCGAGCGTCCCGCCCGACGCCGTCAAGCGTCCTTGAATCAACGAGTTCTTGGTGTTTTTGTACAAAGGTTCCTGCTCATGAATAAGCGTCCTGTCACGAGGCTAATGCTTGCTGTGGCCTCATTACTCTTTACGCCTATTTCAGCTTTTGCGGCAGACAGTCCTAGTCCAGCCGAGAAGTCAAAATTGATTGAACCGGCGGCAAAACCAGCAATTGCAAAGCCGAGCGATGCCTTAGTTTCAAAGTCAAAAGACGGAAAGCAAGCGGAGGTCAAGCAGGTAGAGGCAAAAATCAGCGACGCTAAAGAAAATATTTCGCAAACACCTGCAGGACGACCGATTAACGATTTAAAAGTGACGCCAGGCGCACTGACTGCGCCAAAAACCGGATCGATGCCCAGAGCGGGCGTTACGCCAGCGGTTGAAGGGCAGTCGTCAGCGGCCGATCCTCTAGAAGAGAAGGTTCGAGTGCTCTTGCAGGACAAACTCGGTAAAGACGGAGAGGTGGTGCTGAGGGTAAGCCCAGACACACCCGTTGCTAAGGCAGAAACCTCCCCGACGGCTAGAGGGCGCGTTGCTGCGGCAAAAACCACTGAAAGGACCAAGAGTGGGGATACCAGTGCTGATGCGACTGCGCAACACGGCGCGGATCCGTCCGATCGTCACGGTATGGATTCTTCCAAGTCAGCGCTGTCGGGCGATGCGAAGAATCTTGTAGGCAGTTTGAAAGTGTCCTCGGATGTGTCAAAGCGTGCCGCCATGCATCACAGCGCATCGAGCGATCAACATCAACCCTGGGATTGGTCTGGTTCTCGAGGGCCGCATAACTGGGGAAGACTCGACCCATCCTATTCGACGTGTTCGTCCGGTAAGATGCAGTCGCCTCCATCAATCACAGAACAAGAGCCGATTGCTGCGATAGGCCCAGCAATGCCGGCTTTGAATTGGCAGCACCAGAGCTTCAACTGGTCTCGTCAAGGACCCTTATGGACCGCAAACTTGGCTGGAAACTCCCAGTCAAGCTTTCGTGGTGAGATATTTTCACTTGACTCAATTCAGTTTCGTTTCCCCGGTGAACCCTTTATTGGAAAAAAAGCGCCTGCCGGGGCAGTACACCTAATTCACAGACACGGAACCCGCTTCCTGATTATTGCTGTGCCCCTGGAAATTGATGATAGATCCCCAAGAAACCCGGCGATCTCGACATTGCTGCGACGATTTCCCTTTGATTCAAACGAAAAGTTGAGTTGGACAGGCTTGCAAATCGATGCCCGATCATTGCTTCCCAGCCCAATGCAGGCTGCTGTTTTGTTCTCAGGATCCCTCTCACATCCGCCTTGTACCGAGTCGGTGCTTTGGTTGCTCGCGCAACGATCGCTAAGCGTGCCTCGTGCCCAGTTAATCGAGCTTTCAACATTGCTCGGTGAGGGTGTACGGCCTCAGCAAGCGTTGAATGGACGCCCAGTACTACGTCTTCATTCGACCAACCCTTAACCTAGGCACGGCATTTATTGCCGCTTCGCCCGTCTGCTCGGCATAGCTTGCCGTTACGATCATACACAGCCAGTTCTTTCAATTAGTTTAGGCCGTTTAACCTAATTAAATACACCATTCGTCGGCTTGGCACAGGTTTTGCTGCTAGGGAGGTGTTGGAGTGGTGGAGCGTTTATGAATCTTGTACCTGAATTTGACCCGTTGTTCTTTTCGGAAGCCGCCTTGCGGATGCGGGGCTATCGGCAGCAGATACTCGCCTCGAACATGGCAAACGTCGATACGCCCGGTTATAAGGCGCGAGACGTTTTGTTTTCGCAGGCGCTCAGGGAGCAACTCGAAGGCACGGCTTATTCGAATGCACTTCCGCTCGCAGCATCTAACGAAAGGCATTATCGGATTGGTGGCTCGCTGCCTGGAGCGCCTGCTTTGCTATACCGAATGCCGATGCAACCTTCACTTGATGGCAATACGGTCGACGTTGAAACAGAGCGTTCTCACTTTGCGGACAACGCAGTTCGTACAGAGGCTGCTATGACGATGCTCAATAGCGTTTTAGCCTCTCGGCGACTTGCGCTCACTGGCAACCAATAAGGCTGGTATAAACAATGAGCTTGATGCGTAGTTTTCAGGTTGCTTCTACCGCGCTTTCCTCGCAGTCTTTGCGTATGAACGCGCTAGCCTCGAATTTGGCCAATGCAGAGTCGGTTTCTGGCCCGGATGGTAAACCCTACAAGCCTAGGCATGTTGTGTTTAGACCGGCTCCTATCCTTGGGGAGGTTGCTGCCGGTGTTGAGGTTGCCTCGGTTCAAGAGGATATGCGCCCTGGTCCTAAGGTGTACAAGCCTGGTCACCCTAGTGCTGATGCGAGTGGTTACATTCAAATGCCGAATGTTAATCCCGTTGAAGTGATGGTCGATATGGTTTCTGCGTCACGCAGTTATCAAATGAATGTTGAGGTGATGAATACTAGCAAGCAATTAATGCTCAAGATGCTTGATTTAGGTAGGAGTTAATAAATGGCAACATCGACAGGTAACCTTAGTTTGATTCCTCGATACGATCCTGCAACGGCGAATCAGGTTAAAACCTCCAATACAAATATCGGAAGTACCGCAGAAGAAATTCAAAATAACTTCATGAAGATGTTGGTTGCGCAGATGCAAAACCAAAATCCGCTAAACCCAATGGATAACGCGCAATTTGCATCCCAGTTGGCTCAAATGAGTCAATTGCAAGGGATTGAAAATATGCGGACTTCAATTGACAGTTTTGTGAAACAGGTGTCGAGTGGCCGATTACTTGATCAATCCGCCCTGATTGGTCGAGAGGTGCTCGCAGCGGCATCCGCTGTTAATTGGGATGGGCAAACTCCAGTAAATTTCGCAGTCAATGCCGATTCGATGCTTTCTAACGCCACACTTCGCATTACAGGTTTAGACGGTAGTATCGTTGACGAAATATCGCTGGGAAGCCTTGGTCCTGAGATTAAGTCGTTGAGTTGGGATGGCAACACCAAGGAGGGAGCTGCGGCTCGAACTGGGGCTTATCGAATCTCGATTGAAGGCTTGACCTTTGATGGTAAGACGGGTAAGGGTAATGCGTTAACGGGTGCGACTGTACAAAGTGTCCAACGTGTTGGTTCAGCAGTTCAGGTTCAACTGAATGATGGGCGAGTGGTTAACGATACACAAATCATGCAAATCGGATCGGCAGAAACGCTTGCAAGCGGGATTTAGTCGGGCCGGCTTTATTTATATTTTTAGATCGATTTAGGTTCTCAGGAGAGTAAGCTCATGTCAAGCGGATTTTCAATTGGTTTAAATGCTTTGCAGGCCAATTCAGGTGCCATTGAAGTAGCAAGTAAAAACATTGCTGCGTCAAATGTTAGTGGTTATAAGGCCTCTGAGTATTTGTTTCAGGAGGCTTTGACGAGATCGCTACAGCCGAGTTCTTCTGGGCGGTTTGGGTCACAGGGAACGGGCGGCGTTACCCGTCGCAGTTATGCCTCGGGATCATCTAAGTACTCAGCGTCGCCCTTGGATATGTCGATTAACGGCGATGGTATGTTTGTTGTGGGGTTATTCAAAGAGCCATCGCCTGAAAAAACCTTCTACACACGAAGTGGACAGTTCTTAACTGATAAAGAGGGAAATATTGTTAGTTCTAGTGGTTTATATCTTTATGGTTACCAACCTAATTCTGACTTTACGAATACAACAGATAAAATCGGACCGTTGAAGGAACCTTCGTCCCCGATGCCGCCAAACCGAACAACAAGCGCATTTATGTCGGTTAATTTAGACGCGCGGGGTGCAATTGTTCCTGAAAGCATCCAAAAAGGAGAGACGCTTTTGTCGAATGTGCTCAATACTGATGACCCGACAACTTATTCGCACGTACAGCAATTTCCCCTGTACGATAAGTTGGGTCGGCAGCATTCAGTAACGTTGTATTTCAGGCGGGTAGAGCCAAGGATTTATGATGTTTATGTAAATATTGATGGGCAAATTTTCGCACCTCCTATCCCTACAGGTGAGGAGCTCTTGACAGAGGTTCAAATGCCAGATAATTCAAACCCAAAAGAAGGAGAATTAAAAGGGTTAGATGCATTGCCTGAGAACTTGTTATCAACCGCCACAGTTACTGGAAAGGTGGGCCCAAAGCCGGTTGCACGCTTTGGTTTTTCTGAAGGTCGACTTGTCTCGATTGGACCGGGAGGCGAGAATCTAGCTGACTTTTCCGCAGCGGTAGCACCACTGAAACCCGAGGATGCAGAGACTTTATCAATGGAGTTCAATCTTGATCCGCCGGAATCGACCAAGACTTCCGACATTATCGATCCGGCATTACTGTTAAGTGATCCAATTGCGTTTAAGCTTGATTTTTCGGGAACCACTAATTTTGCTTCAGCATTTGAGGTCAAAAAAGTTGAGCAAGATGGTTACGCGGCGGGATCTTTAACGGGTCTTTCGGTCGACGATAAGGGCATTTTGCGAGGTCAGTTCACCAACGGCAGGACGCTTGTTGCTGGCTCTATACAGCTCGCAACCTTTAAAGGTCTTGGCGGCCTAAGAGAGGTGTCGAACAATACCTATGAGGCTACCCAACAGTCTGGAGACGCGATTGTTGGACGCGCCGCCGACAGTATTTTCGGTAGTATCCGCTCCAATTCGGTTGAGGAGGCGAATACCGACATGGCAAGTGAACTCGTGCGGTTGATGGTGCAACAGCGTAATTATCAGGCAAATGCGCAGTCAATTCGCACCCAAGTTGAAATCCTTTCCGTAACCATCGACGTCACGCGTTAATGGACCGCCTTGTTTTCGCAGCCATGACCGGTGCGCGATCCGCGCTCGGTCAAATGGCAATTACCGCAAATAATCTTGCTAATGCCAGCACCCCCGGCTTTCGTGAGCAAATAGCAGCTTTCCGAGCTGTTCCCATGGGTGGTGATGGCGCTAATACTCGGGCTTTCGCGCTCGACACAACACCTGGATCAAACTTTCAAGCTGGGGTTTTTGAGTCGACCGGAAATCCTTTTGATGTTGCACTTCAGGGAGACGGATTCTTTGTCGTTCGGCGGCCTGACGGTCGGGAGGCTTTGACACGTGCCGGTAACTTCCGTACTAATCTTGCGGGTGAATTAATCACCGCAAGCGGTTTACCTGTTCTTGGTGATGCGGGGCCAATTGTGATTCCTCCAAACAGTTCGCCTCCGCAAATCGGTGACGACGGCACGGTGGTTGTGTTTGACGGTACCTCGCCACAGCCGCAGATTCTCGGCAAGATGCGACTTGTTAAGCCTGACCCTAAGGCGCTTTCTAGATCAGGCGACGGCTTGTTTGAAGTTACCAATGTACAGTCGTTGACATCCGATCCTTCGCTCGCGGCCAAGCAAGGTTTTGTCGAAGGTTCAAATGTGAGCGTCGCTGCTGCCATGGTTGCCTTGGTTGGGCAGCAACGCTTATTCGATCTCAATGTGAAAATGATCCAAAACGCCGATGCGAACGCACGGTCTGCCAATGGAATCATGACGTTAAGTAGAGGCTAATCAATGATTCGTTCACTTTGGGTCGCCAAGACCGGTATGGATGTCAACCAAGCGAATTTGGATGTGATCGCCCACAACCTTGCTAACGCGTCAACGGTATCGTTTAAGCGGGTAAAGCCAAATTTCGAAGATCTGCTATATCAGACGGTTCGAGCACCCGGCTCTCAAACTTCTGAACAAAGTGTGTCGCCAACAGGATTGCAATTCGGTAGTGGGGCGCGGATTTTAGGCACGACAAGGGTGCTCAACCAGGGAGCACTCTCGCAAACAAGCAATGGTCTTGATGTCGCGATTAATGGAAACGGTTACTTTCAGATTAATCTGCCAACCGGTGTTGCTGCCTACACACGTGACGGTAACTTTACACAAGATAACCAGGGTCAACTGACCAACATGGCAGGCTATGTGGTTGCTCCAGGGATCACGATTCCCGACGGCGCGGAGGCGGTTACGATTTCTGAATTTGGTCAGATTACGGCTAAAGTGAATGGAACCTCTCAGCAGCTCGGGCAGTTGCAGATTGTCAATTTTGTAAATCCGGCAGGCTTGGAGTCGATTGGCGGCAATCTATACATTGAGAGTGTTGCTTCAGGCAGCCCAACCCAAGGCACACCAGGGCAAAACGGTTTAGGTGTGTTGAAGCAGGGCTATGTTGAGCAGTCAAACGTTAGCGTAGCGGAAGAGCTAATCAATATGATCCAGGCTCAGCGTGGCTATGACGTCAATACTCGCGTTGTGCGGGCCTCTGATGAGGTCCTCCAACGTCTGGCCCAGGTTTAAGAAAATGATTAGTCTTCGTTTTGGATGCTTGCTAGTTGGCGTGGTGCTCTTGGCAGCATGTGCAACGGCTGAGCAATCAATCCAAGCGGCTCCTCCCGTGGTGAGGCCAAAACCGCTCGCGGTCGCACCTGCATCACAAGGTAGTCTTTTCCCAGCAGCCTTAGGAACGGGAACACCACGGCCTCTCTTTGAGGATCGCCGAGCCAGAGCAGTTGGCGATATATTGCAAGTGAGATTGCAGGAGAGCACGCTGGCGAGCCGTTCGGGATCAAATCGGGCGTCGCGAGATTCGAGTGTCGATCTTTCGGTCACACCTCTTACGGGTGCCGAAACTGCTGAGACCGGTCGTAAAAGTCCAATTGCCAATAAATTGAAGTGGGCAAACCTTGCTGCAAGTGCCTCGACAGAATTTGAGGGTTCAGGTGCTTCACGTGCTCAAAATGCATTTACTGGTGTTTTGATGGTGATGGTCACTCAAGTACTCTCTAACGGCAACTTGGTCGTCTCTGGTGAGAAGCAGGTAGCAATCGGCGCTGAGGAGGAGGTTATACGTTTCTCAGGCATTATTAATCCATCGGATCTTACGAACAACACGGTTCTTTCAACTCAGGTTGCTGACGCCCGGCTCGAATATCGAGGGCGCGGTGCGGGTGACGATGCGACCCGTCCGGGCTGGCTGACGCGAGGTATCTTTAAAGCATGGCCATTCTAGAAATTGATGGTGCCTAACATGAAGTTAACTGTTTCTAAGTCATTTCTGGCGTTGGTTTTACCGATATTGCTAATGCTGCAAGTCGGTGAGGCGCTGGCCGCTAAGCTTCGTGACATTAGTTCAATCGCTGGGGTTAGAAGTAATCAGTTGATTGGATATGGTCTGGTTGTTGGTCTCGATGGGTCGGGCGATCAAACAACGCAAACCCCATTTACCTTACAAACGACACTGTCACTATTGCAGGCTCTAGGCGTAAAAATGCCAGAAGGTCAACGCGTTCAGCTGCGAAACACAGCTGCAGTGATGGTTACCGCAACGCTTCCTCCTTTCGCAAAGCCTGGGCAGAATATTGACGTGTCGGTGTCCTCCGTCGGCAATGCAAAAACCTTGCGAGGAGGCATGCTTTTACTGACGCCTCTCCGTGCTGCTGACGGTCAGGTCTACGCTATGGCACAAGGGTCGGTGTTGGTACCTGGAGCTGGGGCAGGCGGTGGTGGAGCAGCAGTTTTAGTTAATCACCAATCGGTTGGGAGAGTGCCCTCTGGTGGATTGGTTGAGCGCGCTGTCCCGCAGGCGATAGACGAAGACCTAATGCAGGTCGATCTGCACCGTGCTGATTTTGGACAAATGCAAAAGGTCGTTGAATCGATCAGCAGACGATTTGGGCCCAACGTAGCCATTCCGCTTGATAGTCGCGCCATTCAGGTGCGCTTGCCTCAATCTCAACTTGACAGGGTCCGGTTTGTCGCCGACCTCGAGTCTTTAACAGTTGACTCGGTTGATGAAGCTCCTAGGGTGATTATTAATTCTCGCACAGGTTCTGTTGTGATGAACCAAGGGGTACGCCTCGACCCTGTCGCGGTCGCACATGGCAACCTCACCGTCAGAATAAACAGAGACACTCAGGTTAGTCAGCCCGCTCCTCTTTCTCAAGGGCAAACTGCTGCGACGCAACGTACTAACGTCGATGTCAATATTGGACCAGGAACTCTAGGAGCCTTGCCCAAGGGTGCTTCACTTGAGGAAGTCGTTCGAGCTTTAAACCTGCTCGGCGCTAATGCTCAGGACCTCGTTGCGATCTTACAGGCGATGAAAGCTGCTGGCGCACTTAAAGCAGAGCTGGAGATGATTTAATGATTGCACCTCCAGCCTTTGACCCTTGGGTTGCAGCGCTAGGCACTAAGCAAAGTGCGGATCGAATCAGCGGTTCCGCAAAGCAAGCTGCTCAGCAATTCGAAGCCTTACTCATTCGCCAATTTTTATCTAACGCCCGTTCAACATCGTGGCTCAGCGATCAGCAGGAGTCAGAGTCAGGTTGGCGAGAAATAGCTGATGATTCACTAGCTGGGTACTTGGTCAAAGCGGGAGGGTTGGGTCTTACGAAACAGGTTGAGTCTCTAATTAGTCAGACACAAGCATCTCGTTATGTTTCCAGAGGTGACCGCGATCTCACTCATGGCATTCCACCTTCCGGTGCCGAACGCCTTAATAGCCTGAGCGTTCCGACCGTTAAATCAACCAGCGGGTCAGATTTCCCGCTCGAGTCTAGGAATTCTAGGTCGAAATAAGGCCTTAGCGCGAGGAATCATGGGAACAGGAATTTCAACGATCAACAGCCTGGGATTAGCAGGTATGCAAACTGCTCAGACAGGCATGGCTAACGTTGCAACAAACGTTTCAGGTGCGTCTGTCGATGGTTTTCACCGTCGGGAAGTGCATCCGCAAATGTCGTCGGCCTCAACGAATCCACTTGTTCAGGGCGGAACCGTTATTATCGATTCCGTAATGCGTTCGTATTCGGCCTTGCTATCGATGCAGTATCTTGCTAATCATGGCAAGGTAGAACAGGCTTCAACACTTAACAATGCAGCAGAAGTTGTTGACAAAATGCTTGTAGATGAGTCAACCGGCTTGACGGATGTCTTTAACGGATTTTTCACTTCCGCATCAGATCTGTCTGCCGATCCGGCATCAGGAACCGCAAGAGCGGCATTTTCTACAACCTCGAAAGAGTTGACAGACCGTCTTCGAAGTCTTGCGGCAACCATTGAGGAGACTAGGAGGCAAGCACTTGTACAGATGACTGGTGTCGTTGATGCAGTCAATGAGAAAGCGGAGGCATTAGCACGGGTCAACCAACTGATACAGGCTTCTTCCGCTTACGGTAAGCCTTTGCCGTCGGCTGATCTGCTAGACGAACGTGATCGACTGGCGGGTCAATTGGTTGATTTGACCGGTGCTACTGTCCAAATGACGGATAGCGGACAAGCGACTTTGCGTTTTGATGGTCTATCTCTGGTAGATGGTAATCAGGCTGCGCAGTTAAAACCGCAATTTGACCGTGGAACCGACAGCCAAGCCCCGCTTCCTACAGGCTTGATCAATGTCTACCTCCCGCGCGGTGAAGGAAGTCGAAATCAAGGTCAAGGTGGACTTGTTGCAACCCTCGGAGGGTCCATCATCGGGGGCCAATTCGGTGGCTTATTGCGTTACGCGGAAGGGGCGGAGGACTGGTTGAAAGGTTTGGACGAAATGGCACTTAAGCTTGTATCGTTTGGCAAGCCAAAGGATCAGACGTGGTACACAAAGACCGTTGATGGAAGCGCTTTGAAACTCTTCGAGGGTATGTTTAAAGTCGTTCCAGGTGGTTACGATGTGGCTAAGTGGCGAGACGACGGAACAGGCGAGCTTGTTGTGCTTAAGCGCAGTGAGAGACCCTCTTTAACGATAAGTTCAACAATGATTTCTGGAAACGACGTGCCCTGGTCTCAATCCAGCACGACAACGTCGCCCGTTGACCAGTCATTCATTATTCAGGTTGCAGGCGGCCGTTCATCCCGAATGAGAGAGTGGTCCGATTGGGTGGCAAGTGTAAGCAGTGACTTATCGAAATGGCGTGCTGAAGAGGCCTCCTTCACCGCTGTTCATCAATCTTTAGAAGTTCAGGTCCAACAGATTTCCGGCGTTGATCTTGATCAGGAGGCGACTGATTTGCTCAAGTTTCAGCAGATTTATCAGGCAAATAGCGCCGTGATTCAGGCTGCGATGCGTATGTTTGATGCACTTTTAAGTGCAACTGGTCGATAGTCTAAGCAACGCCAACGAATGGGTCATTGACAATGAGAACGACAATTGCGAATCGTTACAGCGAGTCTCTCGCTTCGATTCAGAAACATGCTAGAACACTTGCAGACGAGCAGGTGAGACTGAGTGCCGGCACTAAGCTTCTGCGTGCTTCTGACTCCCCGTTAACCATGGGCAAAGCGGTTGACCTTCGAACAACGCAAGCCCAACTCGAAGCGCTTGGGCGATTACAAGCCTCAGCTACAAACAGAATGTCGCAAACTGAGTCTGCCTTGAAGGATGCGGGAAGAGTTCTTGATGATCTTTATCAGATCTACGTGACTTCGCAGAATGCTTCACTAGGCGAACAACAGCTTAGAGGATTGGGTGTTCAGGCTAGAGTGCTTCAAGAAGAATTAAAGCAAATACTAACTCGGAAAGATTCAAGCGGTTACAGGATCTTCAATGTACGGGAACTTAATGTCATTGTTGATGGAGGCACTGCAGGTGTCATCCCAGTCTCTGTTAATTCGATCGGTGATTTGAAAGGTCTTAAACTACTTTTGACTAATCAGGGTTCAGTCCCCTGGGACGATAAGACCAAACTTAGTACAGATATTGAGATAGACAAGGCAGTCGACGCTCTAGTGATGGGGACGGATTGGTCAGGTTCAAACCCGGACGAATCTACTGTGAGTTTTGTTGCAGAGTTTGTCTCCAAGCTAAGAAAAGGAGAAAGACTCGATCCAGGTCGATCCGAACTTAGAGAGGCCTCCTACGCGCTCATAGAGCAGCAAATGAGTGTGGGTGCAGCACAAGCACGGGTAGATCGCTCGGTTCAGCGGACAGAGGATTTGAATCTGGCCGTTTTAACAGCGCTTTCCAATGAAGTCGACACCGATTTCGCTGAATCGACGATGGAAGTGCAAAAGGCTAAGGCCCTGCTCGAAGCAGCGCAATCAATAACAGCCACGATAGGGTCAATGAGTTTATTTCAAAGACTTGGTTGATCGATAGGAAGCAACGTCGGCTGATAAACTGCAGCAATGTTTTGTTAGCTTGATAAACAGGTTTAACTCTGTACGGAATTAAGGAAGCATCATGGTCATCCCACTTGGAATTATCATTGGTTTCGGCTGTGCCTTAGCAGGCTACGTGCTCCACGGCGGAAATCCCCGGGTGCTTTGGCAGCCAAC
>Ga0194133_10006766_pt1 | contig 13990 bp, 11 predicted proteins | sample TA2KigOf40mmetaG_FD_155448 | JGI IMG/M metagenome (GOLD analysis project Ga0194133, IMG submission 155448) | Freshwater microbial communities from Lake Tanganyika, Tanzania - TA2015055 Kigoma Offshore 40m | ecosystem: Environmental > Aquatic > Freshwater > Lake | place: Tanzania: Lake...
AAGAGGGTTGACGGGGGTCAAAGGAGGTCAATGGAATTCGAGTGGGGTCGCAGGGGATTGAGGGGGTCAACAGGGTTGATGTGGGTCGATGAGGGTTGAAGGAGTTAAAGGGGATCAAGGGGGGTCGAAGCGTTGAGGGCAGTAAATGAGAGTCAATGGGTTGGAAAAGATTGGGGGAAGCATGCTCACTGGGATAAGAAGGGGGAAACATACTGTCCGAACCAACCCCCCTTTAACCAAAAGGGCATTTATTGCTAACCTAACCTGACCCAACCAACCCCACAAAGCAGTTTCCCCTCATCTATCCAAACCAACCCCCACCACCTTTTAACCAATATAGCATTTATTGCTTACCTTACCTTATCTAACCTAACCAACCCCAATAAGCAGTTCCCCCTTCCTAACCATACGGTGTACGTTTCCCCTCATCTGTCCCAACCATCACCCCCTTTATTGCTATCCTAACCTAACCTAGTTGGGCGATTTTGTAGTCAGGAATTTCAAGTTTGAACAGTTTCTTATAGGATTTGCCTCCTTGCTATTCAGCTCAAGTTGCCTCAATATTACAAATTAAGTTTTGCTAAGAGCAAAAAAAATATCAAACTTATTCTCTTTGAGAAACATCAAATGAAATGGGCATTGCAAAGTTCTCTGCTAAGACAGATGACAATTTTTTAAGTTTCAGGCTTTGCCAGTAAAAAGCGAAATCAAACACATTTTCATATACATTTGGTTATCTCAATCGGGTAAAAGACAAATCTTGGTTGAAATGTTTCGGTTCCATCAATATACTCCAAATAACGCTCATTTTTCAAGGAAATGCAATTTATTTTGGCTTTCTTGCTTTGTGGTCAAACAATCCTCCCTTGACAAACCGTTTTGCCGCAGCAGTATCCACCTTGTGCCGTTTGTCGCGGTCCTGTAATATCAAAGTAAAAATGCATGATGATTGATGAATTATATAGCATTATTTACCCATTTACCCCCTCCCCCTGGCATTTTACCTGGAGTACTTTGGCCTTCATCATAACAGCCTTTGTTCTTTCAAGCTCCAATTTGAGCTGGAACAAGAAAATTTCAAAAGCAATTGCTTTGTGAAATAAAATTCCACCTATGAAGTTATTACCTCTGTTTCCCTGGGATTTTCACCCTTCGACCTCAGCCACATCCAGACAAGGGTGTTCAAAACTGAGGCATTCAAGCAATCCACTCTCGCCTTTTCCAATGAAGTCAACTGTTCCTTGTGATGATCGGATTGTGTTACAGAAAGAAGAGGTCTAATAATTTTGTCTACACTTTCAATGCTTGTCTGAAAATGTTTTACGGGCTCAACAAGCTCTGTTGGAAAGTCCAGATTGGTTGCCATGTCGTGGTCAAGGGTCGAATGAAAGTTTCAATGTTTAATTATAGCAAAAAAAACTGTCGAGGAGTTTTATTCTAAAATTTAGACAGCTTTTCACTTTTCCTGATTCGTCAAATCATACTAAAAAACCCAAATTTTTTGTTTTGGTATGTTTGTTTGTATGTGAGACGATTGACACCAATTTTTCACGAAAGATTGAAGCCGTGCACAATTTAGCCATTGGAGTGGTTCTTTTATTATCTTATTTGGTGTTCGGTCGCTTTTTCAAATCTTAGCTTTATTGCTTTAGTTTTCATATTTACCCAAATAATTATGTGTAGAATTTCAGGTTCTGACATTTTATAAAAAGATTAATATTTTTGCCGAGCATTAAAAATCTCTTTATTCCAATGAATTCTGACAAAAAACATTTTTTACTATAAAAACATAGCAAAAGCAGCTTTTTCCGTCAGAATACCGGCATACGCGTAATAGATTATCCAGTCGTGAGTCGGGTTGAAAACTGAAATTTGAAATTTGGATTTACCAGTTAATACTTACGGCAGCTGCTAGCTAGGTTGAATATTGAATTAAGTTTGTCAGCTGATTTATAATTACTGGGGCTACAGTGGGTTCTGCAGGCTGTGTGACATTGTTTTGTCTTAGTGTGGAGGATCTCTGCTTAGGATTCCTGGGATTCGGATCATTCGATCAAGATTCTATCTACTAGAAGATAAGGACGAACTCCTGTAAAAGTGTACTTCTTAAAATGGCCAATCGTGTTGAATATTGGAAAAAATTAGTGACCCCTGAGTCGCCACTGTCAACCAAGGAGCTTCGGGACAGGTAATTGAAATCGACCCCAGTTATCGCAAGTTGATTAATTCTATAAACTTTTTTAGCCTTGCAAGACGTCCCCTCGGCCAATACAACGCCCGTGAGAAATTATCTTGCAATACTCTGTAGTATGAGGCTGATAAGAGCTCTTTGCTTTTTTGTTCAGGATATTCCCCAACTGAGACCACAAATGATTTCCCGAAACAGCTGTTGCCAAATGAAGACAACTCTTCCACTTTAGTAAATCAAATGACAAGTTCTCCAGTCAATAATGTATGGTTCGATTAAGCTTTTCTAAAAATCACTTGGTCTGATCTTGGGTTTGTGAGTGTTTCAGGTCAAGAGAGGTCAGTGGTCTTCGCCGCACTTGTCAATGATCAGATCTTGCAAAGTACCCGAGAAGCTGTCGCCTAGTCCTTTCTACAAATCTATCGACGAGATCAGATCGGGTAGCCAAAGCGCGGTAAAGTTTATACATGCTTCTTAGATCATTTTGCAAACTTTAAAATAATGGGTTAAATCAGGAATCTGCCGAGGAGGATACGAAGGAAACTGAACCCTTTCTCTGCAAGAATACACCTAATGTCTCTCAGTCTTCAGAAAAGTCTGTGAAAAAATCTACAGACAAAGTAGAGGGTAGCAAAAATCTTGATACTCTCATCTTTCTTCTTGTGTGTTTGATTTCACTTGGTACAGTGATCAAGGAGCATCAACATTTTTATGAAGCCTCTAATATTAAATTATTTTTAGGATTGGCATACTGGATTGGATTGAGAGTATAAATCTTCTATCTTGGTTTTGTTCTTCATTCCTATGGCATCCCAAACTTGAGCAAAGAGTAATGATTTTTTGTACACTTGAATAGATCCAGATTGAGTCTTGTATTTCATCCTTTTTGAAATGCACCCTTTGTTTACTTTTTTATTAATTAATGTGTGACCAATCGAAAACTTATAAGTTCCTATGCAGTTAGTAATTTTGCCCTCTCAGCAAAACTCTTCACTTACAACTTTACAAGCCTGTTAAAAAAATTTTCTTGATACGGCCTTTGTGTATATAAATATTTGGTTTACCCTTGCAACACTTTCTATTTGTGATTGAAATTTACTCATATAACGAAAAGACAAATAAAATTTCATGCAATCTTGAGAGGATTTTCTGGAATTGATCTTCGGACCACCTGCATCAATAAGCTTTGTAGACTGCGTAAGATTCCAGAGAAGCAAAGAAGGTAATTTAAGTGGGGAAATAATCTGCAACTACCCGATTTAAAGTTTCAGGTAAGCTTGGATTTTTGTTTGAGTGCTTAGCTTTTACTCTTTTAACCATTTACAGTCTCCATGCAAAAGCTCACTTTTCTTTACGCGATCTCCTCAAACCATGTTTAAAACCCAATTTTCGAGGCAGGCATTCCGTCAGCATGGTGAGTTTGTGTTACGAGACAAATCACCAATATTAAAATTTATGTAACCTTTATTTTTTCTACCTCGTTAACACCTTCTTTGACTATAAAAAGATTTTCATTACAGAGACCTGAGATTACCTTAAAAAATTAAATTAAAAATATTTTTACACATTAAAATTCATGATAAAAACTTCTTATTTTTTTAGCCAATTATGAAAACGAGATCTTCAACGTACAATTATGGAGGAAGTGAAATCCACGCCTCTTAAACAACTCACCTAAATAGCCTATCACAGATTTCAACTGGTCTGTTTGAACCAAGATCTTATGAAATTAAAAGCAACCAGGTAAAGGGACAAGACGATCAGCTGTTGTGAGCGTACATTTCTTCAGGGTGGCTGGACCATCAATACAAGATCCAAAATGGAATCCAAGGAAGTAATATGCATGAAGAGCTACAATGCCATGCAAGCAAAAAAATACCTTTCACATCTGTCCCCGGTGCAAGTTCCAGGGTTTCAAGAGCCTATCTCTAAGGGAGATTTTTTTATTGTCAAATAAATACTCGTTCAGGACTGACGAACGGGACCCAGGGGTTGCCTCTAGTTTACATCTAGCGTCTCCTACAGGCTATTAGGTTAAAAAATGGATTATACTTCTGTTTTTTTCAACTTGTATATTTGGCAATCAACCTCATATGGCAGAACTACTGATTACAAAAATACATTTGATTAGCTTCATAGTAAAATTTATAAAATATTTGATTGGGTCCATCCTTCGAGACCCATTTGAGTCAAGTAATTGAAAAAATTGGTGATTTAAAATTTGGAAGCTTCCTTACATTAGCCAAATCAATATTGAGATCGTCTCCCAAATAATGCCAACAAATATCTGTTCATCTACTGGCTTCAGTTTAAGTTTTCAACAGCTCAGAGTGAAAAAAAATAAAATATTGAGAGCAGAGCTGCTTCAGGAAGGTCACTTAACAGACTTGAAGTGGGGGGGTAGTGGATTGACATGTTAGAAATGACTGTCATTTGCATCGTAACAAAACTTGGAAGGGACAGCTAGGGGAAATGCAGACACCTCGGTCTAATATCAACTTGGGGTACTGAATGATTTAAAAATAAGAATCTATTTCATTTCAGGTGGGATCTATAGTACCCAGTTTGCCTCTGTGAGAGGTTGGCAAAATTTGTAGATGATTCCTCGTGTTTCCTTGTACAATTACCCAAACGGAGAGGAGTGTTACAAGCATGAGCGTCCAAGAAACTTCTACTAGTGAAGTCGAGCTGTAGTAAGGACAATAGGGACATTGATAGGATCCACAAACTTCACAAATACTGAGAATGTAGAGGGAAGTAGCGTTGAAGGTAGTAACAAAGAAATACTCAGGCCTGAGTGGTTCTACAATCACAGCTTGGCGTGTACGTGTAAGATTGGCAACGGGATAGTATCTCCTACAAAGGCAATTTGAGTTGGCAACAATCTGATATTGTTAATTTTTTTTTGACAAAGTTGGACTTTACCTAACAGTGTGCTCGAAACATCTTGTTTCTGCAGGGATATTGTCAAAGTACCAAATTGTTTTTCCTGGCTTTTCCATGTCAGCATCCTTCATCTCGGGTATCACCCCATCTCGAATAATCTTGTTCGCATCTGAAATGATACTTAAGAGTTGGTTTGGTTGTCTGCAGATGTCTATTGCACGTATTACCTGGTTGAAGCATGATGTACCCTGAGGGTATGTCTACCACTAACATTGCCATTCCAGAAGTAGGGCTCTCATCAGTTAGGGTCCAACTGAAACAGCTCTTGATAGTGATTTCTGACTTGTTACGGCCATGGAAGTACTCTTGCACTGTTAGGTTAAAACAATCTCGCGCGGGATGGTCTTTGAAAGGTTCATAGTCAACACCCCAATTGACATCGAGTTGAGCAATGGCCTGGAAAAGGAAAAAAAATATTTTTTTATTCTAAGTCTAAAAATAAACTTGCATTGATTTGTGTTCAGGGTATGTTACCTGTCCGGCTCCATTTGCCACAATGTTGATATGACCCCATACATTTGGTATGTCTATTCGCTGAATCCTTAAAGTAAAATAAACTCAGTTAGTTGAGGTTCGACGTTCATACTTTTGAGGTCATTACTTTGCAATATTTTCGCTTCTAATTGGTATGGTATGTGTCATGTTCGAATCGGGAATGTCAATTTCCACATAGAGATCAGTGATATCTTTTATTCTCGAATTATATGAGTAATGAACTAGAGCCTCCATTGCCACGATAGTGTCAACTGTAGAAATAAATCCACCGTCTCCCAGACGCATTGTATTCAACCATTGAACAATCTACAGGATGTACAGAGGTTTGATGAGTCCAAATCAAAATCCTTGGATGAAGAAAATATCCATGATAATATACCTGATCCTGTATTATGGTTACTCCTCCACCCTCTACTTTGAACATAGTAAGTAGGGCATAACCAGTAGCCTCAACTGCCATTGCATCACCGTCTTGGTAAGCCTTTGCCTCCAAGAATGGCCTATTGTATTCGTATCGCACTTTGTTCGTTTCGATAGGGTAACGACCCCAGTAAACCATACCTTATTTCAAAACAACAGTTAGTCAAACCAGTGATGATTAAAGGTAAGACAAAAATGTTCAACTAACCTCCTTCCTCTCTAGCAATTGCTCTTAACTGACCATAAGCCAAATCTGATTCAGCCGATCCTGCCAGAGCAAGAGCGTAGGCTGTGATGGCGAGCTCGTAGTGGTCAGTAATCTTGGGCAAGTTCCTTTCAAGGTATCTTACAGCCCGTTGACGAGCAGCAGCTGAGAACTTTTTCTGATCTCCTTGCAAGTTAGGTGCCGTCACTTCTAGAGAAATCTGAAAAAGTAAATTAAAAATATTTTGATCAACACTTCAACCAAAAATAAAGTTGACGTACCAAGACGTGAGCAGTAAGAGAAATGTTTCTCGTATTTGCATAGTCGGAATCAAATCTTGATCTTCCATCCATAGGTTTGTGAAGAGGATTCGGGTAGTGTTCTGTTTCAACAAACGCACCATCTTCAGTTTGGTAATTCATTAACCACATGACTGCAGAGCTGATGACCAGGGGGTCTATGTAGATGTAGTCTTCCCAATCCTAGGAAAAAAAATAAAACTGTGCATTAAGATTTTATGCATGAAATATTAAAATTTTGAACGACTTGCCTGAAATGAGACGTGCTGAAAAATTCTTATAACCCAAGCTGTCAACCAAACATTGGGCTTTGACATATCCCAAACTGACACCCAGCCGTGGGAACTGAACCTTCTCATCACAGCTGTGTACTCAACATTCATGTGCTCGAAGACTCGCTTTGCCAGGTCCCAATTGGAAGTAAGCTGATTAGTTAAACGGAAGTAATGGAGTTGCCAAGTATTTGCAGCCAAGTTAAATGCGTGATACTCAGTGCCTTTTCCGAAACGTCCATGTCCTTAGAAAAAAGTTTTTTCAAATGGTTGGCTTTTTGTTTATGCTGAGTTTATTTCCATTTACCTGTGGGAAAAAGTCTCTCCAGAATAACAGGTTCGTCGCCTGGAAATGCTGGACCTATGACGTCTCCGCATACTGTAACGTGAGCGTAAGGTGATCCCGCAACATATCGACGATACACCTCGTAAGGAATGATAGGTGTCTCGTCAACGATAATGTTCATAAAACGGAGAACGTTGGCACGACTTTTAAGGTCAAGCAAAACTGATGTGTGACGGTGGACTATGCTACCCTCAGGCAAAATCGTTATGGGAACTGTCTGTTGGGTTGACATGATCTGTGTCGAGAGCTCAATGTTCACTTCAATAACTCCTTGTTCCACTTGGGGGGCGACAGGAAGGTGTACTTCAACTTCATCAGCTCCTCGTACAAAAACCTAAGTGCGAGGTTTTAGCTTCATGTTTGGTTCATATTTTTTTGTACTTTCTGGTTGTAAACTTTGATTTTAAAAAGTCTTACCAAGTGATGATGATCTCCTGAACTTAATCTTGGTGCGTAGCTTACTACGTAACCATATTCTTCGACATGAATGAATTTGTATTGATCTGAGCCTTTCAGTATGATGATTATTTCAAGATCCAAGTCAGACCTGGACAAAAAAAACCAGACTCAGTCAAATTAGATAAAAAAATTGTTCCCTTAAAGATCCAGCATTTTGCGATTTCAGGTTTTACCTGTTCATAATCAAACATCTTATTCCAACCGATTCTCCTCTGTGGATTTCGGTCGGACCCTCACAAGTGAAGTGGATGGGACGCTTTGAACTGAACGGGATTGGATCATCGAGGATTCCAATACCATTTTCTTTGCTGATTGTAAAGACGCTGAAGAACCTGGGAAAAGTTGAAAAAATAATTAGCTAAATTCTCAATTTTAGGAATGAGCTCTTCTATGTTATCTTCTCATTATTACCAGTCATCGGTGGTAAGTGGAATTTGTAAGTTATAGAACTGCTCCTTGTCTTCGTCGATGTTAACAGTAAACCAACCCCAATCACCATCGTTGTCGTAGTAATCGTTGTAACGGTTGAATCTTGAATAAAAAGCGTTCGAAATAGCTTTTCTTAAAATGCGCACATAAAAAAGTTACCTCGACATTCTAAATTTCAGTGTCTGCTCTTGTTGCCACTCAGCAAAGTCATAGCAATTGCTCTCGTCATATCCATCCTCGCAGTCTGGTTTCCCATTGCAAATGTCAGCTTCAGTGAAACAGCCTTTAACCAAGCACGGGTACTGTCCTGCTGTCGCATTACATTGTCGGGTAAATCGTGTTTGCGGTATCTAAATATGAATACATTCAATGAAAGAAATTGAACATTTTACAAACTCAAGGTACCTCTAGGTTGTCAGTAAAGATCAACAAGTCTTTCATTTCGAATGTTCTGTTGGTATCGATTCCATAATCCATGGATGGATAGTAGCTGACCTAATTTTTGAAAAAGCAAGTATTAGATTTAAAAAAACAACATTCAACACTGACAATATAATTGACTTTTTAGACTTTAAAAAAACATTGCATTCAATTCAAAGAAAGCTGAAAGATTTTTAAAGTTGAACCTGGTCTGGTGCAGTTCCTTCTCTATCTGTCCAAAACACCTTATGAATGTGTCGCTTGTCACGTTCAAATGTATGCAAGCTCTCAAGAATGGAAGCTTTCGTGATGAAATTTTTGCCCTTGAAAGAGTTGAAAATATTTATTACACATATGAATTAAGCTGAAAAGTCGAAAGTGATCTCTGACAAAAATTGTACCTGAGTGGCAAAAATACTTGTTCTGACTGTGGAGGATAAAAATACAGCCCCTGGATCTCCTCTGCAGGTGGCTTCCACTGTATTCTTTAAGTGATCTTTTAGTTGCACGAGAGAGAACTCCATTTTGTGCCTGTGAATTTAAGGAAGTATTGCAGTTAGTACTTCAACAAAATGATGTAGAATTTACCGATTGATTGCTTGAACAGGGAAGTAAGCAGAGTCAGATAAAAGATAATCGTCCCAAGTAACAGAGTAAATAATGATGTGAAATCCTGGAGCCATTTCAGATGAGACCACAACGCTGAACGTTGTCACAACAGCATGAATATCACTGGCATACTCACGTCCTGAAAGTAAGATTCAAGGCATGATGAGTACTTCAGCATGATTTAACTGTGAATCCTGAGCCAAACAAACCTGAGTTCAAGATAAGATTCTTGCTGACAATGATCCAGTCAAAATAGTTTAAGGCGAAGTTGCTCTTAACGTGGAACACAACGTATTCCCCTACGCTAATCTTTAGGTTGCTTGATCGGACGTGAATGTGTCTGTCGAGGGGAGCATAAGCAGCGTAAGCCGTTGTTTCTGCGTAGGCAGCTCCTTGTTCCGTATCACGATAGTAAGCTACTAGCTTGAGCTCCTCGGTTCGGTCAGGTATATCAAGCAAAATACGGTGCACACCTACAAGAAGAATAAAATGTTTCGTGGAATAGGATCAAAGCAAAGAAGAAATCTCACACACCAGTTGATCTGTATTCCTCGTAAGATTTTTCTTTTGCGTACAAATCCATAATCAGTTCTGTGTTGCCTTCAACGTCATCAGAAAAGAAAGCCGCAGGATTTATGAGATTCGGGTCATAGGTATCAAACGAAGCTTCTGACCCGTACGCCTACGTTGAAAAATTGATAAGTGAAACAATTGGTATAAGAGAATGGAATGATCAAATTCTCCTCACCTGACCATAATGTTGTAACCGGTCTATATCTTGGAATACTGAGAATCCCTCCAGCTTTCGAGGCACTTTTATTTCTGGTAGTTCTACAATCGCTCCATTTTCTAACTTTGCAGAAGACTTTATTAGCAGAGTAGATGATTCTAACTTGTCTTGAGATAATGCCACTTGATCGTGATATCGAACTGTTATCTGAGCTTCAAAAGGCATTCCCGGTTTAAAAACCATGGGGTTTGCCCCCACAAATCGAAGGCTCAGAGTTTGATTAATGATTCTGAAAATGATTTAAAATTTAAAAAAATTACAATTACATGATGAAACTTTTTCTACTCTACCTTGTTTCACAAAAACCTCGCTGAGTATTGTTGTAAAAGAACTCAGTGAGCCAAGCTTCAGCCCGAACCTGCACACCGTGAACCGTCCCTAGTTCTTCCTCTATCTCAGACATGTATAGGTAAAACGGATCCGTGCGCCCATATATCTAGACAATTGTAACTCACATGAAAAAAAGCAATTGGAATAACTTTTGGTAGACTCTTACCTGTCGAAATTCCCTTCTGTCTGATCTGATATAAGTCCAGTTTTGAAATATAGGACGTTGAGGGGCACCAGTGTTATTCACATAGGGATCAAGGTACCCGTAACGTGTCGGTTGTGTATCTGAAAAATAGGATGTTTTTCATTGTTTGTAAGTTCAGGTAGTAAAATCTCAATTTCATTTACCAGGGTGAGATTTCGAATGGGTATACCATCTCTGGTATTGTAGAGATTACTTCTATAAGTGTTAGAGATGTTGTGAAAGTAGGAGTATTCCTCGCGGAAAAGTGTGGTATCATTGTACATTGGAGTAGTGTAATCGACTTTCTTGGCAAACCACCTGTAAAATTTTCAACAAATTTTATTTTAGGCAAAGCTCTTGATTTTCGACAATCTTACCTCAGATAAATATCTCCCTTGAAAATCTTTTCCCAGTAAGCCACAGCAAAAACATTTGCCTCAATAAACTTGTCTGTGTCCAGCACAAAAGTTGGCATCCGGACATAAACGTCAAACTTGGGCAAGTAGTACTTTTCCACCTTAAATTCTTTCTCATTTATTTGACCCTGAGCATCCACCCTCACTTTCCAAAAACCAATTTTGGGAAACTCCGGCAGTGTGAAGGTTCCAGACAAGATACCATTGTTCAACTCCTCCGACTGCCATTTCCTTATCGTGTAACCATCAGGATCAATAATAAAAAGGTCAGCTATTCCAGTGTAAGGTTGCAGGGCGGTAGTTAACATGACCGCACGTACTTGCACCTAAAAAGTAAAGAAAAATAGTAACTCCATAAATATAACTATCAAATATTCTTGAAAAAAGGTATTTCTTACTTGCTGATATCCGGTAAAAATGGCTTTGTTTGTACTGATTGACACCGACAAGAACTGCTGTGAAAACTCAAGTATGGTCTCGTTTTCAAAGATGATGGCTCCTCCGCCAATGCCAGCTCCTTCAACGCGCAAACGATACTGACTGGCAACATTGTTACCCGGAGGAACCTGCAAAAAGTAAAACACTTTCAAAAGATGAATTTTAAATGGGAAAAATGGAGCCCTTTGAACGTAGAATCGCTTTAGCTTTGACAAATATTTTTACCCTAGTTTCTGACAAAAAAAAAATTTTCTGCACAATTAGGCCCGCCAGGAATGTACATAGCTCCCGAGTGAACTTTAGTCAATATTTTTTATACTTTTTAGGGTAGCCAGGGGTATGAATTCTCTGTGAATAGTTTTAAGCCGCCAGAATTAAAATGACGAACCCAATCAAAAAAGGTCAGAGGTTCTCACCTGCAGCAAAATAGTCTGGGTTTCCAAGGGCTGCATGTTGACGTGGTCGCCGTACACCTCGACACCGTCTCGAGAGAGGGCAGCTCGGATCCGCATCGGTTTCGCTTTGTCAAATAAACTCACCACGACCTAAAACAACGTCTCAATGGACTACATTGGTCTATCATAATGCAGGGTTCAGTTCCTTACCTGATACACGGTCGACGGTCGGACAATTTTACTGGCAATGATAACATAGGTGGCAGGCCGACGGTAGACCTTTTCTTCTCTAGCATCTTCGTCATAAACCTAGATTTAAGTAAATGGCTGTTGAAGAATTTGCTTTTAAAAGGGGTGCAAATAAGCAATGCCTTTACCTGTGAAATTTTTTGCTCCCGAATATCTCCCAATATTTTCTTCTGAACTTGTCCTAGAATGATCCAATGAACTTTTTATAGAGTTGAACATTTTTTTTCCTACTTTTATCACTTACCCGGTGTTTTGTCCAGAAAGTAGACGAGGACAATCAGGGCAACAACGTAAAGTCGAAAGCCGAGAGGCCCCATGTCTCAGGCTCTCAACTCAATTTGCGGTTCGACACAAGCAGAGGAATATCGGATCACTATGAAAAAGTCGAAACACTGGCCGACTGTCAAGCAGCCTTTTCCTTGCTTTGCAGTATGGTGTCTCAGAGACACAGGTTGTTGGCCGTTCAGGCGTTGGCAGTTTTCAAACTTTGTTCTTTGATTTGAACCAACACCAACCTGCAAGGCTGGAAGCTGGTAGGTGGGGTGGGGCAGTCAATCAGGCAAGCAGCTTTGGAGGGAAAAGCAACACCTGTAGAGGGCAGATCAATTGGAAAAGTGTCAGTTTTGTTGGCAACACATTCTGGCAAATCTCTTCTCTTTTTACCACACCAAAGACTTTCATTTATTTCACTTTTCTGTTAAAGTTTGTGGCGCGTTGTTTCCTTGGCATTATTTGGTGAAACACCTTAGCTTACACCAACGCTAAGCCATTTTGACTTGAATTCTACCTGAGGTTGGGGACGGTTCAATAAAGAACAGGTTGCCTGGATTGGGTCACGTGACACAGGTAGACATCGATGGAAGGTAGGGAGGGAGAGAGGGCGGGCGGGCGGGCAACAGCCAAAGGGATCGATGAAATAAAAATCAAAACAAATAACAAAACAAACAACACAATTGCACTTTATTAGATAATCAAATATTTAGATATAATAGGTGGAAAAAAATTTGTTAAACCATCATGTGTACTTAATTTGAACAACGTGTGTAAGCCTCTCTAGAGTAAGAACTAGAAAGATAAAAGTAGACTTTGAAAAATGCAGAACTCTCCAAGCCGGATCCGACACTAAGCATTTAGACCTTCCATTTTTCCCCTCAAACATCTTCAGTTTTACAGCTGGAAATCTGATATTTTGCATGGAAACAGCTCTTACCCGCATGCCAAATATGTGTTAAAGGGAATTTTTTGAAATTTGGGCCGGGAGCTAAGATATAAGGCTTTTTCTAAGCTGACAAACGAAGTCGAACCATACCGACTCTAAGCTTTTAGTCCTTCCATCTTTCACCTCAAATATCTCCAACAGTTTTAAATTTAGAGAGCTATAATTTTGCATGCAGATAGCTTTAATCTTTGCAAAAAAGAGTTAAATTTTGTCTAAGAGCTGAGACATGATGGTTTTTCTATGGCCGGCCAAAGAAAGCGACCGTAAAAGTGTGTTGTTTGTAGCGCTTCAAGCATAGATTTGAAAAACTCTCATATCTCAGCTCCCGGACAAAATTTCAAAAATCTTGGTTTTAACTCTAATGGTAAGGGTTTAAGATGTCTGTATGCAAAATTTCAGCTCTCTAACTTTGAAACTGAGGGAGGAGTTTGAGGTGACAGGCGAAGACCCTCACACACAGACAACATGCTAAAAAAATTTTACCCTTAATGAAATTTCTGTCTCTGCCCTCGCTTCAATTGTGGAGGTTAAAAAGTGTTGACTCGACCAGAGAAGATATGGGGCTGACCTGGCTTTTTTTTAAGAAAATTGACAGAAAGGATTTTTTGGCCAAATAGATTGAAGTTTGTAAAATGTGGCAGTTTGGGAGAAAATTTTCTTGACCCAGATGTCATTTTAAGATTACCCTACCTTGATCAGCAAACCCATCCATGTTGTTTAGCCTATCAGTACTTGGCTGGGATTTCATCTACAGGTTGAACTGTCAGTGGTTCAATCCAGGGCACCGACCTTTGATCCCGAGTTGATGAAAAATATCAGAAAGCCCCAAAATACAGCCAAAAAAGGCCTATAATGCACCTAAAAAATGATGCATGAAAACA
>Ga0194133_10006768_pt1 | contig 13983 bp, 6 predicted proteins | sample TA2KigOf40mmetaG_FD_155448 | JGI IMG/M metagenome (GOLD analysis project Ga0194133, IMG submission 155448) | Freshwater microbial communities from Lake Tanganyika, Tanzania - TA2015055 Kigoma Offshore 40m | ecosystem: Environmental > Aquatic > Freshwater > Lake | place: Tanzania: Lake Tanganyika...
GGCCCAGACCGGATATTTAGAGATGGTCTCCTGAAAGCGGAAACAGCTCCTGACGGTGGTGAACTACTGCCAGAAAACACCAACTCAAAAATGGTTGTTTCACCTAATACCAATTTGTCTAATGATGCTTGCCTCTTACCAGTTCGCCCCAAGTCCGGGTGAGGCCAGAGCCAGTGACTTACCTAGGCTTATATTTGCCTTACCTGTATTTTATTATTAGCCTAACCTGTCTCTACCTCACCTAGCCCTGCGGGGTTATTGGCACTTGTCCTACCTAACTCTGCTCTTGACCCCACCTGGCAGAAGACCTGGCCCAGGCAGCAAGTTAGGCAAATAAAGGCTCAGGTGAGCCCTGCGTCCTACTGTGGGCTTAAACCAGGCTTTAAGCGAAATGGTCATTAGACAAAGTGTCCATTAGGCAAACTTGTATCAGACAAACTCGTATTAGGCATACTGTCCATTAGGCAAACTGGTATTAGGCGAACTGGTCATCAGGCAAATTGACTTAGGCAAAATGTCATTAGGAGAATTGACATATTCCTTGCAAAGCTGTCTTTCATTCGCACACTTAGTTTCCACGCTACAATAGTGTTCTTCCTTTGCGCAGTAGTTTACCCACAATACCAAACACTTCCCTCCTAACGGCTACCCTAGGTGTAATCTCTTCTTGGATCAATTCGATGTTTCGTATTATAGGTTGTGAATTCTATGGTATCATTTGGTGTTTAGTATATTTTGATAGTAGAATCTATACGTCTACTCTTCATAATAACGTGATAAAGTGATCCTTTCCTTTCATGATATGTAATTGAACGTGTTTGTATTATTTCTATGAATCGAGTTATGGGCAAAAACATAAAAAATAGATCGGGTTGTTAACAAAACTGTTCAGTCTCTCTAAGTCCTTAATTTGGAAAGGAACATAGTCTTTCAACACATATTTCTTTTTTCATACCAGTTCTTTAAGGGGTCCAATTCCATCAAAAATAGATTAGAATAGAATTCTTATCTCAATAGCCAATCCATACTTGCTTTACTCTTTAGGTCTCTGAATATCACTCTAGAGCACCATAGCATTCTATGCAGCTTCTTATTGTGTTTGTTCAATGTCCATCAAAGATAATAGGTATCAAAGCAATCTTATTACAATTGAGTGTGTCACTCATCAATTATTCAGAAGGATGATACAAAGATTAGAATGAAAGAGATAGTTATCAATCTCATCAGAGGAGCTTTCTTTGCATCTGAAAGCTCTCTCAATGTAACTTTTTTGCATTTTTACTGTAACTGTAAAGTCTTACCATAATTTAAGCTCTTCCCTGCTCATTAACTAAAATGCTAATATTTTTCACACAAATGTTCAGTTTATTCACATTTTACCCTTAATTAGTCTTTCTTCATTTCATTTTTTTCACTTTTTCTTATCTCTATTAGATTTCTATCTAATACAAACAAACAAATCAAACTGGGAAAACCTGTACTCTCGTAGGATAGGTCTGCCTGAATGCACGTGGTACCACGCTCAAACTTGACTCTCGAATGAGAGCACCAGCTGCACAGCCATCTACAACTGTACCTAATCTATCGATATCTAATATAATAGAGGAATATAGAGTCCCCTTTATCGATACGCTTCGCTCCTCGATAAAGCGTAAGCATTATGTCAGTCAGTCAGTAAACAGTTGACGCTTCCTTCAGCATTTCAGCGCTTCGAGTTTTTCATAAACAAGGTTTTACCAATTACAATTTTCACACCATGTTTTCCCACTTTTTGGTTTTTTAAGGCTAGGCTAGTTTACAAAAGGTTAGCCGATACTTTTTTTAGCGGAAAATGCATTTTGAGAAATTGTATTCAGTAAGACCTCGTTTTTACATTTTTGGAAAATCTTAGGTCATGATGATTCATAATGCCACCAACATAGATGTCATATAAAAAAATGATACCATGACGATTCGTCTGATGACGGTCCGCCCAATGTCGTTTCGCCTAATGTTGTTTTGCTTACTATGTCAGTTCGCTTACTATGTATGTTCGCTTATTCAGCATAGGGTTATTGCTAACCTAACCTAACCAATGCATGTTTCCCCTTTCCTAACCCTTTCAACTGACATTCTGATTAATCAAAATGTACATCAATTTTGAAGATATTTTTTCTGTGTAATACTAAAAAATAATCCTAGTTGGGAAGTCTCAGAGATTGACCCATAAGATTTCAAATATGACAATATCCGTTGAGAAAAAAATGATCAGTGAGTTTTTTTCTCTTTCAGAATAAATATCAGAGTTTTTCAAATGCCTCCAAATGATTTAGAACCTCATGAAAAAATATTTAGGAACACTAAAGTTCTTACAAAGAATTTTTTCACCTATTCTTAAAGGTTTGTTTGTCCAAGCAGAAAGGTTATATCAGCCCTTTTGACAATGCCATCATCAATATATTTGAGCTCCCTAGGGTCCATTTCCTGTTGTTTGTTATTTTAGTCATTCTTAGACTGCCAAGATATTGTTAGTTTATGTCATCTGGATGAATGGAAAGCTCTATAAACCTAGCACTTTGAATCTTTTCATTCAGATTTTTTTTACTGAGAAATGAAATAAACTTTTTGTAGCCCTGGAGCTGGGTAGCTCAGGGTCCAAAAGATGTCAGAACTAGTCCCCCTATAAACAACTTTGGTTTATTGTTGTGAATATGCACCTTATCAATAAAACACGTATTGTTTCTATTTCAAATCATTGGATGACCCATAAGGATCTCCTTACTTTTAATTATTTTTGATACTGTATTATTTTGATCACGCAACCTATCTATCCACGTTTGATTACCAAACACACATGATCACTGCGCTCTTGCTCACAATGTTGATAAATAGGCTTGCAAGCCTAAAGATGTCAACTTTAGTTATTTTTCATTATTCTTAGACATAAGATTGTGCAGGATAATTAGGCTGTAGTTTTACGCTGTAGTATGTTATTTTTACCCTTATTTTCAATAAAGTATTTGGAGCATTTACTCAGACTTTTATTCCATAGGGTAATTTATCATCGGGAAAACATCGATGTTTTGACTACTGTCATTTTGTATAAAATGATTTGCCTACTACGTCATTTTGCCTACGTTGATTCACCTACGCCATTTTGCCTACCAAGCCTACTACGTTTCTACATAAGCCAACTACATAGTTCATAGTTCAGTTAGTTTGTAGTTGCAGTTAGGTTTAGGTTAGCCCAGGTAGTAGTAATAGGCAAAACAACAGTAGTCAAATCGTGTAGGCAAATCGACACAGGCAAAATGTCTGCAGGCGAAGCGTCATGTATGCAAAACGACATGGTATCTTTATCATCATCATATCAATCCTGTTAGTAACTCTCATTTTCTCTTTTCAATATTTTAACGTCAATGCGCACTCACGTTCACATTCACACTAAAGTCCTTTTGAAACAGGCTGCCATTCTGGTTTCTCATATTTGAGACGGACTGAGCATATTTGTTCTCAACCGCCACATATACTTGATCCCCGGATCAACCAACCACAATGGGTCACCCCCCTTTCTGATCCCATTATGCTATTTAAAGTGTACCCAGTTCAATATTGATTCTTTTCTTGATTGGGAAGGTCATCGCTGGGTTTTCATCTCGACTCACACGCTCTCTTCAGGCCACAGTATCAGACTCGCTGTTATATTTAAAGATAAAGATTGAAAATTCAGATTTTCAATTTAGCCTTGAAAGATTTTCATTTTTCATTTGCAAATTTAGAATTAGTTTTCCACACAGATGTTTCAAATTTAATCAAGTCAAAGTTGAGTTATGAAAAATGGTGAATCACTTTTTTCACTTTTTATTAACTTTTGGTTTGAAATATCAATTCTAAAAGAGATTTTTCAGGAAACACTTTGTGTTCACTCTCCGTTTCTAATGCTTTTTATGCCATTCAACCAGCTGAGCTTTTCAAAAAAGTAACATTTCTTTAGACTTGTATTCCCATCTGTGAAGTTCAAGAATTTTTTCTGACCTGCTAAAAAGCAGTTTTTGGTCCTTTAGGATTAAAAGTATCAGCAAAAAACATATTTGATGATTTTGCTTCTAGTCTGAATAAATCACTCTGAACTAGTGTAAGAAAGGGAGATCTATAACAGGGTACCCCACTCAATCCACATAAGATGGAGGAGGTTAACTTCTAAATTAAGTGGGTTTCGCTCGAACGAGATGTTAATTTTTAGAACTGAACTGGTTTAGGTTCCAGTTCAGGCCTCTATGCTGGAGGTGTTCACAGCTGAAGAGTCTATCCTGGAGTTGCTGCTCACAGCTCAGGGGTCTATGGTGGAGTATTACAGGTCTCAGCCGAGCTCGCAGAGGTAAGCTGTCTTCTACAACGTGACAGAGTATTTTCTAATCCAAAAAGTCTGTTTTTTTTTGGAAAAGTGAGTCCTTAGCACATGCTATCCATTTGAAAGCGGAGGAGAAACAGAAAGGAAAGGAAAGCACCTCAAGGACCTCAAGGACTATCCCTTATCAAGAAGAAAACCAACACTGAACTGTTTATTGAAGGATTGTTAGCCATTTTGAATACCTGGAAACGGGTTAATTATTTTGAAACTAGCTGAGGAACCCAGCACTGCCTGGGTTAATTTGCAACCCGCTGAACATCTTTTGTTTTGTAAACAGTTTTCAAATATGTGTCCCTCAGCTTTTAAGGGGCCCCAGATAGGAGAAGGGGCGGGGTTCAAACCTACCCCAAAACCTTCCCTGGACAGATAGGGATGCACGTGCAAAATTTCTTCCAGATCGGCCCATTTTTATAAATGTATATATAGTTAGAATAGACAGATGAGGTAAGCTATAGAAGCGAGGGAAATAATTATAGAAATGAACGTTCGCTTGGCATCCTGTGGCAACTTTGTAGAAATAGCTTTTGAGAAATTTTGAATGGAATATTGTTTACATTTTTTTCTTCAGTGTGAGCTAGGGCCAAAGAGATGCTAACCTAACCCTGCGGGGCTGCACGCGCACGCATTACAACTAGCGCAGGTGCATTACAACGAGCATACACACGCGCGCACGCGTGTTGCAGTCTTATGGCGAACTGGGGCATATGGTAAACTGGTGCATATGGCGAACTGGCTATGGCGAACCGGCAAATGGCGAACCGGTTTAGGGCGAACCGTTGTATTCCTGCCTTTTTTGATCAAAAGAAAATCTTGGTATTTATTGACACTTTGGAAAAAGCAATGAATGTGATTTTTGGAGCTTGCAGTTGAGACCATTATTGAATCTCTGAAGGTTATTGCCAAAAAATTAAGATGTTTCATGGATTAAACCTTGGTGTCACTCCAAGAAAATCAAAATTGAGATCAAAATAATAAGAAGGGTAATTTATGGAAGATGGGCTGCCAAAAAATGAATATCATGTTGTAAAAGGATAAAATTACATGTATGTGTGTCATGTGAGCCAAAAACTGTCTTTTATGAGTTTTGAAATTTTATATTTGTATTTTGATTAAGCTAGGAAAATCTTAAGAGGTATTATCCTTACTGCTGTTTTTCACTTTTTGATACCCCGATGAAATTCCATCATGACAGGCTGCGTTCGATTCTCACTCCTAATAACGTAAATATCCCCTTGACAAGTCTCTCATTTCCATTCTATGTCTTTGGTGTACGTATTGTAATGTCACGTCGTCTTTGAGTTCACCATTGGCAGGACTGCGTGGCCATAACCCTTCTTACCTTGTATTACGATCTGTGTGAGAGACTCCCATACGTAAATGGAATGTATTGCAAAGGTCAGTTATGAAAGAGATTCACTTGAACAAACACACTTTTTATTTGTCGATATCGATTCGTAGCATCAAAATCACTTTGTAAACCTTCATGTCATGTCATTCTTTCCTCTTATAAATTTCTAATACTGTAACAACTGTAGAAGGGGGATTTCATTAAGCAAATGTGAATGTGAATTATTCATCAATGTATTGAAGTTTTTGCACTGAGGGTTTGCACATAAAGTTATGTCAAGCAAACTGCAAAATTGGTCTATGTGGCATTATTATATGCCTGCAAGACATTAAATAAAACCTTGATTACAAAGTGTAAAACATTCTAATTCTCAGGATAAATTTGAATTCTCTATCACTCCAAGATTCAAGATTAACTCTTCATTTTTATACAGACTAGTTAGGATTAAATTTTCTCTGTTTTATCAGACTTTATTTGACACAAAAAGCTACATCCATTTTTTGCTGTTGTTTAATTTGAGATTCTATTGGCTCTCTCCTAAGGCAATATCTTTTTTCAAACTATCTAGATGACTGAAAATCAATATATTTCATTAAAAAGTAAAGGACAAAAAATATTATTCATAAATTTTGTAAAAAGGTTGGGAAGCATGAAGCTTTCTGCCTTAATGAAGTTCTTATTCGAACTCACTTAAAACATCTTTGAGTCCTATTATACACATGTGGATGTGGGTGCATGTCTGTCCGTCACCACAAACTCCTCCCTCAGTTTTAAAACAAGGGAGCTGAAATTTTACACAAAGACTTCTCATTTTAATGCCAAAAAGTTACCATGGGGATTTTTTGATAGCTAGGTTTGGCAAACAATAACGTCCTTGACACGCTCTCGCCCGGTACTTTATATATTGCACATCAAATGAGGAGTATGTACGTAAAATTTCAGCTCTCTAGTTTCAAAATTGGAGGCTGAGATAAACTGATGGATCAGTCTGTCCATCCTTACGCTCATGAAGCCAACAAAATTTACCGTAGTGTTTGTTATATGGCTGCTGCCATAGATGTTGTATTGTTGGCTGCTCATGAAGCGTTCTGCAATTTTTAACGTACAAAAATGCAAATCTACTTAATTGCTATTTAGGTATTGAAAACAGCGCAGCAATAGGCCTTATGCCTGCAATCACATTAGAACATAACCTCAGTGATGCAGATAAATAGGCAGAATTTTGCAACCAGATGACCCAATTTTGGCTTTCCAGGCCTATGGAGGCCAGATGGAAGCTCTGTGGAATGTGGGTTCAGAAACTAATCATCGCCTTTGAGAACGCGCTGTACTTTCACACCACGTTTTGAAACAACACTTTACTCATGAAATAAGGGGTTTCAGTTGCACTTGTAGCCCCAAGAAATAAGACCAATGAGATACTGACTGTTTATTTGAAAGAACTAGTGGTTTTTATACCTTAGAGACGGATCAGGATATTTTGATAGACGGATCAGGATGGTTGAGAAACAGATCAGGTCATTAAAGATCCAGTTCGGAAGTATTGGAGGGAAACACCATTTGATAGTTTACCTGGCAATAAACATTGGGAGGGAAACAGTCAATATTGATATTTCCAAGAAGGGGCTTCCTATTTGGCAGGGGGTCTGCATTCTTGATCAGAAAAGTGGTGATCAGACAGTGGCATCTTTGATGAATGATTAAGAATGAAAAGGGGAAGTATTTTAAAGGAAATGCTACCATTAATTGGGAAATAAATAACATGAAAAGCTTAAAGTAATCTAAATTAGAAAACAAGCAAAGTCTTACAAAAGTTAATTATAAATTCACCAAACTGGAACAAATTTTCATTTGAAAGGAAAAAAAATCTCATAAAGCTCTAAGATGCATGAAGGGCATCTGGGGAAAAAAGCCAAGGCAAAAAATTCTGCTCAAGTTGTAAATTTTGTATTTTTAATGACTTTTCATCCATTCAGGATTTGAAATGAACAGCTCATGATAAAAAACCCCAACAATATAGTTAATGGTGAACAAACTTGAGCATAGCTTAAAAATCGTTTAGACATACATCAGGATTCATGTCAGAGAGATGACAAGTGTGAATTGAAAGGGGTTGGTGTATCCCCATAGGTTCAGCTTTTGAGAGCTTACACTTATGGCAAAAGTATCATAACAATGTGCTCAATTCAAGCTGTTTTCTTTATTTCGCTTCTCACGATATTTTAAGTTTGCAACAATGTTCTATTTATATCACAATCCCGTTAAAGTCATTTCAAGATAGGTCAACACCAGATAATCCATTCCCGCACCTTTTAGTCCAGGATTGCATTTCTGAGCGAAGTATATTTGCTCCTCCAATCAGATAGTGCCTAACCTTTTTTCCGAGTCTCTCCAAGATAGACAGCAGGTTTTCTATCAATAAACAGATCAGTATTGATTCTTTTCTTGACAGAAAACTAGGCAACCTCAAACGCTTCACGCATCCTTAGTGAACACCTACTATGCAACACGTAGAAATCCGGATAAGTTACTTTTCTACGATGCATCTAGCACTCAACTCGGGCATCAAGCATCGGGCACTTGAGAGAATAGGTCAATATTAATAACAAGATCAAATTTATTTGATTAGTCTACACTAGCAAGTGTGTTGCTGTGGTCTGGTAGAGATAACGAAAACCAAAAGCTTGCAAAGATATAGGGGGTAGCTAATTCAAATTTAAATCTAGAGAAAAAATTTATAAAACAATATTTCTAGCTTAATGTTTGAACAAAAAATATTATTTTTTAAACTTTTCTCTAGCTCTAAAATTGTAAGAGCTATTAAAGATATAAGTTGAAAGCCATTTTTGCCATTTTTTGCTGTTTTTTGTGGTTTTAAAAAGGCGCTGCCGGTTCTTTCAGAGGCCAGAGCAGCCCGAAACTAGCACAAAAACTCAGGGAGGAGTAGTATTTCAAAGTTAACACCTCTGACCCCTTTAGTCAACAAAAACCGTCAAAAAATGTCACAGACGGATTGACATCCTCTTAAAACCGCTAGCCTAATGAAAATTCTAAACTCGCCGCTCGCTTTGCTTGCTGGCGGATAATGAAATGTTTTGAGTAAAATATAAAATAAAATGGATTTGGGCCAAAAATTCAGTTTAGAAGTATGCTTGGAGCATACTAGTTCCCAAGAGAGCTATCTTTAAGGACTCTGTTTTGCAAAATGCTTCAACAATTTGAAAAAGCCTTGCCTCTTTTTTCCCACCCTTAAATCCCAAGGCTTTCCAATTTTGAGGGGGAAAAATCCAAAAAACAATAAAAATGATTCAAGGAACATAAATAGTTGAGGATGACACAGAGATTTTTCTTCAAAGATAAAGTTTCTGACCATCAATATTTGGCCACCACTTGAAGAAGCTGGATTACTGGACAACCTTTTTTTTGTCAAATATTTACTAGATAGATACATGATGATACTTTTCACACCAGAGCTTTGTTGTTCAAACAACCAAACCTGCCTCATTCTTTATTACATTTACATAAAAAGTGTGAAAATAGTAATAATGATAAAAAAAATCCACCATTTTTTTAAGGTAAAAAACTTTTCCATCTCTACATTATTAATCACAAGAGATTTGAAACATGTAGAAAAACCATTTTTTTCTACCTATCTTGAATTGTTGGTTGTTGTAACAACGCCCTGATGACTATCAAGAATAAAGTTGGGTACATTTTCATGCAACAAATCCTCTGAGATTATCTCAGAATAAAAATGATCAAATCTTTACTTTTAGACCAAAAGAAATAAACATAACAAAATCACTATATGAAAAGGATTTTTAAGCTCAAAAAATTCTAATTAAGACATTTTCATTCATGAAGTAAGGATATCCATCTCGACCGAAAATAAGCTCACCTTTTTTTGGAAAAAGGGTGAAAGCGAGTATCTTATTGACGCGTCGCCATTGAAAAAAGGGTGGAAACGAGTATGAATTTAGGCTGTAATCTAAAAATGGTGAAAAAAGTCGCCTTTGCGGCAATAATGTACTCATTTTCACCCTTTTTTCTCTGTAATGAAAAATAGCGACGAAACACTGTCTTATTTTTGGTCGGGACACTTTATCATTTTTATCATGCAACCTATCTATCCACATCTGACTCCCGAGCGCACTCGATCATTGCGCTCCTGCAACCTATCTATCCACATCTGATTCCTGTGCTCCTGCTTCCAATGTTGTTTGTGCACCCTAAAGCTATCAACTAGTTTGTGCAGGATAATTAAGCCTTAGTTTAAAGTTTACGAATGTTAGTTTTGTCCTTTTATTTCACAATGAAGTACGTTGAGCATTTCCTCAGACTTTCATTTCATAGGTTTACCGTCATAGTGGCATGTGCAGTTTCACCAGGTCAAATCTGTTCCATTTTTGAAATTGCATGAAGTTTGTTCACATGCGCTCTCAGAGAACGTCAACATTCAAGTTTGCTGTCCTTTAGAATTATAGTAAACCATAAGGTAATAGTGCTAAACGTCAAGAAATGAAACCGTGAAACCAATGAGATACAAACTGTTTATTTGAAGAAGAGGAAGGCTTACAATTTCAAACAACAAATCCATGAATTTGCCAGTTAGCATACAACTTTTATTAAGAGGAAACCTTTTCAGACTAAAAGTAGTAGCATATAGTAGTATTCTACAATGCGCTCAATTCAAGTTATTTTCTGTGTTTATATTTCCCAATATTTCAGTGACAGTAATCAATTTCTGTTACATCCCAGTTAAACTCATTTCAAGACAGGTTCACACCTTCTCATTCATTCCCACACATTTTGATATCATGATAGCATTTCTGCGCAAAGTATAGGCGCTCCTCCAATCAGTTAGTGCCGACTTGCTGATCACCCTTCTCACAACTCTGATGATCGTGTATATCCTACAAAAATGGCTGCCTTGCCATCGGTAGACAGTTCAATATCAATTCTTTTCTTGATTGGGAAGGCCATCACTGAGTCTCCACACAATCTCTCATACCAACACAGACACACTTTGCAGACCACAGCACTACTTGATCAAGCTTAGTATTAACCCTATATTGAGTTAAGTCTTCTGACGTGTGGTGTGGTAGTCTGGCTCTTATCTCTTGGGATACATCTAGTCTTTGACCTCTCATTCCACAGAGCCCTCCCCTAACCTCTTTGGGTCTAACTAATCAAGATGAGGGTGACCATGCCTGCCAACTGTATAATTTGCAAGCTTATCTAAACATGTACTAACGCTCACATACTTTGCAGACCAAAGCACCATTCTCGTTTGACCAAGTTATTCAACCCTACATTGAGCTTAATGTTATCATGCTAGTCTCGTGCTTATTGCTTAGGATACACCTGGTCTTTGACCTCTCATTCCACAGAGCCCTCCCCTAACCTCTTTGGGCCACACAAACCGAGATGAGGTTGACCTTGCCCGCCAACTGTATAATTTGCAAGCGTAACTTAACGTGTACGATTCAATGTATATATCCGTTAGTATTTGACAAACTTCCTTTTTATAAAGCTTTTTGAAAAACTCATCTTCCTTTCATTCAACAAATAAATAAGTAATTATTTTGCTAGTTCTATCTTTTTGTCAATTCTAAACTTTTTGAATGAAAAGTTCGTTTTATGAGGTGCATTTTGGCTACACTGGCATCCAACATAGTCACAAGTTCTTAATATTTTCACAACATTTTTTTGACTTAACTAAAAGCAATCTGCAGTTAAGTTTGGAAGAGGGAAAAAAAGTTTCAAAGTGTTCTTTTTTTCATATCAAACTTTCAAATTAATTTCAAACAAAACCAGAAAGGAAACTTTATTTCATTGGTTTTGTGGGGGGATTAGAAGAGGAAAAAATATCTTGTCTTATTAATAAAGCTTTGATTTTCCTGCTTTTCATCCATATTTAATAAAGCAAAACAAAAAGAAATGCTGAATTCTTACAACCTCCATTTTGTTCTTCTTCCATTTTTTATATCACATTTTTTCAGAATCAAGCCATAAAAGCACATTTAGGCTCAAAGTTGCATTTTCTATATTTCAAATCTTCCACCACTCAACTTGATAATATCTTGAGAACTGACTGGAAATGCATGAGAGTAACACAGTTTGAGGCCGAGGCCGAGGCCGAGGCCGTTTTTTTTTGGGCGAAAAAGAAATAAATAAATCCTCAAGTTGAGCGTTGGTTGGTCCTCTCCTATCCTCTCTCACTGGAAAAAAAAGACTCCACCATTCTCAATGTAAGTGCATGCAATCAAGTCAAGATTGGAAATTTTGACAAGAAAGTCTAGGAATGGATAAAGTAACATTTAAATAGAATCTATTACAGCACTGTGAGGAAATAGAATTTCAAATACCAATCATCATTCATTATATACGTAAGGTGCGTAAAGGATCACGAAGTTGGAACAGTGATGTCCCAGTATAATCACACATCGTATCGTGACTACCTTACGAGTCTTTCCCTCTTATAGAAATAAAAGGCTTCTGATAACAAATGCTCATAATACTTTATTTGGGTTAGGAATATTATTCTTACATACTAAAACTCAAAACTAAATCTAATTATCTGCCAATGTAACCTACGTCAAAGTTCAATGAAAAATGACTATAGGTAAGGGCTTTTATTGACATGTTAGGCAGGAGGGCGCTGATCAGAAGCGTTTGGGAATCAAATGTGGATTGAAAGGTTTCGTTATCAGAATAATAAAGTATTGTTAGTAGATATCTGTTTGTGCTATCTACATTCATCGACAGTTAGTTTTAGTGTGCAAAAAAATTGACAGATGGGCCAATTCATTTGAATTCCATTAAAGATACAAATGAAGGACTCTAAGGAATTGGTTAGGGCTTTTAGTCCATGCTGGGACTCTACAAAGCAACATCACTCGTGCTCCACCATAAAGGGTAGTTAACCTATATAAAACATGCACACAAAAGTAGGTAAGCGAATCGACAAGAAACCAGGATCCTCCAATCATCATTAAGTGGGCCAAGTGTAAATTCAACCAATAGGTGCCTAGTGTCTTCAAACCCTGGGCCCACCAAAACAGCAAGTATCCCCAAGTGGTAATGTCAATTGGCGTCACTTCAAAACAATAGGAAGAGGGGACTGTCCCAGGACCCAATCTGATGTTGCCTTGCACGAATGAGGTGTCAGGAGGGTTGCATTAGGCGAACTTGACATTTGGCAAACTTGCATTAGGCGAACTTGCATTAGGCAAAAGATCATAGACCAACCACCTAGGAGGAGCCAATTGCTAGAGCGACATGTGTGAGACGTTCCCCCCGACTGGCTGTCAAAGATTTTTCTTTTTTTAAATCTTTTAAAGTGCGCCTTGCAAATTTTTTTACTCTGTTTTTGGCTGGGAATCACTTGTTATTTTTGTTGGCAACCCGGGGTCAAAGGCTGCCTGGAGCCGCCAGGGTTTGAACCCCAGATCCACCAGGGTTTGAACCCCGTACCCTCAGATTCCCAGCCTGATCCCATGACCACTCGGCCACAGCAACCCCACTCACTTTTATTACTGCCTTTGTTTCGCTACATTTATGATCTCTGCGCTGCCACTAAAATGCTCCCATTCCATCATTAAACAGATCCGTATTGCTCCATTTCATGATAGCGAAGGTTTTACTCTTCCAGTCTCCAAAGCTTACCTTGTTTGACATTCACTCCAGAACACTTCTAAGACTCAGCAATATAACAAAACTTAAATTCCTTGAATCCTCAGTTCCTCATTAAAACAAGGAGGCAACATGAGAAAAGGCTATATACAACACCCTTAGGGAGGCAGCCAAGTAGCAACACATAGTTTAATTTTAAGTGGAACATACTTTTACTTTTTGAAGAATCGAGGACATCGATTGCTTTTTTTACCATTCAATGAGCAAAAAGATCCATCCAAGACTATGTTGACTCAAAGTCCATTTATGACTGTATTTTGCAGGAAGTGTACCATGCCGGGATAAGTTGGTCAGTGGTTTTTCCGCCAGGTGGGGTAAAGTTGTATTAATTAGATACGTCGGAATTTAAGAAATCGCGGTTTTCCACCAAAAGCTAACACTTTTTCAGTAGCGTAGCGAATGAAAAAGAGTACTTTTTCATAGATATCTACAAGCATATTATAGACAACTGTGGTTGTGTTTGTACAGCTGTACATCAGCTGACATTCCTCATGCCATTCGGAACGTGTGTTTTAAGCCGATCGGTCGTGTCGTTCACTCCTATAGTTCT
>Ga0194133_10006772_pt1 | contig 13978 bp, 6 predicted proteins | sample TA2KigOf40mmetaG_FD_155448 | JGI IMG/M metagenome (GOLD analysis project Ga0194133, IMG submission 155448) | Freshwater microbial communities from Lake Tanganyika, Tanzania - TA2015055 Kigoma Offshore 40m | ecosystem: Environmental > Aquatic > Freshwater > Lake | place: Tanzania: Lake Tanganyika...
GCACCCTGTAAATTTAATAACCTGAGCCTCATCTCCTCCAAATTCTACAGGTGGCACAGGAATGGCACTTGAATCCTCCTGATCTGGTTTGAGAAGCTGCTTCTCAGATATTTCAGAAATATCCTAAATAATTTTATTTTGTTATCAGTTATTAATATTGATTTTAATGTTGTAAAACCTTTAGTTTTTCTTCTGATAAAAGTTTTTTCTGCTTATTAAAAATTCTGTTCTTCTGGATTTCCTCTATCCAAATAGGCGCTGAAAATTTTGGTTGATTCTCCTCATTGTCTGTGTGACGTGAAACTGAAAATCCATTTGTTAGAGGTTCACGTTCTGGAGGTTCTGGTGGCATCGGTGGGGCCACTGGCGGAGGTCGGCCACAATCGGTCATTTCGGTTGCCAATGGTTCGTGGCTTGTTTTGGACTCTTGGCTACGTCGTTGCATGAAAAGAAAGAGAAGAACCATGCCAACAATAATGATAACCCCAACGATGATCCCACCGACAAGTTCTCCGGATATTGATCCGTGGCCTTTGCTTTCAACACCGGATGGGTATCCAGCACCCAGGGCACCATCACTACCCATTTTGTGTATTGGAGGTAGCATTGATGTAGTTGTGGTTGTGGTTGAAGTGGTAGTAGTTGTTGTTGTTGATGGTGGAATGGTTGGCTTACTACATTCCGGAGATATAGGCCTGTTCAGAATCCTGTTGCAGGAAATGAAAAGATGGGATCCGTCTGTGGCGTAAACTACTTCTAAGGCATTAATTGTCATCTCGTTAAATGCTACGCTGACTTCCTTTGTCTTTTCAACTGTAATGGATCTGCAAAAAGATAATCTCAAATGAATTCATATATAACATTTACACATTTAATTAGGAAAATCAGTGGATAATAGAGATGGGGCCTGACCCGACCCGGCCCGAGCTTACTTTTGACCCACAGTAAATAAGAGGCCGACCCGCCTTCGACCCGGGTACTTTGCGACCCGACCCAAAGATATTTTTTTTTGACCCAAAGGTAAAAAAATTTGACATTTTTAAGGGATATTTTCCAAATTCAAACCCAAACTATAAATGGCTGACCCGACGCGAGCCACAAAAAACTGACCCTACCCGGGTCAAAAAAATTTACCCGGACCCATCACTAGCGGATAATGATAACAATCTGGTGCATTATAGACACAGGCCATGTTGATGAGCAATCAACACCTTTAAAATAGTCCGACCAAAGTGTTTTTGATCACTGCAGATTACTTTTACTCTGATTGAGGGTGCCTTGTTGATTTTTTTGCAATCTGGGGTTGAAAAATTACTGGCATTGCCAGGGAATGAACCTACAACCTAAGATTTTAGGTCTTATAGTCAGGTGCCAAGGACTTCTCAGCCATGGCCTTTTCAAAATGAATGTAATTTAAAAAAATATATGAGACTGAAAGAAATTTTGGCTTCAGCCAATCCAAAATCAACTTGGCTTAAATTCTGACCTGAGTGATAAAATAAGTGGTTTTATTCCAAATTACAGGCTCAAAAATAATTGACCTCGGCCTGCTAATAAACTATAAAGCAAAACATCAAGAAAAAGGGCTGTAACCCAGCAGAAATAAAAAGGCAGGCAATTCATTAAGACTGTCATAGCCTTCAGAGATAGAAAAATAGTTTTTGAACATTTTCATATAAAGATTGTCTTTCTGGTGTACCTTAAGACCAATAATCACTGTAAGACCAGGCCTACCTGAACTATCCCTCATAATTTTAACAATAATATTGAGCAGTTACTGGTTGAACTAAAAAAATTTTTTACAACGCTTACCTTGGAGATACCCTTAGGAAAATGGAGTCTCTGATGCTTAAAAGTTTTGACTTGGATACTTCAAATCCACCAACAGGAATGTGGGCAAATGTTGAATTGTGAAATCTAGAATAATATCATTATTGATTTCAGAACTTGATTGATAAATTTTCTGATAAATGCTAACCTGGCTTCTTTTACATTGGAAGCTTTTAACTTCAATGTATTCATGATGTAAAGGCCAACAAACCTGAGATTCTGGAAAAAAAAACCATTTGACATTTCTACCAATTAATTTGCTTATTGGATATTGGAAGATTCTTATGAGGGTGAGGGTGAAACAGGTGTTCCTTTGTTTGCCTTGAGCAAAACCTTCATGCCAGAAATATCTTTGATTCAAGTCAGAAGACACTTTTATAAGCTTTCTAAAAAGATGAGAAAACTCTGGCCTTCCAATTTAGGCCACTTGGATATTAAACCAAAATAATTATTGAAATGGCATTTTTCAGAACTCTGGGTGAGAATATATGGAATAAATAAAGCAAAGTCAATCAGTGTTTTTTTGCCTGAAGCATCTTCTGCAATCAAAGCATGAAAGATGTTGTTTTTGATAATGAACAATATCTTCATTTTATGTGACACACCGTGGCTGGAGGTTGGTGGGGATGGAGATTTTTATAAACTAAACCTAGATAACTGCTTTGCTCCAGAGGGCAAATTATTTGGATGGGCTATACCTGAACATTGTGAAAGTGAAGCTCCAGTTCTTGTCGATCCTGGTACAAAGGCTCAAAATTGATGCTAACAATTTCAAGGTGTTCAATGTGTTGGAAATGGACTGGATAGTTGGTTGAATCAACACGTGTAAAGTCGAGGCTGATTGACAACCGTCGGCACTGGCGAAGTTGAACTTCTCTACAAGAGAGAAAAAAAACTTAATTCCTTCTTGATGTCTTGTTTAAAACTTTACAAGGTATATATTTTCTGACTGAGGATTCCTTCAAGATTTTTTTGCAATCTTAGATCACAATCAACTGCCTTTAATCATCAAACTTAAATCATAATTAAGCTTGTTCTTATTTATTTATTTAACTCATGCAGTTAACATTATGACATTAATCTTTATAAAATTTAAAAGATTTTAAGAACCTTGTTTGATAATGTAAAGCAAGAAGAAGAATTTTTCCTCTTTGCTTTCTTTATCAGACACAAATCCACATCCTTTTGGTTTGGCAAATTTAAAATAATGTACAAGAACAAAACGCCAAAGTTGAAAAAGGCATACCCTAAAAGTTAAAAAAAAAACCCAAGAAATTCTGCCTAATCTCAAATATCTTTGATTATTGAATTATAGGAATAAAACTCAAACTGGGTTGTAAAAATTGTCAAAGGCCTGTTGGTCAAAATGGTAATCAAGTCAGATAGTATCCCTATAAATGATCTGTTTGAATGGCAAAAACAAATCGATTAAATGTTTCTTGTAACTCAATAGGAAAATTCACTAGGGTGTTAGGATGGTCATGTGGTATGAAACCAGAATTCTATCCTGTCAACCCAGGTTTGACTCCCGGCCAGGTAAACTACAGAAAAAAAGATCAAAAAGATCACTAATAAAGTGTGCCTTTTATGAGAAATAATGACTTGCAAGGCTTACTTTATAGTTACACCTTTATAAGAGTCTCACCATAGAAGTCTTATGGTCACTGCAGATTACAATTACCCTGACTGAGGATGCCTAGTTGATTTTTTTGCAATCTGAGGTTGAAAATTTGGTGGCATAGGTGGCTGGGGATTGAGCCCACAACCTTAGATACTTGTTCTCAATCAGGTGCTTATGACCTCTCAGCCATTCAACCCCTTTACGAAATAACCACACTTTAAGCTCTTCGACATTCAAGATGTAAAAATTAATGAGTCTCTATATATCTTGAATTAATATCCTTCAAGCTGTCTAAAGAGTTCATTTTCTTCTCATTATATGGACAGTATTAAAAAAAAATTCACTATTATACCTGATTTCATTTCCAGAGTTTTCTACAAAATACACAATCTTCAAGTCCAGTGATGCTTCCATGTCCATATTTTTACAAATACAGGCAAGACGTTTGTTAAATGCCTCATAGTAACAACTTTGTTGCGGAATCAGCTTAGTCAAACCTTCAAATCGACCATCTCGACCTTAAAAATATGAACCTTTTAGAAAATAATCCTCAAAAAATATTTGTCTTGTGGGATCTAGGGGTCATGGGTTTGAACCCTGGCACTTCAAGCAACATTTGACCCCAGGTTGCACACAAAAATTTACAAAAAAAGGATCCAAAACAAAATTGATTGAAGTCCAAAAAAAAATCACAACTAATTTCTGTGATTTTGTTTCATTCATTGTGTACCCTTGGTGTTCGGAATACAAGACAAAATTAATGGTAGTGCAGAAATAGAAGCTTACTAATTTGAAGATACTATATGTCTAGAAAGGGTACGTACGAGAACTCAATGAAGAAGATGATGAATAACAGATCTCATTGGATTAGAGGGTTTTGTTGTACAACAAAGAGCATTATGCCAATATTGATGGGAATGATGTTCAGTAAAAGACTCTTTTCTGAATCGATTACTGTCAATTTAAATAAAAATAGAAATTTGAAACAATAAATTTTAACAAAAATAAAAAGTCTGAATGGTAAAAACGTTGGGTGAAGCAAAAATGAAGCTCTCTGGGTAGTGAAAAGTATAAATGTATTTATTTAGTCTTTTAGTTTTAAGATATACTTGAGGGCAAGGAAAAGTTCAAATTTTTAACTGAGCAAGTTTTCAAGGACCACCTTTACTGTCTTAAACAAAAAACAGGGTCCTAGAAATTTGGCTTTATGGTGCCAGACCTAGGTGCCGGGGTTAAAATCTCAATAACCATTATAGATAGTGACTCTAAATATGGTGTGAAGCTACCTCTATAATATACCTACAACTGATGTTTTTACAAGTATTTTCTGTAACCAAGGGTTCTTGAGATAGTAGCTCCGGCACAATTTGCGCACATTTTATTTTATTTTGCCGGACTCCATCATCTAGGTCTTGCACAATAAGGACAAATTTGTAGGAGCCCAAAAAACACTGGAGTTTTGAGAGAGGATGAGAGAGGTCAGGAAAGTTTCTGAAAAGTTTTGGAGTTTTGGGTGTACCAACTGGTTTAAACGAAATTGAATACAAATTTGGTTTAAAGGCATATCATGATTGAAATGCATTATTTTATCTTTTGTTGAAAGGTTTTTAATTTTTTTAAATTATCTTCATCATCTTTTCTATTATTGGAATAAAAGTGTCAGATGGTGTAAACTGACAGCAAATTTTTCACCAAGGAAATTAAGATCAAAGGCTGCTGAAAGCTTGTATGAAACACCAATCAGATCCCTGGCCTAGTCAGATATTCTTTTGGGGAAATATTTAGCTTTATTGATAAAAATGCTTATGAAAAGTGAAATCAAGAAATGGTCAATATTGAGACATTTTTGTGTAACCGTGTTAGGATGATCAGTAGAGATATTATATTAAATTTGGTTTCTATAAAAGAAGGTTATAAATTCAAACCTGAATAGTTTGGCAGAGATGTTGTTGACGTCGAGCCAACCAGGATGATGAAGGCAATAATGGGGAAAAGTTTTGATATCATTTTATCTTTGGATGTAAAGTTTAGTTGCGTCTGACATTTGTGCAAAGGAAGATGAAAATATCTTAGCAGATCAGTTAACACTTCAATAAAAAAGTTGTGCCACTGTTGAATCACCAAGTAATTTTCAAGAAATGATAATTTGAAGCTGTACAAGTTGTCGTGGACAATTTAAGCAAACGGAGCAACGAACACTTTAGCCACCACCTTCCTTTAGAAAAACACCAATGAATTTTCATCAAAACTCAATTTTGTTGAGAAGTCTGAAAATAGAAAACAAAGTGTAAGAATTATATTTTATTGCCAATTGGGGTCTGGCATAGCCGGGAAAAAGTTTAATGAAGGACTAACATAAATGTAGTCTACCCCTTACAACCCCAACACTCCCCCAGCCCGGGCATTCCCTGAATCCACTCATCCTTGTTGCTGATACTGAAATAGGCTTGATGATCACTCACATTTGGATGCTTAACAGCCTTTTTTAATACTTTAACTTTTAAGTTGTGTGGCTAAATTTTTCCCTCCAGGGCTAGACATTGGAGGGAGCTGACAAACTTTTCAGATTGCTTTTCTGAGCAACTTTTTGCAAGTCAACCATTTTCAAAAATTGTTCCTTTAGCTTATGGACCCTGGGACCATGAAGAGGCCCCTAGAAATTTCTAACCCACTTTATTATGTTTGTTCTATCCCATTATCATAGGTCCACAACTGAAATTTCAACTCACTTGGACTATTCATTTAGAATTAAAGTCATCATTTCATTGCCCCTCTATCCCCCGACCAAAAAGAGCAAAAATTTAGCAGCTCATTTAGACAAAACTATAAAGGTACCCATTTGGGCATTTATTAATACAAAGTTACTCTCTAGTATAATCTGCTTAAGTTTTGGAGTTTCTGTCACCCACAGTGCAGGGGATTGGGTTGCTGGGGTCATACTAGTGTTAAGAACTTTCTTGTATTATAAACAATTTATAAATAGATATTTGCCCTGTTATTTTATTTTTCATCCTCTGCAGCAACAGAGCTTTGTTTAGCTCTGCTCATCATTGCTTTCTTCATATCATGTTAAAGCACAATTTTCCAATCTGACCATTGAAGTATTTTTTGACAAAACATGGTCTATGATTATCTATTCTTATTGGCTCTCCAATTGAGTACAAAGATATGTTTAGTTTAGTTCTTGTACTTCTTTGATCTCTACATTGAATCCAAAAAGGCCAACTTCTTGATCAAAATTTCTAAAACTTTCCCATGACATCCATTACAAACATCAAGGAGGTATTTTAAGGGAGTCCTAATGTATGTTATTAAGTTACTCTTTCCCTATTGAACTCATCCTGTTAAAAAAAATAACTAGGTATTTCATAACTTGAAAGGCTTTTTGGAGCACAAGACAGTTTGATCATCTATATATTATTTTGTTTCAAAAGAAAGACTTGCTGATGGCCAAAGCATACAATCTTACACGCTTTTAAAACAAAATTCACAACACAAAAAATATTTGTTTTGTTAATCTTTATTTTAGCATCACTTCACATCTTTATTCATACGACTTTTAGTCTGACAGGCTTGACGTTTGTGGACTCATCACTTCACTGACAAACATTTGATCTGTATGATAGGAAGAAGATAGGAGCAAGAATTTCTCACTGAATGTGAAATGAAGTGTCATAAATGAATGTAGTGAAAGGAAGAGATGCATCACAAGCTTACAACATATATAGTAGTGCAAAAATATATCCTTGGATTTATGAAAACAAGGTCAAACAGGGAAGAACAAGTTTTTTTAGTTTATTTGGATTCATGCTTATGCAAAATTATGCAGTTCTTTCACCATGCATAAAATATGTCAATCATTTAGGTTGCAAAAACATTACATCTGGAATGCATTTCAGCACAGTCATAGACTCTATTGTTCTCCAAGCCAAAAACCATAGAGCATTTCTTTTGACCAATTTACTCAACAAAAGACTCTGCTGTCATTTACTGCCAATGGAAAAATGCCAGCCAGCCACTGGTGGATGATGTTGGCAGTTTTTTTGTGTGTGGGGGGGGGGGAAGACAGAGGGGGTTGCAGGTTATTTTGAAGAGATCCCCAAATCACTTGAAGAAAAAGAAGACATCTTATCTTTAATGAGGTCAATTGTCTAATTATTTGAAGATATTCTCAAGGGTATTTTGTGTAATCTTTTTACAATTGGTCTTTGGAAAAAAGGAAAAAGGATTATCTTATTATAATGATTGATTTGGAACTTTTTATTCTGTTATTATTGTCAAAAAATGCTTTGATGCACATATTAAGTCGCTTTGTTTTTGCTATTTATTGAACATTTTTTCAATGGTCCTATAGAAATTATCTGTAGAGGAAGCTTTGCAGTATATTTTAACAACTTCCAAATGAAAAACCCGAGAACTTTGAAACCACCTTTCATCAACTTGAATGATTTCTGACTTCACTGAACATTGATGGACCTGCACTATGATAAGAAGATCTATTATAGCTTAAACCGTGATGGATCAAACTCAAAAATCTCAAACTTATTAACAAAAAATTTCAATAAGAGGTGCTAGATTTGAATTTTCTGGAAAAAATAATAATCAAATTTTAAAATGCTTTCTAATATCTGTTAATTCACTTCTAACTGTTTTCTAATGTTGTATTATCGGTCAGTGTCTGCAAATTGTGTTATCATTTCAATACACATCTTCTATTTCCCTTGCTTCCAGGCATTTTTTATCCATCTTTCATTCAATTAGCCTGATTCTGTCAAGTTGAACGCCTCCCTCCCACTCTGGTCCTCATCATGCCATGCCATGCTAGATAATACCAACAAATGAATTGACTTATCAGTTTTTGCACAGTAAATTTGCTTTTTAGTCTTTGGCTTAATTGATATTAGCTTTGAGGGAAGATGTAAGCCCAGTCAATTAGATTTCACAGGAAAATCAATCTTGAATCATTTTTGAGGTATTCGTGGTTGCCATGGATATACCTTTCATTCATTTTTCAAAATTAATTAACCTCAAGGAGAAGATGTGCTTCAAGGTAAAAGTTTGAATTTCAACTATTTTTATCACTTACCAGTTTCTATTATTTATTTTGACACACTGATTTCTTTGGGCTAATGTCTGACCACAACAAATGAAAGATATTATCAGTTTATTGGACTTGAAAACTTAAACTCTTTCAGCACTACTGTTGAAGCTCCCAGCTCAGAATCAAGCTGTGAAAGGTCAAACAGAGTCAGAAGTGATCAAAGTCCCTTTTTTACACTTTGACAGTGTCATTAGTATAAACCCTTATCCCTCTAACAATCAGTTACTGATTGTATTCTGTAAAGAAGGAATGAATAAACTGCGATGAATGAATTGGCAAAACTTTTAATGCTAAAATGTTAACAAGGGTCAATCCTTGTTTCCATTCTGCAAAAATAAAAATTCTTTGAATTGATTTTTCCATCAATCTGTATCTATTTATACTGATCAGCCTATTTTGATTTTCAAACAACTGACATTTGTTTATTAATACAAACAGACATACCCTCTCCCACACAATATTCAAGTGTGTTTTGATTAGGGTTTTGAAAGGAGTAAATCACAGGAGGACTTAGTGTTAATTGACATGAAAGGGTGCAATAGAAAGCCATGGAATAGAAGCCTGGCCTAGAATTCGGCACACCTCCATCCCCCTCTCTATTGCTGATTGATGAATGATTGATTGTAAAGGGAACACCCTGATGAGTGATTAGCAAGATTTTCACCCTCCTCCATTTGTGTAAAGTTGGGCAACCTGAACAAATATTCTAGTTTCTCTTGAATCTCAGACCTCAAAACCACCACTCACAATTATTGATTATTGCCTACTTTTGTTTTTTTTTGTTTTGGTGACTTTGCCATAGATTCATTGTAGTTTTTAAGGGTAACTCTAATGCATCCACAAAAGACTTGGAGATCAAACAAAAGTCTGATGATGCATGTGAGCAGCTTTGACATATACAAATCATAAAAGGAGAAAAAACATCAGATATACTACACACTTTTACAGCAGGTTTTTTGAAAACAGAGCCAACAACTTCATTTGTTTTCGATGTAATCTAGATATAGAAGAGCTCTTTCAAAATAAACTAAAGAAACATTTCCAGAGCATGAAAATAAGAACTAAAAATATACGTTTTTTACATTTCAACTTGCATTAAAATTAAAAGATAAAGATGAGGGATGTTAAAGCATATGTTTGGTTTTACCAAGATCTTTATATGACATGTGTTTTGAAGTTTGAAATAAAATTTAATCGATCTGATATCCAAAACCTGAGTTATTAAATTGCTTTACCTTTTTTCCGATTGATTACTTCTAACTAACATGTTGGTAATCAGTAACTCTTTCAAGAAACATGCTCAGGTTTGCATGCCATATATCAAAAGGTAATCAAGTATTCTATGAAGAAAGAGCCAAGATGGCAATTCAACTATAAATTAAGGTTTTCTGAAATTTATCCAAATCTTTTCATAAAATTCTATGCATAATTAAATCAAACCTATTTTGATATCTCAGAGGAGAAAGCAAGTTTGGGAAATCAATATGGAATTCATAATCGATTACCCTACAGTGGTCTTAAACAACAAGCTTTAGGACTCTTTTCTCATTTGCAGTATATTTATTTTTCTGCTTGCCATTATAGCTTAAGTTTTTTCCAGAAAGGTCCACATGACTTTTCAGATAGAAGAAAAGGTTTTTGAGTATATAATATCTAAAGCTGCAATAAAAAATAACTTTTTCTAAAATGATTGAACTTTTGATGAGTCAAAAAACAAGGCTAATATTCTGTTTGGTGTTTCACTGAAAAATCTCACTTTATTAGGTCAGGTGGTTTGTTTTGTTAAAAATTTCACTGATGTTTTAGGCATTCTGGGATTTGAATGCAGCATTTTTATTTCGCCAAAAAGGTGGCAAATTTTGTTGCAGGCTTCCCTCTCTATTTTATTCATGGTTAGATAAAGTGAAACAAAAAAGTTTTTATTTTATTTACAAAAAAGCTCTTTTATTTCTGAAAAAAGTAAAGCAATTGAGATAAGATACAGCTAAAAACCTGTCATGCAACTAGGAAAGTTGTTTTACTTGCAAAAACGAGGTTTTGTTGCTCCATTATAGTTTGAAGTCTTTTGAATATTGTTATGGTTGTGATTATGACTAGCTGACAGGAAAAACTTTTCACAACTCCTGTAGCCTATTCAGTTGGTAAGTTGGCATATTTAGTTGTAAACTTCTGTAGAGGTTCTAACGTGACCTTATGCAGTTAAATTAGGGTCTTAATGTGCTCAATTTCATTTGACAAAAGGTCACGAATTTGAGAAATAGCATGACATATAAACTATACGATACAACCCACTCAAGAAAATCTAATTATATTAACAGTATCAAATTAAAAAGCTTGAAGGACAAATAAAGTCACATAGGTATTAATTCTAATGTTTTTGTCTCGATCCATGCTTACTAACTGTAAAGATTCCTGGAAATAGGTAATTGAATCTAAATGAAACCATATATATATGTAATTGATTATGGCAAGTCTTGTCAATTAATTGGCCAGAATTCGTGAAGCAAATAAGCCCAATATCTCAAAAAGAGATTATCTTGTCTTCTTTAATTTGATGGTTTGACAAAAAGAGATTTTAAGTGTTTCTTGATAATGTAAGATTTCCAAGGTTTCTGGCCAAAAATGTCTCATTTTTACTGAAGTGATCGAAAAGAAGTTTGACATATATTGGGAAGATGTGATGTTGCAAAAGAAAATCCAATTAAAGTGAAACCTTGAAGGTTATAGACTAGCTGAAGTCAGTTAAAAAACAACCATGCCAATTCTGAAGTATTGCTCAATTAAATGACTTGGTTTTGTTTGTAATGAATCAACTTGATGGAATTCAAATTGTGACAAAAGCTTAATTTTGAAGTGAGGAATAAGTGTTGTACTACTATGATTACATCACAACTTTTTCCAAAATATTTACAATTTACTAGCTTATTTTTTTCAGTATTTATGATTTAGATAAGAGTATTCATTAGCTTATTTTTCCTACCTGTCTCAACCATACATTTTCCCTCAAAAAGTTATTTGTTCCATGTTGATCCATTCACTTAGCTTTAGATACAGATTTTGTTTCATTGAAATCCAGTTTTATTCATCTGATGTTGATTTTCACAATTCATGTATTTCTTTAGTGAACTTCTTGCTGTCTCTCTTTTGTTGCCTCTGCCTCTTGAAGAGACTAAAAATCCAAGCAGCCTCGCCTTGCCTTACAATATACTTAGACTCTCCTCACTCCTCACTCGTGTGTCTCTACATGTTTCGCCTACAGTAAAATTTCTGCCTTTATAAAACTTTTACTTTGCTAGTTCGTTTCCCCCTCTTTTTTTCCATTGCTTAAGAGTTTCTCTTCCCCCCACTTTGAAGAAGAACAAGGCTCTCAGCTTAACTCCCTCTACCCAACCCACCAAAAGTAAAAATTTGACCACCGCCCACAAACAGAAAAAAATTTATTTATCATACTTTTTTTCATTTTAAACATTCAAAAAAAATATTAGTTCTCAACTTATGATAAAAAGAAAAATAGTTATTCAAGTTTAAAGTCACTTTTTGACCGAGTGCATGATTCTAGCTCACTCCTCCTTCTTTGAAACTGAGCATGGGGCATTCAGGCTTGAAATTGAAAGCAACCAGTTTTTTTGATAAATTTGATCTTTTATGAAATGTCAAAAAATACTTTGGGAATTTAGACACAAACATTAGTTTTAAATATATGAAATGAAATCTTTTTTTCTGTAGGATGTTGAAGGTTATATGCAAAGAGAAAGAGAAGGGCATGAGAGAAGGAAAGGATCTCAAGGGAGTTTGACAGTGAATGCATGAAAGAGAGAGTGAGGGCATTTCATCAGTAAGCTTGATAAAAAATAAAGGCAAGGCCGAAAAGGCTTTATTTTTCTCCAACTTATCCTTCTCTCACAAGGTCTTTGACTTGCAACCTTTTCTTTTCCATTACTTTACTTCTTCTCCATCAATTTCCAGCATTAAGTCTTAAAGTTTCTTTTTCAAACTTTCCTCTCTAATACCTTTTGTCTTTTTAATGAAACTTGTTTTTTACAAGCAAGTCATGCACCAACACATGTTCAAAAGGTATTTGTAAAGACCCAAAAGGTTGTTAAAAAAACAACTAATACGTGTAAAAAAGGCTCATTTTCCCAGAGCCACGAGACTGATTGTAGTTTGCTAAAGACTGAATGTAAATTCTGTGTTTCCAATAATAACTTAATTAAAGTACCTGACTGTTCTTTTTATTTATTATTAGACTCTTGCCTCTCAGTTAATTGTCCAGCAAGATTTACTATTCAAACTCATAATTAATATTTTTTTCACATATGTGAGTTGTTGTATTGACTGTTTCAAGGTGGGGACTTTGCACCACCTGTAGGGAGCATGGGTGGGTGGGGATTGATGAGGTTGCCAAGAAGTTGGGGAAGCCATGGGTGTGCTTCAAACTGGCCAAACCCCAGAAAGTATTAAAACAAAGAAAAATTATTTGCTGACAGGATTTTGACAAATATGAGCAACTGCATTTCAAGCATAAAAAATCTTGTAATTTTGGTAATCTTATGCATTAATTTAACACTAAGAGCACTTCGATTCTCCCTATAAACATCCTCAAGATATTTGCTTTTCACTTTGTTATTTTCTTCAAAAGCTCACTCCCTTTTAGTCAACAAAATTTTTCATAATTTATACTTTTAAGCTAATGACGTGACAGAAAAAACACCTTTCCTGTACAAAGCTGAAGAATGTCATTATAGTCAACCACATGCTTAATCAACTTTTTTCTGAATATAAAAAAATCTGAGAAGAATGGTATTTTATTTCGAGACTAAAGCTTGTTTTACTACCTGAGAATAATGAATGTTCCCTTTGGCCTTTGATATGATTAAAAAAAGGTTCATTAAACAAAGAAAGTTTTCTCACTACACTAATTATAATCGGTCGTCGGTCTGATTTTGATGATTACATATGTAGAGAGATTTGACGAGGAATGTGGAATCCTCTCCCTGAGAATCAATCAAACCAAGATAGACTGTTAACAGCTCCCTTCCCGTCGAAGTATGTTACAGCAAAAAGTAAAAATGTTAAGTTAAATGAAGGAGTTAGGGCTGTTAAGATTCTTAAAGAGTCTGATTGGAAAAAGTTCAATACCAACAGCCAACAGCAACCTCTCTCCCAATTTGCAATAAATCAGTGAAAAAACAGGTATCTAAAATCCCCCTTAAAGAGATCCAAGATGCTTTTGGTCTTGAATAGCATTAATTATTCCAGACAATAATAAATGTAGAGATGTTTTTATGTGAACAATCTCACTCACTTGAGTATCAATCACCCTAACTTCTTATCTGAGTTTTCTATCTCTCCCATTACAAATAAAGAGTCAAAGTAATATAAGAATGTTTCATTTACCTTGGACTGAGATGATAATTTTTAAAGCA
>Ga0194133_10006773_pt1 | contig 13976 bp, 6 predicted proteins | sample TA2KigOf40mmetaG_FD_155448 | JGI IMG/M metagenome (GOLD analysis project Ga0194133, IMG submission 155448) | Freshwater microbial communities from Lake Tanganyika, Tanzania - TA2015055 Kigoma Offshore 40m | ecosystem: Environmental > Aquatic > Freshwater > Lake | place: Tanzania: Lake Tanganyika...
TTGCAAAAAAAAAATCAACAAGGCACTCTCAGTCAGGGTAATAGTAATCTGCAGTGGCCATAAACATCTATGGCGGGACTCTTATAAAGGTGTTGGTTGTGCATCAACATCGCCTGAGTCTATACTGCACAAGATTATTATCATTATTATGGGGCAACCCGTTTCCAGCATTCCCTCCTGTCAACCATGATGGCCTCCTCCCTGGGGCCCCAGTCAATGCCATCGACGATGTCACAAAGGCTGCCCATGGAAGTGCCACCCCCTATTTTACAGGAGAGGTTCAGACCACCGCATCCGACTCAATTCCATTTCAAAAATCTTCTTTGTAGGAAAAATGTTTTTGGTTTCATTCAATTCTGAAAAAAAACCAATCTTCATATTTTACCAAAATTGTTTAAATATATTCTCACTGTCGTGCTAAATGGCTGTACAATGCCATAGGCATGACATCTCCTTGTTTGGAAAAAGTCACTGACATTAAGCCAATTCAATTCATATTGTCTTCTGTTCATTGTCCAAATCAATTGGCCACAGAAAAATAAATTACTTGGCATTGTACTTGAACAACAAAATAAACTTATAATGTAAGTTTGGTGCAAAAAATGGCAACAGTTAAAAACACCAGAAGATATTCAACTTCAGTAATTATTTAATTGTAGGAATTAAAAATAAAACGATTTAACAATTAAGGAAAAGCACTTTTTGACCATATATTTTTTTTCTCTGCAGGTGTGATTTAATGGGGTGTAAATTTAAGTTTGAAACCCTAAAGGGGCAATTGAAAAAATTTAATAAAGATTTTATTCTTCTACTACTAAAGTTTTAGAAAATTGAATTGCTTTAAAAGGTACAAGATTTATTTTTGCTCCAAACAAAAATATTTAGAAGCACATCTTGACTGTAGTTTTCCCTTAATAGTAGGTTGTCTAGTCCAAACAAGATTTTTCTCATCCAGATATAAAAAAAAATTAGAATTTTGCGAACAAGTATCGTGCTGACGTGCAATTAGTTGAAAAGAAAACTTAAAACTCCAAATTTTCTCATCTTTAAATATCAAAAAAGTTACCAAAAATAATCTTTTAAAAAAAATGATATGCTTATCATCCGTGATTATTACTTTTCATGTTTAGAAGATTCTCCATCACAAATTTGCAAATGGTTACCTTAGAGATCACTCAACTGGCCAAAGTGGATGGTTCTGGACAACGTAACAATGAAAAAAATTCTAGATTCAAAAATCATGTTTTGAATGAGAACCGGAGATGAATGTTGAGGATGCCACCCATAGCAAAGCCTGTCTGTTAGCCTAACATGCAAACTTACCTCTTTTTTTCACTCTTGTTTGTTTGACTGAATGAAAACTTGACTTTGACTTGTCCTCAGGCATTTTCAAAACGCTCCAATATCAAGAGAGAAGAAAAAGATTTTGAGTTTTCTAAAGCAAACATGACTTTTGGTCCAGAATAAAAGAACTTTTGTTCCATTTGCAATTCTATAAAGACATTTCAGAATTTAAAAAACTACTTTTTTGTTTCTATACATCATCTATAATTGTCAAAATATTGGATCACCAATAATTAAGAATTAGTTATATGAATTGCCAATCATTTGGAGTATAAAGAACCCTTATTTTTGTTGTTGATCGTCCTATGGTGCTTTTTTGAAAGGTAAATTTTCAAAAAAATGCAACAGAAGTGATCCGGTTTGTGCAAGGCTAGTCATTAATGCGAAGCTTTGAAACGTCAGAAGGGGTTCATCGCATCAAATTTTTTCGTCAAATTATCAGTTTGCAATCTAGAAACTGGAAATGGAACGCTAACACATTTTGATTTGGATCAGGGTATGCCTTTTATAAACGAAAACAAAAAATATTTGGCCCCTGTGGCAAATTAAATGTTTGAAAATCTCAGGCTATTAAATTACAGGCAAGAGACTTTATTCATAATATTTTGGGAATCCCAGAATTTTCTCAGTCTGACATGACTTTCTTGACTTCTACTTTATAAAACATGTACAATTTCAAGCATAAACAATTCCTCTAGCTTTGACCTTTGGGGCTAAGGGGTTCAACGAAGCCTTGAGGATGGTCCTGCAGGGTTAAACACCATCTGGGTAGGACTTATTAGTGATAGGTTTGGGTCAAAAAATTTTGAGCTGGGTTGGGTCGGGTCAATTTTTTGTTGCTTGGGTTGGGTTGGGTCAGCCACCTCTGGGTATCTAGAAAATTTCCCCCCCAAAATCCCAAGTTTTCAATTTTTTTCTCTTCGAGTCAAAAAAATCTCATTGGGTCGGGTCAAAAAATAACAGGGTCAATGTCAGGTCGGTCACCTTATTTATTGCGGGTGAGAAATATGCTCGGGTCGGGTCAGGGCCCCAAAACAAAACCAACAAATGTTTTCTTAAATATGAAAAAAGTTTGATATTTGTATGACTTTTGAATAAGTGTCTTGTCAGACAAGCAAAACAAAGAAAGGTTGTCAAATTTTTTTTTGTATTTTAATGATGATTCCATGAAAAAGGGTCAGGTGATTTCCATGCTAAGGTGATTCAAAGCTTGATGAAAACATTTTGTGATAAAATGAAATGCAAATAAAAAATATCTTTGGCAAGGTTCGGAGGATGATCCACGTGGGCTGAAAAGGATCATTGAAGAAATGAAAATGAGTTATTTTTCACCCAGGCATTTTTTAAAGAGAAGAGAAAACGTTTAAAAACATCAAGTCGTGAAACTTTCGTCCATTTTCGACTTGGTCAAGCTCAGTTCGGGCCAGGCCGAGATGCACCGACAGCTCCGCACTGTCCGCCTGAAGAACCAGGCAAGAACGAGCGCGAACCCACCTGCACCATTCACAACGACAAGCGACGTCGGACTTCCTTGGCGAAGGAAAACGAGCGCCCGCTAAACGACAGATCATTTTAGAGCTGGCAAATCCTACAGTTTTAAGTGATTTCCAGCTAAAATCTACCCTGCACGTGAAAGACCCATTCAAAAACAGCAACAAAAAATTTTTTTAATGGAAAAAAAGATTTTAAAACTTTGAAAGTATCAAAAAAAGCCTGCATTTAAATCGCATTCTCCCAACTTTGCAACATATTCTAAAATGAATTGAAAATCTTTTTGTAACTTTTTGTTGAAGCAGATGTAAGTAAAAGATTTTTGAGCACTTTTATTGAAAGAACAATAATCTTTCATTTCTTGAAGCCTCTATTTGATGCTTCTTAAATTATTTCAAATATCAAAAATTCTCTTTGTATCAATTCATTCTTATCAAATTATTAAATCAATTTTATCCTTCCGCTTAAAAAACGTGATTCTCCTTTAAAAATCTTCGTGTATCGTGTAAAAAAGGTAGAATCTCTTAAAAACGGTGAAAACGAATGGGAATAGTCGTGTGCTCGCGCTTACTCTGGCGTGAGCGTCTCAATCACGCAATCTCAGCTAGCGCAAGCAACAAAGCAACATGCAGTTTCGATTCGAAGACGAAGGTAGGTGAGGGCAGGCAGCTGACGGATAGATGGATGCCATTTATTACCAAGAAAACCTGAAAGAGTTACGAAAAAAAGGGAACTTGTGTAAACTTAACAGTGAGTCATAGACGCCTTAAAAGTGTAAAACTATTTTTCATCGTGTGACGTTTTTCAATGTTTGTGATTCGAAATCAGCTCAAGGTAAAAAGTTCAGGTGCCAAACAAGCCAACAGTTGTTTTCGTGGTCGACACCACCTTTAGTGTAGAAGCAAGGCTCACCCAAACCTTCAGTTTGATTTGAATAAAAGGGTGAGACTTTTTTTGGTTATAGATAGATCGATCAATCAGACAAAGACAGAAAAACAATAAATGACCCTCTCAACTTTCAATCCATTCTTCAGAAAAGATGCTGACAAAATTTTGAATTGGCAAATTGATGGTTTTTTTTCAGATACAAGCATACTGATCATAGGGTTGCCAAAAACTTTTGCTGGTATAATTAATATATACAAAACCCGAATGTCTGTCCATAACGCGAGGGCGTGGAGGGAGAGCTCCCAGAGGTGGTTGCGGAAGGGTCGGCTAAGCCGCTCTTAAACTGATAGTAATAATGATATTTTAATCTAGTGCAGTATAGACTCATCTGGTGTTAATCCATGATCAACATCTTTATAAGAGTCCCGACATGGACATACAATGGACACCCAGATTAATGTTACCCTGACTGAGGGTACCTTGTTGATCTTTATTTGCAATCCGGGGTTAAAGATATTGCAGGTATGATCAGATATTGAACCCACGACCTTAGATCTAATTTCTCGGGCGGGTGCTAATGACCTCTCAGCCACGCCACAACAAACCCACAATGCAACTGACTGAAAATTGGGATCTTAATTATGTGTTCCATCCACAGTCATAGGTTTTAAAATCAAAAAGGTAGCCTTAGTCAAAAGAAATCTAAGCATTAGCTTTGAAAATAGTTTTTTGGCCTGAGTCTATGCTTCCACAGATGGCATTATAGTGTCACAATGTTTAAAATGTAAATTTGAGGCAACCTGGAATCTTAAGTAAACAAGTTGAGTCATGGTGGTCAAGTTGGCTACTCGCCGTATTTCCATCCCGGCAGCCCGGGTTAGACTCCAGCCCTGGATAACCAATAAAAGAAAAAGATTGAAAAAGAAACTAAAACCACCGAGTGTACCTTAAATTGACTAAAACTGTCGCAAGGCGTATACTTAAAAAATATTTTTTTAAACCAAAAACTTACTCTAAGAGGAAAATTAATAGAGTCACAAGAATTACACAGTTTTTTTGAAAAAGGTTAAGAAAGATAAGATTCCATTTTTAATTCTCAGATGAATGTGAGAGCTTATTTTTCTTAAGCTTTTCCTCATTATAGTCACTTTTCTTGTGTTGAAGAAATCAGTGTAAGCTCATAAAGTGGAGAAGATTATACTTCTTGCTCCTAGACTATGGTCAAAGCAACTTTCATTTTGATGAATCATCGCAAATAATTAGTAAGTCTTGGTGGTTGTATTGCCCTCTTTACTAAAAGTGATTCATCAATTACAAAATGTATCAATATGAGAATTGGACCAGATCCAAACAAGGGATTGTTTAGGTGGTTATAAGACACCATGGCAGTACCGAGAATTGTTGTAAATTTAGCACTTACAAAATGAGAATGATCAGTTCCTGGAAACTGTAAGTTGTCAATCAATCAAAGCAATCCATCTGTTTTTCTCCCATGTAGACCGGTTTATATCCTAGAAACAAAACAAACCCTTTATAACCAGCTGAATGCGCCCTTAGTTCAGTCGCAACAGCAGAGTGGTCATGGCAACAGGCTGGGAATCTGAGGGTTGGTGGTTCGATCCCCAGCACCAGGGGCTGAATCCCCAGGACCTTCAGGCAACCTTTGACCCCAGGTTGCCTAAGAACATCAAAAACTTGAGGTTGTCATATCAAAGTGAAGGTGCTCTGCTGTGGAAGTTTGTTGTAGGTGTGTAACTAGTAGTGATGAGTCCGGGTCAAAATTTTTTGACCCGGGTCGGGTTGGGTCGGAAAGTACCCAGGTCGGAGGCGGGTCGGCCTCTTATTTACTGCGGGTCAAAAGTAAGCTCGGGTCGGGTCGGGTCAGGGCCCATCTCTAGTAACTAGATGTGTTTAAAGGTGCTGGGAGCAAAAGAGGGTCATCTGACTGTGGGTTGGGAGGCTGGGTTTCAATAACCGGTTGGGGCAAATCTTTGACCCCAGGATTTGTCTTTAAATAATCATATAACATGATGGTTACCACAGTCAGGATTGATGGTTGTGCAGATCAAATGAACAAAAAACCTGATTTAATTATTAAAAATACAAAATAATTACATCAGAAAAATACCATTCCCAAAAATTTAATGGTGTAGGGAATTGTTGTAAAGTCTAATACTTCGGTATTAGAAGAATCAATTCCTCAACCAACTTATAAGCTGTCAATCAATCAATAGGGTGTGTGAGGGTTCATTTGATCAATCCCAAAAACAATCTCTGATCATGGCAACGGCGTAGGCGACAGCTAGCCTATATCTTATTACAGATTACAGAAATTATTTTCTGTTATGAGGTTTGAGGCTTGATTTCGTTTGGCTTTATGTTGAGAAAGCTATAAACCTTGCTACTCAGAGAAAAAATCACTCTGCCTTTTGAGTTTGTCAAACAAGTTTAAGTTGAAATGCTCAGTTAGAGGTACATGAAGGATTGGCCTTTCTCAAATTGGCTTTGGTAAAATAATTTGGTCTAGATGAGACAATACTTCATTGAAGATATGGCGGCCTCATAGTAATATTTAAAGTGAATATTTTTCATTTTGTACTTGGTGTCGAACTGTGAAGTAAAAGTGTTCTTTGGGTGACACATTTTTTCAGTTATTAAAAACACAAGTGTCGCATCGTGGCTTATTTCATTTTTGGCTTAATCTTTATCACTTTCAAAGTAGATTATCTTGCAAAACATCAGCTTCTGCAAGTGGAAAAAAGAATAACATGCTAGAATCGATTCGAAAGTGTGGAAAACTTTTTTTGAAAGTAAAAAATTTGGAAAAAATTTTCCTTTCATCTACAATTTGGACATTGCTTTTTTATGAAGATGAAAAAAAAGTTTAACAGATTAACATATTCAATATTGCCTTTCTTAATATTTCTTTAATTGTTTTTAACGGCAATCATCACCACAGGTACTTTCTGCCCTTACCTTATCGCAACAACAATCCCAGACACCCTTACTTGAACATGTCCGCACTAGAGATGGGCTGTGACCCAAACCGAGCATCCTTCTAACCAACAGTAAATAAGAGGCAGCCCTGGCCTCGACCCAGTTACTTTTTGAATCAATTCTAAGAGATTTTTTTGACCAAAAAGGATAATATCTGAAATATGGGCATTTTTTGAGAAAATTTTCTTAATCCAAAATATCTTGGAGAGGGCTGACTTGACCTGGCCCAACCTGAGCGGTAAAAAAATCAACCAACCCTTATCGCCAAATTTTTGGCCAGATCCCATTTTTAGTCTGTATTAACTCATAAGAGTCCCTTCAATTTTCCCAGAGGCTATACTTTCCCCCATCTCAAGATAGGTTCTTGCAGAGAGATGCATTTAAAAAATAATATTTTTTTAGAATTTTCATTGATAAAATCAATGATAATTAAATGTTGAAACTTTAATTGTTTTAGTTTGAAGTTGAGGCATTTTAGGTTTTGTTTTCTTTCCAGCTTTTGATTGACTCCTTATCCCTCCCGAGCAAACGATCGAAGCAAAGTGAGGATGTTTAGAAATTTTATATAGGGATCGTGGAAAAATAAAATTTTCTGCGTCCATCCCAACTAACTCCTTTTGAAGCTTGAGGGTTTAAATTTGGCATGAAGATTCATTTAATTAATGCAGTGAAACTGGTTGGCCATTTTTTTGAATTTTTGTCTAAGAACTGAGATAATCAATGTGCAAATAGCTTTTAAGGTTACGTGACTGAGACCGGATTGTTCTGATATTTATGGTTCCGCTAATTACGACGTCTACTAATATGACATTAGTGCTACTTAGATAGGTGGCAAAGCTAGGTTGTATGAGTAATACAAATCAAGAGTGACTAAGCTAGATTGTACAATTAATAAGTCTACTCGAATATTACTAAGCTAAGTTGTACAAGAAATACAAATCAAGCACGACTAAGCTAGGTTGTACAAGAAATAAGTCTATTCAAATATTACTAAGCTAATAGGAGAAAAAATTCTTTGGTGTGGGGTTAGTTGGGTTAAAAGATTATGATTTTGGTTAAATTGGGGGATGGGGTGGGAGATTGACCGCTCAGGAGGGTATTTTTCCTTGCATAAAAAATACCAGTCTGCTTAATTTTATTCTTAAAAAAGGCAATCAACAACCATTGAAGATGATAAATATGGCCAATATTTTTTTAATTAGGATATTTTTAAAGTTCAGAGTTAATGATAAGTTATGCAAAAAATAAAGATCAAATGAATTTTTTCCAAGAAAATTTTCAAGCTGTCTACAACAACTTGACAACTAAATTTAAGGAATGTTCTTGGAATTTCAAGGTAAATTTATGCTTGATCTGATTCGAATCTTAGAAAACGAGCTAGAGAATCAGAAAGCAAGAACTTTTTTTTGAAATTTCTCAACAAGAAAATAAGACTTAATGAGTCATTTCATGCTTTAGATTTAGAATCCAAACCAAATTATCCTAAATCTCATGAACAGTCGGTTTATAGTTTTTATAATCCGTGACTTTGTCATTATCTCAACCCCTAAAGTAACTTTTTAGCATTTTTCTTATCTTAATCTGTAAAAATCTGACTGTTTCTCTTATCACTAATTTATTTTTAGATTAGAGAAATCAAGCTTTAAACAATGTCAACGTTGTTTTCATAGATTGAGATGTGACTATTGGGTATCAAATGTTATTATCATGCAAACCAGTTACATATATGCTCTGAAATAAAATCAATCAGGATTCTTTTGTGCTTCAGAATTTGTCTTAATCAGTGGAAATATTTTTAGTTTGTACAATCCGAACTCGAATAGAAATAAAGCTGAAGCTTTGACTTTCAGACTTGTTTTATTTTGTCAGAAGAGCTTTTGAATTTTGAATTCTTGACTTGTCTCTTGCTTGTTCATTCTGCTCTATTGAATCTGGTCTGGAATTATTTCTTCTTAGCCTCCCATTGATTTGTGATTGCTTTGAAAACGAAAACGTTTAATGATTATAAAGGAACATGCATGATTACTTTGGTATAGAAAGTAGCTATGGGAGATGAAAATTTATAATAATGAGTTATTTTACTATGTAAAAAAGAAAGTTTTTTTCAATCTCTAGAGACAGAAAAAAGAAATTGCCGTCATAATGCACCATCGTTTTCGTTTTATCGTTTAAAACATCTCAGAAGACCCTTGGGATCCTATTTTAAAAGGTACGTCACAACTTATTAGTTGAAAGCACTTTTTTGGGGTTGCAAAAAAGCCTTGGAAAATTGTTTTCAATCAAGAGAATGTTGTCTGAATCATAATTTATAATCTCATCACAACGTCTTTTTTTATTTTGATGCTCCGACCAGACTATATTTTACTTTCTCCAATAACCGGATTTTTCGCTGATTTTTGGCCTTACAAGAGGCAGACTTCGAACCATATATGTTAGGATTCTTTTAAAAAGAGCCTATAGTTAGTCCGAAATCGACTTTTCTGAAAAACTATACAATCAAAATTAAGAAAGAAAGATGCAATAACAAAATTTTCCAATGTTTTTGCTTTTTCCTTGCAAAGTAAACAAAGATACAGACGAATAAATGTCAAAAAAGCTTACTAAACTTTTTTGTAATTACTAATAAAGCAAACATTCAAATGTTCTGCCTTCTTTCTTTATCTGATCCTAACCACAAGTGTGAAATATTTTTTTTGTCAAAAAAAAGATTTGAAACAAGCTGTGATACAATATTTTTTCAAAATGGTGTCTCATAGTATAATTTCAGGTCCTTAAATCTAGTAGCAATTGATTTATCATCTTGAGAGATTGGTCTGAAAACAACAAGATCTAAAAGAAACTTGGTACAAAAATTTTTGTCAGAGCTTTCACACCTCCACTTGTTTCCTTTGGTTTAGGAGGTAATTACTGATCTCCCTGTTTTATTCTTTAGATTTTGTCTATTCTAGTGATGGGTCCGGGTCCGGGTCAGGTCAATTTTTTGTGGCTCGGGTCGGGTCGGATCAGCCATTTATGGTTTGGGTTTGAATTCAGAAAATTTCTGCTATAAACATCAAACTTTTCAATTTTTTCCCTTCGGGTCGGTTCAAAAAGTATCCGGGTCAAAGGCAGGTTGGCCTCTTATTTACTGCGGGTCAAAAGTAAGCTCGGGTCGGGACGGAACAGAGCCCGTCTCTAGTCTATTCTGAGTTTTATTTTATTGATTTGGCTTAATCACTGAGCTAGCTTTCAATGATGTATTTGACCCAACTGTAAAGATTTTCTTTCCCAGTTTGATTATCTTGAAATATTCTTGGTATTCGTCACCTTTTGTGTCGGAATATTTGATTAGTGGTCTCCAAGGCTTTTCACGTTCTGGATGGCAAGTTTGGTGCCCTACGGACAATAGGTTCTTTTTTTTTTGACCTAACTTGGAAAATTAAATGAATCTACCTTGTCTGTGACTCAAAAAAGAATCTTTTAGTAGGTGAAAAGGATTTCTCGGCCTATAATTTCACTTTAATTATTTAACCTTAGAATCATCAACTAAGTCTATTTAAACAAGATGGTTTGAAGAAGGTTTAAATTTTATGGTGCAGAAAGTTGTTTATGGCAAATTCAAGTCTTTTGAACTGACTTTCATAGCAACTGCATATCCTTTTTTGAGGGAAAGCACCGTCAAAAATGTAAAAAAATCGTACTTGGAAAACTTGCATCAAAAGCTGAATGTGATTATTATAGCTGGAAAATACCTGATGATTCGATTTCAAATGAACTTTGAGGGTTAAATATTAACTAAAAACTCTATTGTCATTTTCTTATCACTTGAACAGAATCAAGTGGAGTTTTCCTTAAAAAATTGGATCATCTGATAAAATGTCGTCGCAAGGTTTTTTCCGTTTAAGGGTACTGGCTAACAATATAAATTTCTTGATCTAAGATATGAGCAAACTCCAGAGCCCTGAGTCAGCATTAATTTGTCTGGGTTTTTGATCAATCAATCATTGCATGATTCAATGTATCTGCTAAAGCGCTGGAGGGCTTTTTCAAGACAATTTATGTGAGTTAGAATGATCAATTCCTATAAACATGAGCTGAAATTCAATAAAGCAAAGAAACATCTCATACTCTTATTTTCTGCTTTTCTAAGATTAAAGGGTTATTTCTAGTGATGGGTCCGGGTCAATTTTTGTAGCTCAGGTCAGGTCGGGTCAGCCATCTATGGTTTGGGTTTGGATTTGGAAATTTCCCCTAAAAATGTCAAATTTTTCCATTTTTTGCCCTTCGGGTCAAAAAAATCTCTTCGGGTCGGATCAAAGATGGGTTGGCCTCTTATCAATTGCGGGTCAAACGTATGCTTGGGTTGGGTCGGGTCAAGGCCCATCTCTAGTTATTTCCAGGTTTTTGTTTTAGGTGTCAAGTAAGTAAAGAAACACCCTAACTGGAAAACCATATTCCCAAAAATAACACATGTTAAATACTGAAATCATATTTTTTTCGTATATTTGAAAATTAGACCTGGAAAATGTGCTTTTATTGTGTGATTTTGCCAAAAAAGCCTCCATTTCACCAATCTTCTTTTTTTTATTTCAATATTGAATGAATAAAAATAATAATAATCTTGTGCAGTATAGACTCAGGCGATTTTGATGCGCAACCAACACCTTTTATAAGAGTCCCGCCATATAAGTTTATGGCCACTGCAGATTACTATTACCCTGACTGAGAGTGCCTTGTTGATTTTTTTTTGCGATCTGGGGTTGAAAAATTGCTGGCATGGGCGGCCGGGGATTGAACTCACAACCACAACCTTAGATCTTAGTTCTCAGTCAGGTGCCTATGACCTCTCAGCCATGGCGACAGTTTTTTCCTGGTAAGGACAGCTGTTTGGAGCCTTTGATGTTGGACTTGCCTTTAAACACCTCAAGACTTTTTCTCAACTTTTCAGGTTTTAAGAAAAGAGACATTTCTCAAAACATGAAATTTTGTGAGATGGTGCAAAATCTTCTTTCTATAACCACTAAGTAAAAATTATTTTAAAATGTTTACAGGGAAAAATGAGGACTTTTGGGGTTTACTTATATTCAAAGTAGAGTTATAACTAGCTTTTTCCCTAGTTTTTACAAATGATTCTACATTTGTCGTTTCAATTCAGAGAATTCAGTTTGCCATACAAGTACTTTGTCAGAACTTCTTTGATATAACAATAAGTTTCAGTCATGAATTGCATCAAAACCATGTTTCTTAAAACGTAGTTTTTCGTTGAGCAAGTTTTCCATTTTAAGCAATTAGAGAAAAGTTTTGTTAGAACTTTATACCTCTTTATGGACCATTTTTTCCTATTTTCGAGCAAAGAATTTGAAATGTGACAGTGAAATTCATGGCTTTTTCTTTCTAGACGGAAAACTTTTCCTCTTGTCTTCCAATGTTATTTAAGAATTGTTCCCAGAAGGCAATTTCGAAGATGTGAAATCGTTTAAAAATCGCATTTTCTGAATTTCCCAGGGGACTGATAAAATATTCATTTTACTTCACATGAGAATCGATTCAATTCATGTTTTGAAATCATAAAAAAATTGTCCTTCCCGTCGATTGATTATTCTGGTGTCCAGTCTAAGTCGAAATTCCATGAAATTTAGCCTTTTTTTGTTCCATCATCCTAATTGTGAAAATAATGTTTTAAGCTGTATGTATAAAAAAGCTCTAATGCTATTTTCTCCATTTACAAAGTAATAGCCCCATTATTTCCATACAATAAAACTGTGCAAAAACAGTTTTCTCTTAGATACAGATATGGCATGTGTTTTCTATAGCTTATCTCCAACTTTTTATACATGATAATAAAAAAGATAAACAAGTGTTTTTTATCTAGTTGATGAGAAGATCTGGAAAACCTGCTTGTGGATCAAGAAATGTTGGAAAAGTCACCTCATCATTCCAAGCTTTTTCACCTCTAAAATAACTTTTGTCATCTCGAAACTTTGTCCAAGTTTCTTTTTATATAGCAATCCAATCTGGTCTCAAAGAAGTTAGTTTTTTTTATGGCAACACAAGTCCTCTCAAGACAAAAATCTCTTTTGTTGTTATTAGTGTATTGAAAAAACAAAATGAATTTCGAGTTGGCTCAGAAGATAGTAAAACAGTTTATTTATTGACTTTCTCTATTTCACTGGGGAAAAAATATAAAATGTATTGTTTTAGAATTGAAAAAGTTTTGATCCTCAAAACCATTCAATAAATTTCAAGTTTTATACATACAAAAAAAGGACTTTATCAAGACAATGTCTCATTATTTCAAATCAGTTAGAGAGAGAGACCTGTTTCACTCCATCCAACACCTGTCAGAGAAAATTCGAATATGTTTGTCAAGGTTGAAGTTGGTACCTTTTTGAATGAGAGTGAATAAAAGCACAATTTTATTGATTGTCATAAAATTTGTCATTCTGTTTCCACATAAAGCAATTGTTCTTAATTTTGTCAATGTTTTTAAAGAAACCTTATCCTGTGAATCACAATATTTTGATTCCACTTTGATGTTTTTAAATTGAAGTATTCAAGTTTCCAAAATAATTCTTTAGGGTAAAAAGCACCTATATTTTGCCCAACAAACTTCACTGCTCAAAACTCTACTGGGAAAATATTTTTGGGGAGAAAAAATATTTTCACGACATGAACGTGATGTTATACTCAAAAAAACAGTTAAGTTTTATCTTAATAGTTGACAAGTCACGATCATTTATGGAGACAATTTTTGTTTCCTGTATTAGATTTGAATATTTTCCATCTGGTGTACGTTAAAAATTCAAAAATTACATGGATTAGATCCCAAAATCTGGACACTTAATGATATAGACAATGCCTAGAGCGAATTGGTATAGCCACAATGTTAACTGCTTCAGCATCCCATTTTGTTTAAATGAAGGCCACTTTAAACAAAGCCATCAGCTGTTTAGATTAACAATATTGATTTTATAGGATGTACAAATAAGTTATTATGTGAAGTCGCTAAATCCGAACTCGCCAATCCCAACTCGTCGAACAGACGAATGCGTCAAATTTACCCTTTTAACCGATAGGGCATTTATTGTTAATCTAACCTGACCCAACCAGCCTCAAAGCATGTTTTCCCTTTCCTAACCCTGCGGGGGATGTTTCCCCTTTCCTAACCCTACAGGGCATATTTTCCCCTTCCTAACCCTACGGATCATGTTTTCCCCTTATTTATCCTCATAGGGTTAGGAAGGGGGAATTATGCTTGGGGGGGCTGGTTGGGTAAG
>Ga0194133_10006774_pt1 | contig 13974 bp, 16 predicted proteins | sample TA2KigOf40mmetaG_FD_155448 | JGI IMG/M metagenome (GOLD analysis project Ga0194133, IMG submission 155448) | Freshwater microbial communities from Lake Tanganyika, Tanzania - TA2015055 Kigoma Offshore 40m | ecosystem: Environmental > Aquatic > Freshwater > Lake | place: Tanzania: Lake...
GAAAAGTTCGAAAATTGTTGTTGTTGTTTGCCGCTTGAAACTATCAATAAGTAGAAATTGGACTTTTTATAAGTCGAAAGTGAAAACTCCTGAGATGTCGAGTGACTTTTACCTGAGGTATTATGTTGGGCACAAGGGAAAATTTGGCCATGAATTTCTAGAGTTTGAGTTCAGGCCTGAAGGGAAATTGAGGTATGCCAACAACTCAAACTACAAGAATGACACAATGATCAGGTATAACTAACCTTTTTTGATTTTTTCACATCTATCAAAGTAATGCTGATAAGTAAATCTATTTGTGGTAGGAAGGAAGCGTTTGTGCATAAAAGCGTGATGGCAGAGCTTCGTCGTATCATTGAAGATTCTGAAATTATGGCCGAAGATGACGGTTTGTGGCCACAGCCAGGTACGAGAAAAAGTTGATTTTTCTATTATGCTGCTTACCAAATCCCAATCAAACATATTTTTGACTAGATCGTGTCGGTAGGCAGGAACTAGAGATCGTCATGGGAGATGCCCACATAGCTTTCTCCACATCAAAAATTGGGTCGTTGGTAAAAAAAAATACTCATACAACTAGCTTGTTCACAAAAACATGAAAATGTCCCTTAAGCTCAACCTTCCAAAGTTCACGCATAAAAATGAATGGCGGACGTAAAAGTGCCAGTTATTGACTGCATTATTATTCTTTACACAGGTAGACGTAAACTCAAGCAAGGATTCCGACGGTCTAAGGACTTTCTACTACCTTGTTCAGGATCTCAAATGTTTTGTATTCTCCCTAATCGGATTACACTTCAAAATAAAGCCTATCTAAGAGACGATTTTAACAATTTATTGTGGATCTAGAGGGCTGAGGGCGTAACCTAGGTTATCAAGTTTTGGTGACAGATCCTCAGTTCGTGTTTTAAGGGAATATATAGTCCACGTGAAGTCAAATATTGGGAGGTTCTAGTATCTATGAAGAAAAAATAAAGACACAAACTTCATTTGGAAATTCAATTCTATTCTCAGACCCTTCTTGTCAGAATTTTTGAACCTTTTTGCAATTAATCTTTCGAGAGAGAATTTTGGTATATTGAGCTAGCATTTCATCGTGACGTTTCAGCTTTTGAGAATTTATTTGAAACAGCACAGCAAAACTGTTTAAAAATTGGCTGCGTGGTCCCCTGAAAGTTATGGTCATTGCAAAGTTGAATGAACCACAATTTTGGAGACCTATTCTGATTGACGAGTATCCAAAATGCTTTTATTTTGAATCCAACAAACCTTACAAATGTAAGTAAACTTGATTTTAACAGCAGAGGATCATAAAATTAACAAATACTTTTAAACTTCATCTTCATTGAGCAACATGTTGGGTATTCCGTCGGCTACTGGAAACTTCCTCCCAGTTTCAGGACACACAAGGTCTGCATTGATAATGTCGATTTCCAGAAGGACGTGGTGAGCCTTCTTCAAAAAGTCAGGGTCGTTTTCAAAATTCTAAAAGGTAGAAATAAAGCATAAAAATTTTAAGTTGGATTTTTCATTTAAAAAAGTTTGTCTCTCTCTTGACAACTCAACAGGTCATCAATACAATAAGGCCCCTCTTGCTTTTGAGCGGCACGTTTTTTTTTAAATATAATTATTGGCTATATTATAACCTATCCAACGGGGCTAGCTGCCAGCCTTCCAGGTCGAGTTCCCATCCTGCATCCGATCGGATTAGGATTTCAGTATCAAAAATAAGTCATTTTTCTTCAAAATTTTAATCGAATGACCTGCAACCAGAAACTCGGGCGAGGAGTCTTTAGTGCACGTCTCAGGGTAGTTAGTTGATGAAGAGTCAAGGCCAATTGGGTTGACTCCTCATAGCAAAACCCAGAGTTGAGTTTCTTAAACATTCCCCTCACATTAGGGCAGAAAAAACCGTCCGGGCCTATGTTTATAGTCAGACGACATGACACTCAAAAGCAAAGATTTCCAAATTCAAATTTAACTTTTATACCGGCACAAGCTCTGTTGGTAGTTCACCAAGTTGTCCCAAATTTTTAGCGGCATTTACAATTTCAGGCCAATCAAGTTTAGGAATAACGCGTGCAATAAATTCAGGGTTGAAATCCACTTCAGAAACTTTAACGTCACGTGCCTGTAAAGCAAAAGGTAGAAACATTGGAATTAAATTTGCCCTAACAGTGAATAAAAAAATACCAATTATACCTCAATCTTCAAAGGAAATCCAACTTTTACACCTTTTATTCCTTTTGAACTTAACATATTATGTGTAAGTAACTTCATTTTGATGGGTAACGAATTTCTCATGGATGAAACGACAAGCAAGTAAGGCTCTTTCTGCTTTCCTGCGAAATTCACAAATATAATTGAATGAAAATTGAAAATTCGCCAATCAGTTTTGAAAAAATGCTGCTCAGCTGCTCTTTGTTTTGGTCAATATTCGGTGCTTTATCTTGGGAATTCGGAACTTAAACTTTTATTAGGAACTAATATAAAATCAAAGTGAAACCATTTTTCCCTATAAAGTGAAAAAAGTATCGATATATGAACTGTCAGTTTTTTAAAAAGCTACCCTGACATAAGAAAATGGGCTATAAGTATAGGTTGAAGGTAATTAGAGAGTCGTGTGGCTGTTTTTAGTTTTTTTTGGTCCCAATAAAACGTTGCTGGGATAAATAGATATATATATCGGTGCGGTTAGACCACGAGACACAATTCTGTCGATAGGCTGAAGCGCTTCATTAAAAGGAGAAAAACTTCTGTTTTTAGTGAACCACGCTCAAAATACGTGTGTAGGTTTGTTTTCAAAATCAGCTAACATTTATTCACACAGCAACTTTAGAACCTCGATTTGTGTCGATATTGAATGTCTGCTTAGGAGATTTGTGCTAAAGTCTTTTTGTCTCTGGGGCTGTTCAAACCATAAAATGACTTCAGTACCTCAAGATCTTTTGTGTCCGCTTTGCAACGGGCTGATCCACGATGCTGTCATGCTCCCGTGCTGCGCCAATGATATTTGCGAGGAATGTGGTAAGGCAGCCCTAGTCATTGGAAATGGAAAATGTCCCCTTGATGATTGTGACGAAACTGCACATCTTGAAGACCTCATTCCGAATCGTTTGTTGAGAAAGAAAGCGACAGAATTCAGGTGGTTATAATCAATTTTTTGAACCCTGTGCACGTGCTTAAGATAAAGTTGCTTGTTGAAAATGAATTTTAATTAAATTTCAACTCTTTTAGATCCTTACATCCAGACCTTGTAGAGAAAGTTAACCGTGTACTACCTGTGGGTGTTTCGGAACTGCTAGCGTTGCAAGAGAAAGAAATTGAAGAGACAGTGCCAGATTCTCCAGGACCTACTTTTGAGATTGGTGTATGCATACCCATTAAAACCAGCCAGCTGGTGGGAGATTCTGAAATACAAGATCTAACTGACGCTGATCAAATCTCAAACTCCCTAGAAGAAACCCAGGATAACGAAAATCAAAAGGCTGGAGAAACTTGTGATGAAGAAAAGTCTAATTCCCTTGATACAATTAATATCACAGACGAGGCTCCTGCCACTGACGAAATCTTAAGGCAAAAGAAAAAGAAGAAGAAAAAGGATAAACATGCAGGTAAAATAATTCAAGAAATCCTTAACAATCGAATTTTTAATCGGCGAATCTCTCGAAAGGTTCTAAGTCGCCAGACCCTGAGGATGCATCCAGTTCCAAACTGGTAAGTTGGGTTCCATTTAAGACTTAAAGTTTACGTAGATAGAGATTAAAATATAATAACGAGAATTTACTCTCTTATATACTGATTCGAAATTTCCTAATGCAAATGAATGTTTTAGAACTAAAAAAATTAACAAATGGAGTATCAATTATATTGGGCTATTAGAGTATGTATAAATCTGATGCCTGAGTTTGAAAAATTGTTCTCTAAAAATAATTTATAAGTTATTTAGATTATAATTGTGGACTATCCATTAACATTTTCTATGATATTTTAAGTTCGTAATTACTCTCTTTATTTGTCAGACGAAATCCAAGAGTAAATCAAAAGCGGTCAAAGGTGACGAAACATCAGGCGAACCTCCAGTTCCTGGTATTTATTTTATTTGATACATTTAGCAACAATCCTGGCTTCAAAGTTATTTCCAATTTTTATGATTCTTTATCTTTATTTTAAGGTGAGGAAAAGCCGTCTGTGGATAGTACCTTAAACCTCAAAGTTGACATAGCGCCTAACCTTCTTAAAGAGGCTGGAACTGATCCTCTCTCAGTTTTTAATAAATTAATGGCCGCCAAGGATAAAGACAAGGCTTTAACCAACCCAGGTAGATTACATTTTTTTTGGAATTTGAAGTTGCAAAATTTCGTACCAAAAGAAAGGCTATTGAAACTAATATTATCTCTGGCTTGCTCTTAAATACCTACTTTTCTTTCGATATTTATCTTGTAATTAATTTTAAGTGGGACCTCCGCCTATGCATTACGGTGTTTCTGCTCCACAAACGATTCCTACTTATGCAGGAGGTAACTTTATTTTTGAAATTAGAATGAACTTAAAGATATGTATTTATTGAAAATGTTGATGTTTTTTAACTTAAATTGCGTGGATTTTAGGTATATATTATCCTCCACCTCCACTCGGCTATTACGGCGGGGCTGGTCCCCATTACACAATGTACATGAGACCTCAGCAACACTATCCTTTTCCAGACAGATCTTCAAGATCCCTTTTGGTAATCAAGGTTTTTTTTTGAAAACTTTCAGTTGGCCATATTTGTGCAAACTTGTTTTCCATCAATTAACCGTTTCAGAATCGAGGTTACAGAAATCGTTCTAATTATGAGAGACGTCATTATGATGATAAGCAGAATTTGACAGACAGGAGCTCCTCCTACCGCCGAGACTCTGAAAAAAGACGTGAGATAAGGAAGACAAAATCACCAACACCTACAAAACAGACGACCAGGTTTTTTTTCTTTACGCGTGTTCCTTCAAACTAGATCTAATCAAAATCTCAATCCAATCAGAGCTTCTTGCAGTGGATCTTCCAGATCTTCTTCGACCAGCTCCACGTCTTCTAGATCAGACAAGAATGTATGTTGCCATTCACATAAAACTTCTATCTATGATTTTTAACAATTATCAAATTTTCTTAGAAGATTAAATCGAGGGCGCAGAAGAGATCACATGAAGCAAAAAACTCACACTCAAAGGACGAGAGAGATAAAAAGAGTAAAAAGTCAGAGAGTTCTCCTCTAAAGGAAAAGCATCGATCTTCAAGACGAAGTCGGTCAAGAAGCAGAGAGGCCAGTCGACGTAGAAGAAGCTGGAGTCGAGAAAGATCCCGAAAGCGTGAAAGAAGCTACAGCCATGAAGATGGTCGACGTCAAAGAGAGAGAAGCTCAGACGGTGATAGAGCTCGTAGTAGAGATCGAGGACGGAGTGACAGTCGAGATCGTCAAGCACGTAGCCGAAGCCGCGAAGCTGCATATAAAGATAAGAATAAAACCCGCTCAAGGCACCGCAGCAAAAGCCGCGACAGAAGTGCTCGAAGTGCTGCTTATGACAAAGTCTCTGAAATTTTGAAAACATTAGTGAAATATAAAGAATCCGAACTAAAAGAAACCAAAAAAGAAAAGAAACGGTCTAAAAAGGACAAGAAAGAAAAGATTGCTAAGATGGAGGAAAGCCCTTCTCGAGAGACTCCTGAGTTGCCCAAGGAGGAAGGTACTCAACAAGAAAACGGCGAAGATCCAAAGAAAATGGGAGAAAATATTGGAGACGAGGACGAAAGTGAAGAGATTAAAGATGGGATGGTAAAACTTGAAAACATTGAGGAAAAGTGGTAATTGAGACTTTTTAAATGGGGATAATTAAAAAGACTTCTGACTGGACTTTCCTTTTTTTAGCTCAACTGATAACATTGATGCATTCCAAAAAGGCTCAGAATCAGTAACCATTTCTTCTCACGAAACAAGAGCAGAATTGATTTCAAGTAAGAGTTCCAGAAAATTGTTCCTTTTTGATCAGCCTTTCTTTATTAAACAATTGTTCCAAGGAACACCGGACCTTGAGCAAGATCGAGTGACTTCGTCTTCACTGGAGCCTCCAGCAGAAAACTCAAGTCAAGTTTCTCAAAAGAGGTCCCATTCAAAGAGGAAAACATCGTCCTCTTCCTCATCTTCGAGTAATACCAGCACTGAGTCAGTTTCTAATCAAGAGGGTAAAAAGAAGGCAAAGGCAAGCAAAAAACCGAAGAAAAAAATAGCAAAAACCAAGAAGAAAAAGCAAGCAAAAAAGGTAAAGGAATATTTACAACTTTTAGAGTGTAAGAAATATAAGCTTTTTGTTGTTTTTTAATATTTGGACAATTTTCACAGAGTGATGTTGAAAGTGAAGGGGGATCCCGCCGTAGATGTAGTAGCAGGAAGCGAGAAAGGTCCATTAGTAGCAGACAGTCAGATTCAGAATATTTTGAAGATCATGGAAAGTCTAAAATTGCTAAAAGAGATTCTCCCGAAAGAAAAGAGGATGAGGTTAACATCCAGACTAGAAAGAAACAGAATCGTCTTTCAGATTCTATACCTGAAGAAAATTCCAACAAGTTAGACGAACTCAGTGATAAGAAAGAAAGTGAGTTAAGTAGCTCAGAGAGGCTGAAGGTGGCGCAAAGGTTGATGGAAAAGGTTCGCAATGTTAGCAGTGAGCTTTTCCGTGACAATGACTTTCGAATATTGATGTCTGATTTTATTCAGCTCCCAAAGAGTATTGCTGTTTCGAATACAGATACAAACAGCAAAAGCTTGCAAAAGAGATCCAAGAGAAGCAGCTGTGAGTCTGAATCTGAGACCTTATCCAGAAGAGTCGGTAAAGATCAAGTCAAGAAACGAATGAAGTCGAAAAAAGAAAAGAAGAAGAAAAGGAAAAGATCGGCTGTTTCAAGTGAAGACGAATCGTCAACGCCCATTAGCCAGTCAGAGAAACGTGAAAGGGAAAGGTTCAGCAAGCCCAAGTCCACAGAAAAATTGACGCATCAGAATGGTACCTAGTCGTTCTTTACAAAATTTACACAACACTCTGGTAAATGTCAAATTTTGATGACCTTACCATCATGAAACACGCAACTCAAGAGCTTAGAATTTTCAAGATGTTGACATGACGTTCCTTTTTTTTACAATCATTCGTCTCAGAGAACTGCCCACCGCATCACAATGTGTGAATTGCCATCCAGAAACTCTGATTGTTGACCTCAGGTTCAGGATGGATTTTTCTTCAACCAAAAGCACAATAACCAGAAAATGGTCCTCAGACACTACGTTGCCGTTTATATTCATGAATTACAATTTGAAAGATGAGTTTTGATGTTACTATAATCAGCACTTTGTTTGTAGTTGATGCCGACATTACAGAACAGATATATTTCATTATCAAATTGAAAAGAGCATTTTCAAATGACCTGCCTCACCCCTTTTATACTTTCTAATAAAAATTTATGATGAAGCATGAAATTTTAACTGGTAATTGGACGTCGATGCAAAGTAAGGTCAACATCGTGGCTATCAAACTGATTCTTTGCACTTCAGCATCTGAGCTCAGGACCAGTTTAATTTATCCCAACTAGAGTGGACTCTGCATGGTAGACGGTTTCTCAAAAGGAAGAGATGGTGACCCAAACCAAGGCCCTATAATGTTAATGCCAAATATATTTTAGGATTTTGTTTTGATTCTTTATAAGCAGATCGAGCTTGGTCAAAAGTCACGTGGTTGACGTGATTACGTAATAAGCTGTTCAGCTGTGGGGCTTTACATAAAGTCTGTGACACTATATCCCCAGCTAATGACACTTTGACACACATATTGTAAAGTAGGACCTCATCTGAACTCTGAAGTGAAGTTTTAGTTTTTGTGCAAGAAAAACGTGTGGAAGGTAAATACTGTAATTTCTGCATTGAATTGAAAAAAAATCCATTTATTAATATTTTTTGCGAAAAGGCATAAAAAGTCCTTTAATACATGTTTTTTATTTATTGTACTTTACAAAAAGATGAAGCTGAACTTGATAGCAGCAGCGAGCGGGACCGAAATGGGAATCGGATACCAGGGGGACTTACCTTGGACCCTGAGGGAAGAAATGAAACATTTTAACAGGTCATTTGAAAATTGTCCCCTTAAATTCGTTTCTTTCTGATTTTTGAATGTGATACAGAATGACTACAGCTCCCTCTGGATCCTTGAGAAATGCTTGTATCCTTGGCCGGAAAACTTGGGAGTCTATCCCGCCAAGGTTTCGTCCCCTGAGAGATCGACTCAACGTCGTCCTCACCACTCTGGACAGTAACAAGTTATTAGATGATGTACCCGACGAGAAGAGAGACGGGGTGATCGCGTGCAAATCTCTAGAGGTGAACCATAATTAACGTTGAGGTAAAAAACCACTCAAACTTTAAGCAGCCTTTTTTTAGGAATCCCTTCAAGTTCTTTCCCGTACCAACGGAATCAATCTTGATCCTGTATGGGTGATAGGTGGAAGTCGCGTTTACCAGGATGCCCTTCATTCTGAGTTCTGCCACCGCATTTATCTTACGGAAATAGTCAACTCATTTCCTTGCGACACGTTCTTTCCAAAATTTGACAAGACCAAGTTTGAGGAAGTTTTAGATCCAGCTGTGCCTCAGGGACTGCAAAAAGAGGGCGACGTGACTTACTATTTCAAAGTCTACGAGAAAATGAGAGCTTAATCAAATATCACTTTGTGGCTTTGGGATAGAATATTGTCACTTAATTGTACTCTTCTTGTTTTTTCTGCCCAGCAAGCAAGGTCGTCATTTTTCATATTGGCTTATTCGTTTTATCTCTTGAAGGATGGAAACATGAAAAAATGAAATTTTATTTTCAAAGGTAATGAATATTTCGACCAGAGATCAAATTGACTTTGAAACGCTTTCGGTCTAGTATTTGAAAAGATGAGGCCCGTGGGAGGTGCCAAACTACATGGTACTAAATTTAAATTATAAATTTTTCACTCTTAGATGAGTGATGAATTGCAAAAGAGCACTTTGTGGTTGGGTTTGGTTTCATATGATCGGACATCAGAATTTGATTTAAGTATTTGGGTTCAATAAGATCGTGTTGCTTTTTTTAATGCCTAAATGTGAATTGTACCCTTTACAAGCAAGTGACTAGATCGGTGAAATCTTCTCCACGTTTCTTAAGCTTACTGGTTTTCTATGGAGAATATTTCACCTATCACTATTTCCAAAGTTTATGAACAGAGGATTTTTCATCAAAAATACTCCTGATGAGGAAAAGCTGAACGAATCCTGCTCCAATCATCACCAGAAGCTGAACTACAGACCTGATGAAAAACAGGTTAATTTTAAAAACAGGAGTAGATGGGGACATTCAGTAATTTCGAACCAAAAATTGACGCGTTCGAAATTGTGCTCTGCTACTGATCGGTCCCTAAATTCGTACGCTCGAAGCTGGTCCTGAAAATGGTAAAATTAACAGTCAGAAGCGATACTTTGAAACTAAAAAAATACTAGCAGCTGATAGATTTAAAGCTCAGATCATTGGTACCTGTAAATGTCTTGACCTTGAGATCCTGTCCTTTATAGAGTCAAGGGAAACTTCAATATCTTTCACCTGAGAGGATACTTTATGTCAATACACTTTAAGTTTATATGCAGTATTTTTAAAGCAAAAAAAGCTAGTTTAGTGTTCAAAGCTTGAGAAGGTTACTAGAGTTGATACTTTCTTATGGGTTTGCAGTTGTCTCACCTTGACTTCATACCCCATTATTGCATCACCGTACATAGCATCTGAGTCTCGATTTGAATTATCATCATCATCGTCATCACTTTCGTCGTTACCTTCAACTATGATTCCAAAAAAAATCGTTTTCGAACCGAACCTAAAACAATCCACAAACGATAATTTTTTAGATAAAAGTTGTGTTTTGTTAAAACTTGTACCCCAGACCTGCTCTTTGTATTGTCGAAACACACTTTATAATCTCCCTCTACCTCAGCAGTGTATCTGTGAGCCGTGTCAGACTTGCCGAAATCAGCGACCACAGGCCCCCCATCTGGCCGCTCCAACCTAAAGTCGATTTTGAAGTCGCCCGTTTGACCACCGTCTATAACCTGAGGATTATATTCAATTTATAATTGGCTACTTTAGAAAGAAATTTTTATATACCTGGTACTCAATATCGATCACATTTCCCAGGTGCACGAATTCGAAGAAACATTCTTCTTTTCCAGGTCCAATTTCAAAGGTAAGCTCACGTTCTACATCACTATCACTTCCAGGCACACCGTTGGAATTTGCCCGACTTGCAGCAACTTTTTCGTAACAATTTAAAAAAGTGGCCAAAAGAAAAGCTAATTGGAAATGTTTAGACCAACAAACTACACAATTCATTCTTGTTTACTCTGTTTTTAAATTCAGTTAATTAAATGATATGGCGTCACTTCAAGATTTGAAATAACTTTTGATTTATAAAAAATGTATCACACACATATTAATATATGTAAACAACAACTACTTTTGGCGATTAAAGTCAGAATTACTGAGTACCGTTTTTTAATGGAATAACCCGAACCTCGCCCACTCTTGTAGCTTTGTCTTGTTTTCTATCCTTTCTTTGCGAAGTGAATCACAAAAAGCTGCCGATCAACCCAAAATTCAAATGTAAACAAAAGATGGAAATCACTTTCACAGATATGTATGAATGCAACTGACAATTAAGACTTGAGAAAGTCGAGTCCATATAAGAAGAAAAATTGAAATGTCAGATATTGTAATTTTACTTTAGGTGCAAAAAATGGCTACTAGATTAGTGAAATAGAACTACTTAACAAACATTGCAAAACTTTAAATTTTTATTTCAACTATTCAAAATTTTTTGAGGTTAACTGGTTTATTTTGCAAATCCTTTTTCTTTCAGCTTTGAAAGTAGCTCTCCGACATCACTTACGAGGGCACCAGCTTGGCGAACCGGGGGATCCACAACACTCAAAATCTGAAGAGAAGTCAGATGAGAAAATATGTCATTCAATGGTTTATTTAGCAGATGACTTACTTCAATTCTTGGTGAAATGTCAACACCGAGATCTTTAGGCGTAACTTTATCGATTTTTTTCTTTTTTGCTTTCATAATGTTAGGTAGGGTTGCATATCGAGGCTCATTCAACCTGTCAGGGGCAAAGGGTCTTAGAAAAAAGTTTCAATGAAATGCCGGGTGGGAAGGAAAGATTTACCGCAAGTCTGCAGACAAAACTGCAGGAAGGTTAACTTTGATAGTTTCCAGTCCCCCGTCAACCTCTCTCAGCACCTGTTATTTTAAACGAGAAAATCTTAATCTGGTTTTGAAATTGTCTAATCGTTGTGACAAAACAAATATACCTCAAGTCCCGCATCCTTCTTGTCAATTTTGGATGCAAACACTGCTTGGGGCCAGTCCAGGTGTGCTGCTGTCATTTGAGCTGTTTGATTTGAATCGTCGTCAATTGCTTGCTTTCCAAGAAGAACAATGTCAGCCTCATTTTTCTTTGCCAATGCTGCGAGAATCTTGCTAACCTGATTATAGAACATGAAATTAATTCTCATAAAGGAGCCCAATTATCATTCTAAATAAATTTGCTTTACGCACATGGAAAGGTTGAAGAGTCTCCATCTCTGCAGGTGTAACCTCAACATGTATTCCACGGTCAGCACCCATTGCCAAAGCAGTTCGTAGAGTTTCCTAGAGGCATTAAATTGTGATTTGACATTTTTCTTACCAAGAGTGAGAAAAACAAGTGACAAAACGTTTTGGAAACTACCTGAGATTGAGTAGGTCCACATGAAACGACAACAATCTCATTGGCCAACTTCTTTTCTTTCATTCTAAAGAAAACATTGATATTGATAATTAAGATAAAGATGAAACGGTTTTTAAAACTAAAATCTTTTCACTGAGTAATGTAGTTAGTAGAACTTTTACTCATTCTTACCGAACAGCTTCTTCAACAGCAATTTCATCAAAAGGATTCATCGAATGCTTCACTCCATCAGTCACTACACCCTTCTGAAAAATAAAAAAAGGGTTTGAGAGCAACAAATGAAACTTTATTTTTGAAAGTATAGAAAAGACCTTATCAGGTTTGACTCGAATCTTGACAGCATAGTCAATGACCCTTTTCACACCAACCATAACTCTCAAAGGCGACATGTTCCCGGGATCTTTGCTCCTGAAAGCTCTTCACTGTTTATTAACAAGATGGACAATTATAAAACAGATGAATGATCATTCCATAATCCAAATGGTGCACGCACAACTGAAAAAATAACAACATACTCGTAGACATCTGTGGAAAAGAAGCTTACCAATGTAATATTGAGCTTTGATCCAAAGCTGGTCTTAGCCTTTGAGGAAATATAGACACATCACACAACCTAATTATTTATGTTATTTATTGATTTATTAAATGCAGACTCATACTATTATAATTGACAATCACAATATTAATCAGTCTTTGGTAAAAATATTTGGAAAAAGCAAAGCAAGAAGAACACAAATAAAACAAAGCAGTCTGAAAATAAAAGCTAATGATTGACAACAATAAAATTGCGTGGATAAAAGGTGGCTTTCAGTGTTGTTCTCAATCTGTCTTTGCTTAACACTTCACTGGTCCAAGGAACCCTTACTTCAGCTACAACACTTCCACACCAGTTCTAATGGTCATTTGTTTTCCAATTTTATATGTGGAGTCGTCGTAGCCAATTAGAAGACCAATCCTGCGATTCTTGCTGCATGTGTTGGCGAACGCCTTAGTCCTCAAGTTTGCAGGGTACCCAGCGATCCTATAATTTCATCAAGAGTGAGGCAGCAGCAAAGCGCATCCATAGTTTTTTGGAGGAAGTCTTTGTGTTTTACAAGAGATAGTGTTTCTGCTCAACCGTTGCTTGTAATCAAACACAACCACTTGAAGCGCTTTGAAGTGTAGCTTTTCAACTTCTTTAACTACAGCTCTGTTTACAGCCGGTGTCAGGCAAACTGGAGATAGCATAGAAAAGGATAGAAAAAACCTGTGCCGGCCGTGACTACTGCAAGTGTTTGCTTTTGATTCATTTTCTTCGTTATGATTTCCAGACTGTTGATGAGTTTTAAAATACAATTTTGAACCTCCCTCACATGGATACTCCAAATCAGTTTGAAATCAAACCACACACTTAGTGCCTTAATTTTCTCAACGCTTGTGATGTTAACGTCGGGAGAAAGCTCGATGTTAATTGGCTCAAATTTGCCATTGCGCTTGAAAGCAATTACTTTGGTCTTTTTTGGTTGACAATCATGCCAATATCTTTCAATTTAGCAGAATGAAGGAGCATATTTGTCTTATCTACAGCATTAATGACTTCATTGGTGTTGTTTCCAGAGCTTCCCACGAAGAGTCACCAGCGTAGCTAACAAAGAAGTTGCTTTTGAGACTGGTCATCACCTTGCCAACATTAAGACTGAACAGGACAGGACAAAGCATGCAAAGCTTCCAACTTGGATTTTTCAAGATCTATTATCAGGCACTAAGACTTTGATGATCTGAAGGAAACTTTGTGCCTTTTAAAATTCAATGACAAGTTTTGAACAATACAGTATCGTAAACAAGTCCACCAAAAATGAAAGTCAGTGTTCTTTCAATGAATTCTATTTCATAACTGATCTCCAATAATCATTACCATTGCCATGCCAGTCCTTCTTGCAAAGTAGCTACGGAAACAGGTAAGAAGGGAAGTGCTGTGGCGCGAGAGTCCTTCAAAAGAGAGAAAGAGAAGGGACTTCGTGCACAGCAATTAGGACCCACAAACGTAGAACGTGAAATACTAAACTATCAAGAGTTTTTACGTTAACAGCATCACTATTACTTTCAGAGATAAGGAATTATTGTTGGAGGTATGAAAAATTCCAATAAAGCTTATTATCAGGCACCCATGA
>Ga0194133_10006775_pt1 | contig 13974 bp, 8 predicted proteins | sample TA2KigOf40mmetaG_FD_155448 | JGI IMG/M metagenome (GOLD analysis project Ga0194133, IMG submission 155448) | Freshwater microbial communities from Lake Tanganyika, Tanzania - TA2015055 Kigoma Offshore 40m | ecosystem: Environmental > Aquatic > Freshwater > Lake | place: Tanzania: Lake Tanganyika...
GCAATCTGGACACTTGCATTCGAACATTGACCCCAAACTCATCCTTCAAGTCCTGATTGAACCCAAGCCCATGTTACTGGAAAGGTATGGGTGACCTATAAGAGGCCCCATGCTTGTAATCTTCGGGGGTACCCATTTTACTTGCTTAATAATGAAATATTTGCCGCTCAACAAATCCCAGTAACTCAAATCAAATAGTTTGCGCCAATAAACAAATCCAAGTAATCCAATTCAAATAGTTTCATCAAATACTCAAACAAATCTGATTAATCCAAATCAAATAGTTTCAATCAAAAAATGATTTGTCTAAACTTGTTTAAGCTTCATATTTGATTTTGTTTTAAAACACCGAAATGAAAACGCCTATAGTGTAATTTACAATTAAGTGGCTAATGACATATAGCTTCACTAACCCAAAAAATCTCAAAATGGCAATCACTTAGGGTGCTTGGAAACAAAAATCAATCAAATATACCATTTCAAAGATGAAATTTAACATTCCATGATATTCTTATTGTGAATTTTGTAACTATTACTTATTTTTAACATACCATTTTTTTCTGCAAAAACAGCGATGAATTAATATTTCCCTAAAGTACCTGTTTATTATAGTCAGTACCATTTACCCATTTATGAAATCAAAATTCAATTTGTTGAAAATACAAATACAAATTCAACATCAACTTTAGTTTTTAAGCAAACCCAACTTCAACTTTAGATTCTCTTTTAGTTTATGAGCAAATCAAACTTCAACTTTAAATACTTGTTAAGTTTTTAAGCAAATCCAAATCTGGGTACTGTAATGTAGACCCTAAAAATTAGTTAACTGTCAAGAAGATGCACCATGTTTTGAAACCTTGTATATATGTAGACGGCACACACGGATTGCAGCCTTAAGATTTAAATTACGTAAAGTATTATTTTTGACCACGCAACTTTTTATCCACATCTGATCCCTGAGCGCACCTGATCACTGCGCTCCCGCCTCACATGTCCATAAAAAGGCCTGCGTGCCTTATTATAGTTAACTAGTTACTCTCCGAGAGCTTAGACGTAAGTTTGTAGAAAGTAGCTAAGACAATTATTCTAAGGATATTATGTGTGTAAAGTATTGTATTGTACCTATCCAATAAAGTATTATGAGCATATCTTAAACACCTTGTGTTTCTTTTATAAGAACGGGGGGACCTAAGTGCCCATAGACTAGAGATAGGGGTTATGAAAGTTTAGCACCTCTTACTCAGCTCATGCAGCATGAGCAATCCTGCTGTTCGACTATCGTAAGTCTACATTTTTTCTTTTTCAAGTTTTTTCTTTGAATTTTTTTCCTGAATGCCTAAAGCTAAACCTCGACATAGGCATAGTCAGACATGCAATTGTGCACAGTACAGAGCTCGTCTCTTTACGCACTATGGTAGAATTTTCAAACAATTTGAAACCATTTGTCTTCATGTAATTGAAAATTTTGCTGGCTTTACAACCCAGACGAAATTTGACATAATTAAAGAGACACAGGCATGTCTGATAAGGGCAAATAGAATAGTTGGGTGGACAACAATCCCCAAACTTGAACCTGAACAATTGCCATACCGATTGATGATTCGGGTAAATGTTTTTCGGCAAATCTCATTTCTCCATTTTAGGGAAAAACTAGTAGCAGTTAATTATGAAATAGGTAAAATTTATGCTTATATGAATCAATTCAAGAAAATGAAGTAAAAGGTTACTTATAATTTACTTTGACTAAAAAAATAATCTCTGAAGTATTTTCCACAAAAGATGACAAGTCCATTTTCTTCATTTCAAAAATAAGTGTGAGGGAGATAGAGAGGGAAGAAGATTTTAGTTTGACGTTCGACGGTCTAAAAGTAATGCGTCTTGCTTGGACCAAAAGAAAAGTTAAATTCCAGTCTGACAATAGGAACGCAACGTGTCTTACACAAAATAACAGGACATAATAACTTCTTCGAAAATGTGAATTTCTAAAGTGTCAACATTTCACCAAGACAAAAAAATGATGAAAAAAACGTCTGATTTCATTTCAAATCGACCTGCTGAATTTGAGCGTCGAAAATTGACATTGGATTTGAGAAAAACGAGTGACTTGTGTTGCAATAACACCATTTTGTCATCCAGGCGTCATTCCTGGCCTCCATTCATCAGTCAAGTTGTACGGCAAGAGACAAGTGGAATCTATGACCCTCTAGAAGATGAAGAGACTTCTGGAAGTAATCCTGAATGTCATTTTTCAAATGAAATTTTTCGTTGCGGAAAACACTGTAGATGGATTGATAAAGAAAATATCTGTCAAGAGGCCCAGGGCTCAGGCCAGCAAGGATTACAGTTTGACAGATTAAAGAAAAGTAAGTGTGAATATTGAAGTGTCTTAATTGTACAACGTAGGCATTAATGGAGCTTTTTTCATGCTGGGGTAAATTTTATTTTCATTTTTGTTTGATTTTTTTGGGCAATCTGAGGTTAAAGGTTCCTGTTGTTGGCATTCAAACTGGGGCCCCAACCCAGAGAGAGTGCGCACACATCAAACCTTTGATAAGATTTATTTCATGATTCTGGGTTTCCATTGGCGCTATAAATTTAAATTTTATTTTTGAAGACCAATGGACGACCAGAATCATAAATCTTATCTTTTGCCAATAGCAAAAACTTTTGATAGCTGAATCTGTACCGATACTGGGATCCTGCTTTTCGTCTGCCTAGTGATCTGAGCACTCTATATTTATCAACTCTTTCCTTTAAACCCAGGCAGTAGCCCACAGCCATTTGCCCTGACCATTTTGGGCACAGGCCCTGGAGCTTTTACAATATTTGCTCTCATCACTATCTTTAAAAATAAAACCTGGTTCAGTGGAGACTTAAGCAATAAATATTCTTTGTGAGTCATAAAAGGATCCCATCCTTACAAAGGATTTTTTTCTGAAATTCATGTGAAAAGTTGTTGGCATGGTCAGGGACAGAACCCCAACATCTTATATCCCAGTTCTTTAAATTGTCTATCCACAGTGACACTTAAGACAATTGGAGGGGTTTAGGGTTGGATTGTCATTGGGGCAACCCAGGGTAAAATGTTGCCTTGAGGTGGCAGGGTTTGAATGTCCAACCCTCTGATTCCCTTGACCACTCGGCCCTCAAATAGAAACTACCTTGCACTTGCATTCAGCCTGAGGTTAGCAATAAAAACAACCATTTACCACCCATAGCTGTTATGGTGCCTTATCAGTTTAAAACATGGTGAGGAGTTTGAGGTGACACATAGACAGATGACTTGTACGAACCACCATGCTACCAAAGTAAAATTTCTAACTCGTCACTTTGCTCCCTCATGGGGGATTAAGAGCTAATCTTTCAATTGCAAATCAATTTTTTTAAACTATATGCATCTTCCTACAAGAATAGATGCCTTTATTGACAATTCAGATTGGTAATTTTATTTTCAATGAAGTTGAAAAACTGAGTTAGAGGCCTTTTGCTGTGACATGGAATCAAACCTGGGTCACCACGGTGGTCCTGGACAATGGTCATTGATCTGCACTCCTGGATATCACTAAGTAAAATATCATCTGTGATGAATTGATTGCCAAATGAAAAGTTAAAAAAGTGGTCAAAGAATGACTCACCTATTGGTCACTTTTGGAAATAGAAGACAAAATATATTTCATTAGGAAACACTATAGCTTTTTTGTGGATGGAAATGAGTTTTTTCTCACCAAATATGAAGATAATTTGATGGAGGAAAAAAATAAGTTTGATGATAACAATAAAAAACCATTAGTTTCTCAATCGAACTTTATTTGGCTTAGAAATTATCAGATAATAAATAAAGTGGTTTTTTAAATTAGATGATAAATATTTTCTTAAAAGCTTATTGAATACTTTTAAGAAGTAATGGATTTCAGTTTTGGTCATTGGTTTAGAAGTAAGATTAACAGAACCGGTTGGTTAAAAAAAGCTAAAGTGAAATGTGAGATGGAACACAATTAAATTTGGCAACTGGAAAACATACAGATTTATCATGCTCATCAAAACGCTGGAAGAGTTGGAATTTTAGATTCGGAATGTCAGATTTTAGTTTGGTGGAACTCAACAAACCAGCATTCTTGAAAGCACACAAAAATCATGCTTAAATTAAATCAAGACAAACTTAGCAGAATACATAAATCTTTTTTTGACAAAAAAATATTTTGCTCTAAACAAAATAACTTTTTCTAAGAAATTTTTATTTAATTATTGATGCGATAGTCATTTTGTTGTTTCATATGATAAGTTGTGAATTTTATGGTGTGATTTATTGCTTAATAGTTATTATAGTCTGCTTGAAGATTCTATTTGTCTACGCTTCATAATGATAATCCATATCATATATGGATATTTTATTTGTAAAAGTCAGCTCAGATTTCTTACAATGTAAATGTTACAAATAATAATGTTTAAAAACACCATATGATAAAGTCTAAACATCCGGGCATCAAATGATGAACAACCTAAGGCTTGACCTCATAAGTTAATGGTCAACTAGTTTCTAAAAACAAGTAATAGGGAGTCAGGGTGATCTAGTGGAACTCCAACCTGTCAGCCCAGCCCAGGATTAGCCTGGGCTAATAGCTCACAACCAACAGCTAATCGATTATGGTGACCACCTGAGTGTGCCTTATAGGAACTCGCAATTTTAATTGTTTTTGACTTTTGGATGTTAAAAAATATAGGAAAGACACCCTAAGAATGAGGGAAAAAATCTTTATTTTAATCAATATGAATCTGAAAAACTTTTGTATCAACTTTTTTCATCTGAACAAAAAATATTGTTTTCCATCTTTCCATTAAAATTTGAGATATTATAGTTATGAAATTAAGACATTCATAATCTCATTTTTGAGATGTTTCTCACACATTCATTGAGTTGTGGACCTCAAATATGATTTATGATTTTTCCAGTTTAGTTAACATGCAATTAAAGTTTTGATTTTAAACATTACTTTTTTCAGTGGTTATTCAAAACCGATTACTTAAATCCAATTTCAGCTTTTTTGAGTGGCTGTAGTTGTGGACCGACACCAAGATTTATCAGTTTAAATTTCCCTTTTTTTCTCAAACCAAACAGTAAAAAATCAACTGTGGAGTGGAAATGGATATTTGATTTGATTTTTTTTGTTTTAGCTTTTCTATCAGGTTTATTAGCCTGTCAATGAAATTTACAAGTTTTATCTCACTATAGTGACAAAAACTACTTCAAAATGAAAATTAATAGGAATTGAAGATAGATTTTAATATTTTTGTTGAAATCATGAGTTAAAGGTTTAAAATGCCAGAGTTATTTGTGTTAATTCAGCTCTCAAACTTCAAAGCTCTGGGAGAAGATATGGTGACATCCAGACAGACGGACAACAACCCACTACCCCTGTAAGTGAACGTGGCAAAATTTTAGTGTAATGAAAAATTTAACTCTCCACCTGCTTTGCTGATGGAGGATAAATCTAATCTTTTGCCATAAGGGAAAATCCTCAACAACTGAATCTGTGCCTGCATGGGGACCCTAAATTTCATCTGCTTTCATAATCATCTCTCTAGGTTAGTTGTAAGAGGAGGGCAACTTAAGAACATAATGGGCTCTATGTTGGCATTTTTGCAAAAAAAATTACAAGAAAAAATAATTTCCCAAAGCTTAATAGTGATTGGTGCATCCTTCCTGGCATTTTGGAATGAATGGATGGATTTTAATCATCTATACTTAAAGCTCAAAATCAAAACTGTCTGCATCCCAACGAATAAAACAGACTCATAGGGCCCTCTTTTACCTCGAACTAAATCGTCAATTGCAGTCGTTAATCTTACCTTTGATATTTTCTAAACACATATTTATATTTCAGAGCCACAAATGAAGAAAAAGGATCAAATGGAAAATCCACAGCATATTTTCATAAATTCATTGAAACCAAAAAAAGATGATGATGGCCTGGATGGGCATTTAAACCATCATGGTTCAGCCAAAGCACTCAGGAAGCTTAGAATAGCTGGTATCTTTCAGCACTATTATCCAGAAGGTGGTTGGGGTTACATCATAGTGGTCTGCACTCTCCTCATTCAAGTTCTTGGTCAAAGTGTTCAAATGAGCTTGGGAATGTTGATGATGTTTCTTTTGACTCGGAGGCCTGTCACGTCTCACATCACAGTGGAAGATGCAGGTAGCAGGATTGCACAATTTTTTCAGTCTAAACTTTTTTTTAACGAGTTGAAAAGACTTTTTTTCTGATCTAAAAGATCTTATTTCCAAAAAGACATATCTGGAAATCACAAAAAATGTTTTGTAGGTTTCAATTAACTTTGACTCTCTCACATCATAAATCATTTGAAATTTGCTTGAACTAATCTTTGAATTAGTATAAGTTGAATGGTATTTTATCACAATAAGTTTTCAATGCACTTTAAAACCTTTTAGTTATAGAATCAAATGTATATTTGGGTGTGATCCACTTTCTACATCTTTTGCAAAGTATTTATCTGTTCCTTTCATGATATCGTTCAAAATGATCAGCTAAACTTTGTTTCAAGACTGGAAAGATATTTTGCAGATGCATCAAGACCTAAATTATCAACTACTGAATTATATGCATATTTTTCTATCAATTTTTTATGTATTGTATGCATCTGGGCAAAAAGTAAGATCTGATGATGGGGGTTGAGGTCCAATCCCTAACCATTCCAGCAATCACTCACCCTGGATCATATAGGAAACATCAACATATCAGTCAGAATAACAATTCATTAGGTAGATGTGCATTGAAATTTACAAAACCCTTTTTGAGCAACATCTAAGGCAGCAGCCATTTTAGGAACTAAGTTTGCCTCGCCTACCCTGCCCAAGAAATCTCAGCCCAAGACAAAATATCAAAAATTCACAATTCACTTCATGACTTTTTTGGCATTAATATGAGAAGTCTATGTGAAAAATTTCAGCTCTCTAAGTTTAAAACTGAGGGAGGAGTTTGAGGTGACAGACAGACGGATTACATGCCATTCTGTTAATACAGAAAAAAATTCTAACTTTTTCAGGATAAAGACTCTGTTTAAAGAGTCATAATCATGTGTTAATTTTGAATGAGTCAGCCCTGCACAATATATAAATGCATTAAATACTTTTAGCATTGTCGCTGTGGCACATTGCCATGGCATCAGACTGGGGATCTGAGGGTCTATGATTCGAGCCCCAGCCTGGCAACCTTTGACCACAGGTTGCCAAAACAAAGTAAATAATTCCCAGCCAAAAGAAGCCTTTAATGAAAAAATTTGCAAGGCATACTATAAAAGATGTTTAAAACAATCTATACGACAAGGTGAGGTCATTTGAATGATAATAGAAATTACATTTCAACAAATTCTGATTCTTCACTTTCAATAGCTAAAAATGTTTTTCCCTTTTCCTGAAATTTGGAAGATTGATATATTGTCGTCTTTTTGGTTGAAATAGATTTCTTATTTGTGAGTTTCTCTCTTGCCAATATGGAAAATGAGACTCTGCAGGAGGCAGTTTTGAAAAATGTTGAGGATTTTTCTTTTCCAACTTCATTGAAAAAAAGGTCAAGAACAGGGTGAAACATCGAGATCAGTATCTGAATATTTTGAATTTTGAGATGTTTCAAAACATTTATAATCCATTTTATTCATCTACAAATAAATTTTTTATTGCTAAGCAAGTTTTCTTCTTACTTTTTACTGGGTGTGATGAGCTGCACAAATCTTGACAATCAGCATCTGGGTCAGGTTGTTCAGAGTCAAAAAGCATTAAAAGATTTGACAATCACCAAAATAACTTTTGTTTAAAAGACAGTGTATTTTCAGCTTAAAATGTTTTACCCCCTGAGACATCCCTAACTTCACAATATTTTGATAAAAATGGTCACATTCTTTCACTTAAAAATCATGCTTGTTTGCCAAGCTATCTTTCCCGACTGAAAATAAGGTTGTGTGTAAGCACGTTTGAATGGAGTACTTTGATTTTAAGGTGTTTACATGTGTTTTATGGCAGTTTACGACAAAATTTGCACCATTAACACGTGTATTCCTGTGTGCCATGTGTAAACAGGGGCAATACACCTGAAAGTTGGGTTATGCATCGCAATGCTCATGAGGTTTTCCCAACTTCATCACCCGAAAAAGATTTCAAAACTGTGCATAATGAAGATTCTTTTGTTTATCATTTCATATTTTTGTGGGAAATCAGAGTTAAAAGTTGCATGGAAGTAACCAGATTTAAACCTCTAACCGCTCCATCCAGATCCTATAACAATGACAAGTCATTCAACTTAAAAAAAAATCTTAATATTCAATTTCAAATATATATTTGTCCACGTTTTAAAAGTGTCTAGACAGATAATCCCTGAGCATCTATTTTTAATTACAAAAGCGTTTCTTTCAAGCCTTTTGTGGCCTAAGACACTTTTACCCATTTACAAAATGTCAACTTGCAATAAAACATTTCCATACGCTAAGTTATTTACTCAAGACTAAAGTGGTGCCAACAAATTCCTCAGAGATGAGAAATATACATACTTAAAAATCCCATAGTTCAAGGTAAAATTGATTGAAAGAGGTTTTTATTCAAAAATATGTCGTGACATTCTCCGAAATTGGAAGCATCTTATCTCACATGACATCTTAAGGTGTCTCTCAGATTTACAACACTCAAGCAAAGTTGCAAATTGGTAAAATTAAAAATTTGATTATCACTCTATGTTTTATATGCATACAGTTTTACAAGGGGCCTCTTCATCTAAAATCTGTCTAGACAATTTGTCTCTGTAAAGTAAAGAAGAATAGACTGGCCATCTGAGATTTTAAATAAAACAAAAAGCAATCTTACCAATCTATCTCACACATACCTTATCTGAAACTGTTTCATTTACAAAAGAGCTCAAAACCAGTCAAGTCTTAAAAGCAGTTTTATGGAAAAAAAGTCATTTGAGTTACCTCCTTCAAATCAATCATTTGCCAATACATTTTGTCAGAAAGAATCTCCTAGAGATTATTTTACGGACCAATTTAAGATTCTCAAATATATTTTTGGCTGAAATGCACTGTAAATATTGCTAGTATTGGTTGTGTTCAGTTTTTAGGTTTTGTGGCAGATTCAAAATGAGCCATAAAGGAAGATTCTGACACTATAACAAAAGTAGGCTTCAGTGTAAGGAAAAACTTTATACAAAATATTTGAGATTGCAAATCAAAGTCACAAGTTATAAGTCAATTACAATTTGTTGTGGATGCTTTAAAATGAGATCTTGTCAAATGAAACAGTAAAAATACAGTTCAAAGTTGAGAAATAGCGCACAACGAGTTTTTCCCAAAACTCCGTGAATGCATTTCAGGTTAAATAGCCATTACTTTCCTTAAATTATTGACTAACTTTCTTGAAATTATTGATTAACCTAACTTAACCTAGCCTAGCCTAGCCTAACCTAGCCTAACCTAACCTAACCTAACTTTACCTAACCTAACCTAACCTAGCACCCAATATTTTGTGAGAGAAATACGCCCGGGAAAAATGCATTTTAGAAAAACTCATATCACTGTAAAATTATCTTTAAATCTACTGATTTAGCTTCCAAACTTAAGATCCCTTATGCTTCATGTTGCCTTTGAGAATAAGACCAAACAGCAAGTTGATTAAACAAACTTTGAAGCAAGCTGTTGTAGAAACTGAAATACAACTCTTCCCAATATTTTACAATTCATACCAAAGTCTTAGCTTCTGGAAAAAAAATTGTTTAGAATAGTCCAAAGAAACACAGACTTGTAAAGCTGCCAAATGTAGAAAACACACTTCTTACAAGCCGTTGGTGAATCTGAATGGAAAAAAGAACCGTTGAAAAGAATTTTCTACCTTTCCAGAAAACAATTCACTTCAAATGTGCTACCACAAAGGCTATTTTTCTTACTACATTTATTTTATGTCTCCATACAACGAAAATAAGCTTGCTCTGATCAAAAAAACTTTCAGATATCGAGATTTCTGAAAAACCATTTTGATACCTTCAAAAATGTCAAAAATCTTGTGCCAAATGAAAAAGAAAAGCTCATAATAAAACAAGAAAATATTCACTTGATTACAGGTATTTCAATTACCACTTTGTTGTATTTTTGGGGCTGCAGGAGATCAAGGTTGCTGGAAGGTGGTGGCATTGTAACTCTTGATTGTCAGATCCACACTGAGATGGTATGATTAATTAGCAACTGGATCTTAACAATTATAATAATCTGGTGCAGTAAAGACTCAGGCAATATTAATGCAAGATCAACATCTTTATTTGTCTGCCATAGACATAGAATCAAATATCAGTGGACCCTGCAGATTAACACTACTCTGACTAAGGGTGTCTTTCTTTTTTTTGCAATCCAGGGTTTAAAAATTGCTGTCATGGCTGGGGATTGTCCCCTCCACCTTAGATCTTATTTCTCAATTTGGTTGCTACAAGTTTTTTTCTGAAAGAGCTTTACCCACCACATATTTCCTTCCATGAACTTTTATCGATCAACAAAGTCAAGAATACATTTTCCCGAGCTTGGTTTACCCTACCAAAAATAAGCCTGTGTATGCACGTTTGAATGGAGTACTATGATTTCAAGGTGTTTACACTTGTTTTATGTTTGCACCATTTACACGTGTATTCCGGTGTGCCACGTGTAATCAGGGGGGATACACTTGAAAGCGGGTGGATACACCCGAAAGTGGCCATACAGTTTGTCTTATTTTTGGTAGGGTAGGTCCAGAAATCCGGTCAGGTTAGTTCAGCACTAAAATAGTAACCTAACCTTCTATGCCTATTCCATGCCTATCCTGGGCCTGATTCCGAGCTCAGGAAAAATGTGTTTAGGAACATGCAATTTGGATAAAACAATTTGGAAAAATGCAGTGGGAAAAACTCTTTTGGAAGAATTTGGTTCGGAAAAAACTCATAGCGCCCTCAGTTAGGTGCTATGGAGACCCCTTTGATTATAGACTAACCAGAACATCGTTCATTTTAGTTCAGTGAGTTAATGAGATGGTCATTACCTTCAAAACTTTTACCCCAACCCAGCTCCTTCACACATGAGTATTTCAGATACGCTCATTTACCATTTTCTCTTTCAATTCAATTAACGATATTTAAACATTGCTTTTGCAAGTTGAAGTCATTTCAAACAGCCTGCTATTATTGTTTTGCATTTCCTCCTAACATAGTTCATTTCAAACAGGCTGTTGTTATGGTTTTTCATTCTCACCTCTTGTTGGCCTTCGCCCGAACATTTTAACCTCTTCAATTTAGCCACAAAGTTTAGCTCCCCCTTTGGCATATAAACAGTAATATCATCTCTTCAGACCACAGCATCCTACTCCTTAATTAATCATACTGTTTGAAAAAAGAACATTGGCTAACAAAATATATTGTCCCAATTTCAAATTTAGGTGTTTCAATAAAAAATATTCTAGAGATAAAAAATATTGTTGAATACATGACCGACCCATTTGAAAATATGGGGAAAAGAAAAGCATATAAAAAAGAAGTTGTTCCGCCATTTCTGTTCTTTTTGCCAAGCTATAGAAAAAATATGTGACAGAAAGTAGAGAGAATTTATTTTTCAATTGATTTTCAAACTTAATCAATTCTTATTTAGGTCACATCTTTTTAGAAAATATTTTTTGTTGTTATTGTTGACACAAACTAGAAATCAGTTTTTTATATTTTCCCTTCGCGTCCATTGCTTTTATTTGAATTGCACCAAAGGCTGTGAAGAATTCTGACAATATAGCCACTATCATAAATAAATTTCAAAAGACTTTTTCATACTCATATTTATGTTGACATTATACGCTTCCAAAACTGAATTCTATTAAATCAAAAATAAAATACGTAAAAGTTCTAGCTTTAAAAAAATGACTCAATTTTTTTAGTATTTTGTTTCCATTTTTTGTGATTTTCAAAGATTGGAAAAAGTCAAAATCTCTTTGCTTTTCACTGATTGATTGGTACAAAAAACTCAAACAAATAATGAAAACATCATGACTATTTGGTCAGTTAGAGGTAAGCTTTAGGGTAAAAAAAATTGTGACCTCATTTGATGAAAAGTAGCAGATCTTGTATTTTTTACTGTCCAAAACTATTTTTGGAGGGACGAGAGAAAGAGAAGAGTTTTTGTTGGTGTAAAACTTCACAAGTTTTATTTTACTCACTTAGAAGATTGATTTGATCATTGTTGAGCTCAAGACATGTCATTCGATGGTTTGATCCGACCATATCTGTTCACCATACGAAAATATTGGCTTCAATGACAATTTGAGACAACAAGTCAAGGTCAATAGTGCCCTTAATTCTATGGTTTCTGACAAAATTTGTACCTGTCTGTTGTTTGAACAAAAATCAGAAACTTGTAGGGACTAACATTTCCAGGAATAATAATCTTGTGCAGTAAAATAGACTCATCCGATGTTAATGCATGATCAACACCTTTATTAGAGCACCTAAAAGTCTTTGATCACTTCAGTTTACTATTACCCTGACTTATAGTGCCAAGTTATTTTTTTGCAATCCGGGGTTGAAAAATTGTTGGCATGGCTGGGGGCTGAACTTCCATTGACTCAGATCTTCATTCTCAGTCCGATGCCTCAGCCTTGGTGATGAGTCTAAAGTAAGGCAAGTATGTGTAGAGAGAGTTTTTATATAAGTACTAAATTTCCCACTTGAGGTAATTGGACCTTCATAATCAATGTTACCCACCTAATCTGCTTGGGAAAACTTACTTAGATAAAAATATGAATTGCTTTTTTACACTTTATGGGTTGAATAATGAGGCAATACATTAAGATCTACAACAATGGTTTTGTTTTTATCATAGGTAAGACATGACCTGACCCAACCCAAACATACTTTTGACCCGCAGTAAATAAGGGTCTCACCCAGCTTTGACCCAGGTATTTTTGATCTGGCCCATTGAGATTTTTTTGACCCAAAGGTAAAAAATTGAAATATTTGGGATTTTTCGGGGAAATTTTCTAGACCTGAAGGAGGCTGACTCGACTCAAGCAGCGAAAAAAAATTATCCAGCCCAACCAGGGTTGAATTTTCTTTAAAAATTTAGAGGGCGTGCATAACAGAAATTTCAGTGTCCCCTCACTGGCATGGATTCAGCAGTTGAGAGTATTCGCTGTTGGTAAAAAATTAGGTTTATTTTATAACTCAGGGTGTCTATTTGTTCTTAAAAATAAACTTAAATTTAAAGTGCCATTCCAGGGACCTTAGATTTCCATTGCTTAGCTTGCAGGGACTTGAGCACTCTATATAGTTATCATCTCTCTGGGTCAAACCTTGGGCAACTAGCATCAAAATCAAGTGCAGTGGCCTGAGGGCAGTCAAAGAACAAATATTGCACTTGGAAAGGTTTTGCCACTTTAGGCATGATTTAAAAAGGAGAAATTAAAGATATTTATGTTTAAAGAATTTACATCAATTTTGTTTTCTGAGGAAAAGGCAGAAATGACAGTTCTATTTATTTTGCCATGAATGTCTTCCCAAATTAAAACACACGTTGTTTCTCTTTAGAATTCTATTCTTAACTGACTTTCTTAATTTACAATACGGTCGTTCTTGGAGGTAAGTGCATGCAAGAATGGATGGCATATATGCAGTCATTCTGAGTTCAAAAAGGGAATCACTGAACAGATAATTTCACAAAAATACCCATGAAGAATACTATCAACTATCAAGAGATTAACATTAATTTTTCGAGTAGATTTCTTTTTATCATATCATTCCCATCTTATGAGCTTTTTGCAAGTCAATGATGATTTACTTTCATCTATTGTATGTTTCATCAAAGGTAAATCTAGTTTTATCCTTTGCCAAAATTTCAGTCCAGGAAGGTTAGATTGCATCAAACTAATTGGTGACCCGAATCTACTGACATTTTTACTTTTTTTGCCTCTCCTAC
>Ga0194133_10006780_pt1 | contig 13958 bp, 4 predicted proteins | sample TA2KigOf40mmetaG_FD_155448 | JGI IMG/M metagenome (GOLD analysis project Ga0194133, IMG submission 155448) | Freshwater microbial communities from Lake Tanganyika, Tanzania - TA2015055 Kigoma Offshore 40m | ecosystem: Environmental > Aquatic > Freshwater > Lake | place: Tanzania: Lake Tanganyika...
CGATATATCAATTGTCATCTTTCCACCTTTGACATCAAATATCTCAGCTTTTAGACAGTTTATCAAAAATCTGGTTGGTTACTTATTAGATAAGGGTTCAAGCTATCTTCATGTAAAAAATTAGCTCTCTAGCTTTACTAAAACTGGGGGAGCCTTATAGGTGACGGATGGATGGACGGACAGACATTGAAAAATAATTCAACATTGGTCTTACTTCTTTAATAGCTCCCACAATTTTAAAGCTAGAGAAAAGTTTATAGAGTAACATTTATTATCCAGGCAATTAGCAACATATGTTATTTTATAAACTTTTCTGTAGCTTCAAAATTGTGGGAGCTATCAAAGAAATAAGATACAAGTTGAATTATATTTTTTCCAACCCTTAGCCATATTTCTAAACTCACTCGCTTCGTAGATAATTTAGTTTATTACTTCATTCAATTGAAGTATATTAAAAGAAGAAAAAAATTCATGAGCATCATTTTTCAATAAATGGTTCTGTTTAAATTCAATTATTAGATCTCCAGGAATCACAACCCCTTTTTGCACCCGATTGTGAATTCCAGGAATCCGTTTTTCATTTTTTGAAACATTTTCAAAGATATCTTAAAGAAAATATCCAAACCTTAAGGCAAAAGGATTTATTTGCACTGGAGACGCACAATACAAGTTGGAATGAATTGATTTTCTAAAAAACGTGTCTCTGAATTTCATTTCAATAGCATCGACTTTGTTTATTTTGCCCTTTCACATGTTACATAAATAATTAAGAATTATGTAAAGCTAACATGTAATTGTTCAAAATGTTTGGTTTCATCTTTTGTATTCTTTTTTTTAAACTCTGGAATCAACACCTAGTCCATTTATTGCCAAAGGTCTAAGGGGTACTATGGTAAAAACATGAGAAACAAGGAACTTGTGAAAATACCTTTTTAACTGAATGTGGGGCATCCCACTGTTCACTTTTTGCATCTTTATTATAATAATCACCCTAAAGTGATTCATGTGAGGATATTTTACATTTCTGAAACACATGATGAGTCAATGTTGAATATTGGAAATTTTTCTTGACTTCATACTCGACCAAATTAAAAAGACAGTCTCTTTTTTGAAAGCAAGTCTGCCTCCTTATCATGAAAGACTTAAGCAAATTAGAGATGGGTCCTGACCCGACCCAAGCATACTTTTGACCCGCAGTAAAGAAGAGGCCAACCCATCTTTGACCCGGGTGTTTTTTAACATGACCCAATGATATTTTTTAACCTGAAGGGAAAAAATTTGAAAATTTGGGATTTTTAGGGGAAATTTTCCCAACCCAGAGGTGGCTGACCCCACCCAGCCCAACTTGAATCAAAATTTTTTGGCCTGTACCCATCACTACAGCAAATACATATGATTTTGATAGACTGTTTCGTAATACAAGATCATTGCAATTTCTTAATTTTTTGTTGTTTGAAAGAAAAATGTGAATGCATAATTGAAAATATTCAGATAGAATAAATAAATAAATATGAATCAAAATAAAAGGTTTTTTTAAAATTATTTTTATTTAAATTTGAATTGCCAAAACATATAAAGATGTCTGTTTTAACAGGAAGTCTTGTGAGATGAAAACATTTCCTTTCATTTCGTATAAAACTTTTAATATGGATTCATTATCATAACAGCAACGTTGCAGCTATTTGATGTTACAGGAATCCTGATCGATCCCAAGCCATTAGAAAGGGCTGCTGGGTAGATTAAAAATTCAGTAGAAACCAGTAATCAGTAATATCAATAAAAATCACAGAAAATAACCAGCTTCACAGAGAAAACTTCATCTAAAAATATTTGTATAAATCAGATGTCGCAGGTCATCAAATCTCTAAAAGACATCACAGTCATATGAAGAAAATTTAGCAAAAATTTAGCATTTTAGTTCAATTATCACAGAAGTTAACCACAATCTCATCAAGCCTCTTTCTAATTGATTGATTGCCAATCCTAATCTTGGATGAATGGAAGGAACATATTTTTCCTGTTCTGCTCATGATACGTATTTGTTCTCTAGCATGATGTCCAATAGTCTTTTTGGCTTTCCAGATAATGGTGTGAGTTGAGGAAAAGCGATGCAAGGGCACAAACCGAGAGGGTATAGAGCCCAACCCAGGGTGACCAGTTTTTACTTAGTGTTTCTATGTGTTCTTCTTCGAGTAACTACCCAAGAACTAAAAATCAGCCTCCATTCCCTACCAAAAATCAGACACACTGTATGCCAACTTTCAGGTGTAATCCACCTGCTGTCGTGTGTATCCACCCACATTTTACACTTGGCACACTGGAATACACATGCAAATGGTGCAAATTTTATTATAAACCGCCATAATACATGTGAAGGCACCCTAGACTTTTATTAATCCATTCTAACCTTATTATACAGCCTTATTTTTGGTCGGGTTTGATGTTGATTGTAAACCTTTACACTGTGTTTACTTGATTGAATAAAACAGGCAAGCAATTAACTGACTACTTGGTACTAGAAGATTCCCACTCACTAAAATCTGAGTTTGCAATCCTTAGCTTAGGACAAAGCAAACAGAAAACCTTTATTTTGGTATGATGACTAATAAGGAATCAGAAAAGTTAAAGTCTTTCAAAGTTATGGTCAAAGTCTGGACACCTGGTAGGTAAAGTCATGTCATTTAAATAAAATTTTATTTATTTTATGATAATTTACAAAAACACAAATCAGCATTTAAGTTTAAATAAGAGCCCACAAAAATACTCAGCAGAAGTGAACAAAAAAGCATTTCCTCTAAAATGCTAAAAAGTCATAAAATATTCCAAACAGAAAAAATGAAAATTGGAGTGACATTAACATTTCATAGAGAAACAGAAACTACGAACAAAGTAAGATTGAATTCGTTGCAATAAAGGTTAATAATTTGCTGCTTAAACATAAATTTTAAAATTTTAAGAAAGGGTTTAGAGAACGTTGACTAGAAAGCTTTTTAGCATTTCCCAAACGAATATTTTCTGCCTTTGGAGCAAAATGTGGAACAAAAAAAATATCTTATTTAAGTAAAATGTTTTTATCTAAAGAAAACACAAAAAAAAGTTTTCTATATAACATCAAGATCATGAAGTTTTTTGACATTAAATTATGCTTGCACAAACAAGATTTCTTCGGAAACCTGAATCCTAACATTTGAAAGTTTATGGATTCAATTTGGGTTCCTTAATATGAAATTAACGCTGTGAGTGCATTTTGTTACCTTGCTTAAAAGTAAGGGTCTTTAAAAGCAAGCAATATATTTTAACATAAACAACAGTATTTTAAACTTCATTTTTTCAATCAAATCTCCAAAAATGCAAGCTATTTCAATCATTGAGAAGAGAACATAAAAATGTTTGAAATTGAATTTTTGTCGACTTTCAATTTGTTGAAATAGAGAATTGTAGCTGTTTAAGTCCTTTCTCATTACTTATCATATATTCAGGCCTCAATCTCCACCTTTAAGCCGATGCCAAACAACCACAGCTTGTCGGGGCTTAGCAATCATGTCTTGCCACTGCTTTGTCTCAGATGGACCCGTACCCTGTTTGGCTGTAAATGAATAAGACAAGTTTAACCAAAAAATAAAAAACAGCTTAGTTGCACTACCCACCTACTCTTGTTGACATCCCTGCAACTTTTTGCATCCTACCTCAACTTGTACACAATCCCACACTCGCCTGAGCTGACCCTGATTTACCTACTCATATCCAAACGTCAAACTACCTATACCATTGAAGTGACAAACAAATTTTGTTTTCTAAATTTTGGTGCAAAATGATTGATTGAATATTTGCCAAACTTGGTCTCAGGGGGTCAAAAATATTAATCCTGACCCACAAAACATTATGATTGGTGTAGATTTGTATTTTGCACTTTACAAACAAATAATTTTTTAATAAGTTTAAAGAGTTAGATTTTTTACTACCCCAAGCTTTTGCCACATGCAAGTTTGGGGTTTGGGGGTTGTTGTCTGTCTGTCACTTCTATCTCATCCCCACAGTTTTGAAGTTAATGGAATTTTAGAGATCTCAGGGCTACCACTTCATGTCTAACACACACGCATGGTAGGGAGTAATCTCACAAAGAAAATCACTAAACATAACTTGTTCAGAAGGGCTATATTAATGGTTACAAATTTTTTTTGACCCTATAACCTCAACCCCAATACTCACCATTATGTCATTCACTAAAATATTGAATTCACCACAAACTCACCAGGTACCCATCCCGAAAGGATGGTGTGGTCTGGCTAGCCACAAGCCAGACAGACACACCAATTACAAGACCTGGACATTGACCAGCTAGTTGTATATAATATTTTATTTGAGCATTAATTCTTAGTGCCTCTGAGGGGATAGTGTTACTCGCAGAGGGATCTGCATTTTCAGCAAAAAATGCACAACTACATAATTTATACATTCACACCATCTTCCACACTCTACACGGATTCACATTCCCCCACACTTATACCCTCCTCCCTGTGTTCATCCACTCAATTGCAGAAACTGTCAAAGAGATTAATCTTCCATTTTGAAAAGTTTCATTTTGTTCTCATTTTAGCCTATCAAATATACTTACATCCAAGACACAGTTTTCCAATGAGTTCGTTTCGTCCTATCGTATCAAAGTCCATAACCTGACAAGGATATTGGGAAAAAAGCTTATTTAGTTCACAAGTCTGGTTTGCTTTTTTATTTAAGCACAAATAGCTTAGTTCACAAGCTAGTTCAAGAAGTAAAATTAACCAATTACTTGGACATCCAGTGCACAATCACGTATTTGCTCCCAAGGAACATCAAACTCGAATGTGGCATTGAAAATTGGATTGAGATTGCATTTGTAAATAGGTGTTTTCTTCTTCTCAACTCTTTTCTCTCCAAACATCAGCCAAACTTTTACATATGGATCTAGAAAGTTTTAAATAAAAGGATATATTCCAATATAACTGAATCTGAGAATTGAGGACACCAAATCAATTTGGAACCTTTTTCTCGAAATGTGCAGTGTGATAAAAAAGCTCATCTTTTGTCCTTATAATACTTTTTCTTTTATAACCCTTAAATCATCCCTGGAACAGAAGTACTTCTTTGGCAAATGTTAAACAACTGAATTTTTTAAGTTCTTTTATGGTTATCCAAAAATCAAGGGTTGCTCCTCCTTTGCTTTCAATCAATATCATCTAGATTTGTGTGTAGAATATACCATGATCAAATTTCCAAGTTAGTTTAATTTAAGTAACTATAAAGATCCTCTAAAAATTTAACTTGTTGAATTTAACAGACGAAGATCATCAAAAGTAAACTGGTGATTAAGTTGAATAGTAGTCAAAATAGCCAGGAGGATTCCAATTACTTTTAAACTTGAGAAAAACAAAGTAAAAATTTTCTTTGCTGGTTGATTAAGCATTTAATTTTTCATGATTTTAGCAAAAAGTTCAACAGCTTCCGGATTCTTGCTTGCTTATACCTTCACTGATTCTTGATGATGTTCAATTTTCCACAAGCGTGAAGACAAATGAATGCTTAACCCAAGTTTTGAAAAGACAAAAGACGTCATTGATTCGATTGACTGAAGGCAATTTTTTTAGCCACGAAAAGGTTTGCTTTAAAATTTTAACTAAATGTACAAAGGCTTTTTCAATATGTACACTGAAATTTTAAATCTTTAGTAATGGGTCATAAATTTATTGATAATATTTCTTGATTTTAGAAGAAATTTACAGCAACACAAAAACCTGATCTGATGTCTAGCGGATCATTTCTGTATACTGTATATGGCTATATCCTGTTAAGGAGTACTCATAGAGTAGGGTATCTAAGATCGTGTATGGGAATCTGAAGTTAAATTGAATAATGATTCAAAGAAAGCAACATTCTTTAAACTTAAGGTCTTACATTATTCAGACCTTACAGGCACAGGCTTCTTCAACCATGAGATACCTACGACCATTTTTAAAGTGTCAAATACCTCCCAAAATAAATTTCTCCAAAGTCACTGAAATTAAAGTGTCTATCAAAAAAATGTCAAGAATTCCCTCGAGGAAAAAAAGTTATTCTCCATTTTTTGTTCCTTTCAAAAATGATTATAATTTTCCTTATACATGAATAAACTAGATGACATCACTTCGGATGTCATATTCTTTAACAGGACATAGCTATACAAAGTATACGAAAATCGACCAGTTGTCTAGGCCAAGTCAAAGGCACCTGAATGAGACCTAAGATCTAAGGTTGCGGGTTCAAATCCCCAGCCGTGCAAGCAATTTTTCAACCCTGGATTATGAAAAAATCAACAAGACAGTCAAGGTAATTGTAATCTGAAGTGTCCAAAGGCATGTCTATTGCGGGCTATACACAGTACACTTAAATAATCGACCAGTTGTCGTGGCCAAGTCAAAGGCACCTGACTGAGACCTAAGATCTAAGGTTGTAGCTTCAAATCCCCAGCCATGCAAGCAATTTTTCAACCTTGGATTGCGAAAAAATCAACAAGGCAGTCTCAGTCAGGGTAATAGTAATCTGCAGTGACTATAAACTTCTATGGCGGGACTCTTATAAAGGTGTTGATCTTGCATTAACATTGCCTGAGTCGATACTTCACCAGTTTATTATTGTACTAGCACTACTAGGTGTTTGAAAGGCAAGCCCACCCTTCAACTATTTTTGCCATTTTTATTGCCACTTAAGGAAAAAAGGCAATAACAATGATGATCATAAAATAAGGTAAAAATTAACAGAGACAAAACAAATACTTTAAAGTTTCCAACTCACCTGACTTTCCATTGATATCTTTAGCTTTCAGATTTTTTGCCTTCAAGATAACTATGGTTAGAGTATTTTTTGCCGGATGGTACATCAGGCTGACAAGAAGCTCCCCCAACTTTTCCTTTATCGGTGGATATAATGGTTTCCAATAAGATGGTTTTGATGTGAAGTCAACCTAAGATTAAAAAATTAATCTCCTGCATCTTGAAACTCCATTTCAAAAAAAAATTTACTTGGCAAAGAGGCAAATGTATTTCTCCAATCGATTCATCTCTCGAAAATCTGTCATAGTCAAAAACGTGGAGATGCAACACTCTGGATTGTAACTTGTTGATCGGAAATCCTTAAGATTAAAATAAGGATAATGTTTTGAGAAAATGATAGATTTCTTTGTCATTGTCAAAGATAAAAAAATTTCTTTGATCAAAAAATCTACAAGGGATAATTGTTAAAGCCATATTTTTGCTGAAAGTTTTTCTTTGTACACAAATTTTTACCCTGTTTCCTTTCTGTTAGTGAAACATTCCAAAAGAAAGTTCAAGCAAAAAGTTTCCAAAAATCCTTTGTCAAATCTGGTTTAAAGAATTGGCTTATGAAAAATCGAAAGAGACAAGAAGGTAAACCTTAACAGTTATTGAAAGTGGCAAAGAATATGCTACCAATAACCCAGGCTTTTCCTGCAATAGCTTAGCTTTGCTTGCTTAAAAATAAAAGACCACTCTTTCATTACCAAAAATATTGCAGTGACACTCAAAAAGTTGTTGTTCTACAAATGTAGATAGCCCCTAAGGATCTCAGTACTATTTTTTACTTACGTTAAAATATTTTTGTGATCAATCAACCTCTTTATTCATGTTTTATTCTCGAGGACACTTGCTCACCGCCCTCTTGTCTTACATATCAGTAAATAGGCTTGTTGCCTTAATATGATTAACTAAAGTTATTTTTTGCTATTCTTAGATGTAAGATTGTGTTAGATAATTATTTTAGGCAACCCGGGGTCAAAGGTTGCCTTGAGCCACCAGGGTTCGAACCCCGGACCCTCAGATTCCCAGCCTGATGCCACGGCGACCCCTAACTTAAACAAAAGCTTATTAACCCCAAGATTAAAACTGAATTTTTTTTAGAATCATTCAATTCGAATGAAATGATTTTTTTCATTTGCAAAAAAGCTTAATTATTTTACCTTCAAAGTAGAAAGTTTCATTCCATCTTGGATTAAGTGTCCTCCTTTTAATCTTAGTCTCTAATCTTCGTTTTTTGTCTGGCAATAAAGTCACTCGAACATAAGGATCGCTCAAACCGTTGGTATCTTTTGCTGTCAAATCACGTGCCTGATTTAACAATTTTTTAAAAGCTTATACATTTCTTGCTACATACTGTTTTTCCAACGAACGAAATATTACCTGTATGATCTTTAACTTTAGTGTTTGAGTTGTAAAGTCATAATCCAATCCAAAATGTATTTCTCCACATTTTTCTGTAGGTTCTCCCTGATCCAAGTACATTTCGACAAGTGAAAGGCTGCGACTTTGCCATGAAGACAACTTGAAAGAAAACAAATATTGTTCAAAAACTAGTTGCACATGAAATTTAAAGTCAAAATATTGCTTTGTGCTAATTGGTTAATCTTACATTAAACAACCTTTAATACACAAAAAGTGAAAAAGCAGGTAATTTGATCTATGAATGAGTGAAGGGGAGCTAAAGTGGTATCCCAATGATACTATGAGAAGTCGTCGAAACTGAACTCGTCAAACCGAACTTGTCAAAACTCGTCAGCAGATGAACTTGTTAAACTACAAACTCGTCAAACGAATGAACTTGTCATACAACCCAAACCTAACCTAACCTAGCCCAACCTAACCTAACCTAGCCTAACCTAACCTAACCTAACCTAACCTAACCTAACCTAACCTAACCTAACCTAACCTAACCTAATCTAACCTAACCTAACCTTACCTAACTTAATCTAACCTAACCTAATCTAGCATAACCTAACCAAACCTAACTTAACCTAACTAATAGGGCTCTGGGGTCAGGGTCAGCCAAATGTTTGTTTGTAGTTCATTGAGTTTGTAGTTTGACGAGTTTGTCTGTCTAGAAGTTTGGTTTGATGAGTTCTGGTTCAGCAGGTTTGGATTCGGCTAGATCTCATATGTTAACCTTTATTTAGATGCTATGAAAATCTGCCAAATGTTAAATTCATTGATTTGTTGAAAATCTATATTGTCAAATGCTTGATTTTTTGCCAAAAATTATTGAAGGGCTTCTTTACTGAATAATTCCAGCCATTTAAGGTTAAGTTAGGTTTGATTATAAAATCCCCACTTGAATTGGCTGTAATTATTAAGTTCAACAAATACATGTATAGTGATTTGACAAATTTTTAATTCGATAAAATTGACATTTTTTATTCCATGAATCATGCTAAAAAATGTCTTTCAACAAACTGTTTTTCTCAAAGAATCGTGAATTTGACGAATCGTGATTTGGCAGATTTTCATAGCACCATCTTTTTTTGATCTAGTATCAAAAAAGTACTGAACCACTGTTAACTGAATTATATAAAAATTATACATAATAGATATATATGTGAACTTTAAAGTTTGTTCCAAGTTTCACACATCACAATATTTCAGATGCAAATGTTAAGATTTTTGCATTTTTCTGAAAATGCTATTTCATCTTTTACTACTTAGCCAATATTGAGCATGGAAGTTCATTTTCATTGGGTAAAGAGTTCCTCATTGGGCTACATCCACATGTTACCTCATTTCATGTTACATTCTTATAGGTTCTTGGAGTGGTGGCCCTATGGTACTTTAAAGAGTTTTGTTGAGAGTCACTTAAACATTTAAGTTTGCTGATTTTGATAGCTGTTCATTTAAAATATCCTCAGGATCATCCTCATTTCTTTGTAGAGACTTGCTTTTTTTAAGCAACATCAACTCCCAATAGATTACTGGAATGAGTGTTTCAGTTAATTCACATAAATTTAAATAAAAAAAGGGTTTTGAATTTTTCCAATTTTCCCTGTGATGAAAGAATCCTTTTTAGAATAGGTTTTTCTTATCATCTTTCTCAAGATTGTTTTGTCAGAAAACATACTTTCAGAAAAATGTGAGAAAAGTAATGGTGATTTATAATCGCATTGAAAAGATCATGATATTTTTTTCCACATTTTTACAGAAACTCAGGTATGTATTCTAAAAACTGAAACTTTTGGCCAATAAAAAGAGTGTCATAAAATTTTGTGGTAGCTTTCATTCATTTTCCAGACATTTGCGAAATTAAATTTTCATGCTTATTATTGAAAATTGCTCAAAACTTCTAAACCTTCATGATTTTAAAATTTTTGAATCTAGAATAGCTCTAAAAGTCTGAATCAAACTTTTTTCCATTCAAAGGATTTTAAGAGCTTATCTTTACAAATAAGCAAGTTTCTTTGTGCAAAACATTTAGCATCTTTACAAAGTTTATCAAACCAACTGCTTGAGAATGGATAAGGGTAATTGTCGCCTAAAGGTTATGCCAACTGGCTGACAACTAGGTAACTCGGGATCCACTCCTGGTATGGGCAAAATCCATTTGTAATTGTTTCTGTCGTTTCATCCTACAATTTCAATTAAAGTTTACAAAAATCAAAAGTTTAAAAAGCTTGGTACCATCATCTGAGTAACAAAAAGTTACCAAGTGAAGCTGGTGAAATACTACATGGAACACATTTCTATTGATTTTTAAGGTCATCCTAAATGCATCATCACTAACATAAAAACTCTTGATAAGGTAGAATTTTCTGTTCTATTCTTTGGGTCTTATATGCTGTATCATGAAACCCTATCTTTCACTCTTTTGGTGGGCTCTCATGCTACGGCCCTTCTCACCTTGGATAAATAACACACCTTGCAAGAAGGACTGGCGTCGCAATTCTAATATTTATTTGAGCGCCATATGAGATATAATTAATTGAAAACACACTCAACTTTTATTTTTGGTGGATTTGTTTATGATATCATTTATATTAGGCCGAGAGTGCTTGTGTGAAAATCCAGTGCTGACATTCCGATGGATCAGCAAGTTGGTACTATCTTAGTGAGCATACCTTGGTATGTCCTATCTTGACATAAAGAGTATGCAAATGAAAGATCAGGTGTAAACCTAACTTGAAATGATTTTAACAGGAGATCTGATAAAAGCTGAACATTAACTGTTAAAATATCAAATAAAGAAAACAAATTGAATTGAGTATGTTGTACAATACACGTCCTCCTCAGTGGGTTTGCTAGGGTGAGATCATATCAGGGGTATACTATAATTGATGACCTGATTCTTGTGCCTTAAAGCTTACTCTGAAGGCTGAAAGTAGGTACATAAACCACCCAGCAGAAAAACTGTCACTGAAGTTAAGCAGGGCGTTAACCTACAGGCATGAAACATACAAGGTATGACAATGGGGAGAGGAATTTCAACAATGTAATAGTTTGAACTAGTGATGGGTCCGGGTCAAAATTTTTTGACCCTGGTTGGGTCAGGTCAGTTTTTTGTGACTCGGGTCGGGTCAGCCATTTATAGTTTGGGTATGAATTTGGAAAATTTCCCCTAAAAATGTCAAATTTTTCAATTTTTTTCCCTTTGGGTCAAAAAAAATCTCTTCGGGTTGGGTCAGAAAGTACCCGGGTCAAAGGTGTGTCGGTTCTTATTTACTGTGGGTCAAAAGTAAGCTCAGGTCGGGTCGGGTCAGGGCCCCTCTCTAGTTTGAACCAACCCTCATTGTCATTTGGTTGAAAACCTTGATTACTTTCTTGGCCATAAGGTATATCTGTTCAAATGCTTTCTTAGAGATGCTGCTGATTTTTTTGGTAACCACATTTATAAAATCACCTGATTTTTGGGCTCTAATTTGGGTAAAATATTTTACCCTTTTTTAAATCCTGAAGATATAAATTTTATAAATGTTACTCAATTTCTACCTGGAATTGCCATATATATTTGTAAATGATTCTTGAGAAGAAACCTGGATAACTTCAGAGAATTAATAAACAATCAGGGAAACAAAGATTATACAAACATGATTCTTTTGGAAAGAATAAATGTGGAGCTTATGAGATCGAAAATATGACGTCTATATGAAAATAAATCATGCCAAATATTAACTTACAATCTAGGCAAGTAACTTGCAGCCAACTCGAGGCATATAAAGAAAGAAAATGATTATTTTTCTCTGATTCTTTCATTTGCTCAATGTAAAAATAGTAGTTTTGATTAATGCTGGAAGTAAATCAAAAAAAGACAAATAGAATGATTTCACAAAAAACATTAAAAAAAATATCTCTGCATTTCTTGAAATCTGTTGACATTTATTGGACTCATTTGTAATAATAATATCACATGACTTTAGCAAGAATCTAGAGATCACAATTAAATAATTTCTTTCTGTGTTTAATTTTGACATTTGGCAGGGGTCTTGAAGAACACACCAGATTGGTCTTTTGGTGGAAAAAAGTGGGCTTTTGAAGAAATTGCTTATTCCCCACCTAGGTGAAAAACTATCACCTGATGGGCTCCCATTTTAAAATGTTCTTCAAAGCCTTACCCAAAGTTTGTTCATGGGAACCCTGGTAGCTGGTGCTGGTAAATTTTTGAGCAACAAGCCACACACCTCTTTTTGCTGGTTTTTATATCATTGTTTTTTCTAGCCCTATGCCCACCTCTTTTCTCACCTGTGTCATGGGACAGACATGAGGGTTTTATATATATTAACTAGTAGGTTTTTTGAGCGTCAGGCCGCCCCCATCAGCTATATTTAACTGATTTAATCACCAAGCCCCTTCTCCCTCTCCGTTTTATGCCACGTACCCTGCCCGCCTGCGTGACGGGACAGACGGTAGGGTTTAATATATATGAACCAGCAGTTTAAATGCGGCTAAGCCCCCCACCCCCTTTTTTATCAGTAAAAATGGAAAGATTTTTTCTGATTTTAGACTTTTTCCACTAGATTTTCTCTACAAGTGACACGCCTGCGTGACGGGACAGACATTGGGGCTTTTTATTTATAAATGAACGGGAACGAAACCTTTATGGATTTTTTTGGGGCACCTTCAAGCTAAAATGAAATCATCGAGTAAAAAGTTTCGTAATTTCTTCGTAAGATACAATTTTTTCTTGACAGTGTGCGCGATCTGAGGAACCTCAATTTTTTCAATCAGCTCTAGTAGATAAAAAACCGATAGAACGAAAGTTTGAAGAGATACTCAAATTGAAAACAAGGGGAGAAGTAAATCCTTCCAATCAAATTGGAGATGAAACGAAGAAGTTCTTTTGGCAAACAAAAAATTAACGTTTCGAAAAAAATAGTGAAGCTGATATTTAAAGATTCAATTACTTTAAATTCTGTCAGGAAATTTCATGCATCTGAAATGTGTCCAAAATAAACTTGAAATGCAATGTATTTCGAAGTGGAGATTTTTACCCACAGTAAACAAGAGGCTGACCCATCATTAACCCGAGTACTTTTTGACCCCACCCAAAGAGATTTTTTTGATCCAAAGTGGAAAAAATTGAAAAATTTGGGATTTTAAGGGGAAATTTTCCAAACCCAGACCCAAATCAAAGATGGCTGACCTGATCTAACCCGGCCCAAGCAACAAAAAAATTGACGCGAGCCGGGTCAAAAAATTTTGACATGGTCCCATCACTTATTCGAAGCTTTGGGCCTCACAAGTCAAATATGAAAGTCAAGGTCCAAAACTACCCTGAGTCAAGGCCAGCTAGGCATAGCTTATTTTAAGGTTTGCCTTGCCTTTCAGGCATGATGCTGGGGTGGTCCACTCACTAACATTTTTGTTTGATTTAATAGAGATATGGGGTTGAAAGAAATAACATGAAAAGCTAAGCATCATGATGATAAAGGTGATTTGATTTTTGTATTTTTCTTTATATCAAAATATACCAACACATCTTGTGAATATGTAGTCAATATTTTTCTTAGCAAAATATTTATTTGAACTATCACAAAACTTCCCTCTAATGAAAAATCATTCAGTGCTTCGGTTCAAGAAATAGAAGCGAGGAGAAAGGTACAAGAACCAACCTGGAAAGTATGAAAGAGCCAGGATCCTGTAAAAAAGAATTCAGTCACTCCACAATAGAAACGA
>Ga0194133_10006782_pt1 | contig 13955 bp, 14 predicted proteins | sample TA2KigOf40mmetaG_FD_155448 | JGI IMG/M metagenome (GOLD analysis project Ga0194133, IMG submission 155448) | Freshwater microbial communities from Lake Tanganyika, Tanzania - TA2015055 Kigoma Offshore 40m | ecosystem: Environmental > Aquatic > Freshwater > Lake | place: Tanzania: Lake...
TACCAAAATTGTTTTAAGTGGTGTGGGCGCAGCCGGGACTGCGGTTGCCAGATTATTAGTGGCAAAGGGAGCCAAAAATATTATTGGCTTTGATAAGGATGGCTTGGTCTATAAAGATAAGGGCGATTCTGATCCGATGCGCAAATGGTTTGTGGAGAACTGCTCGCCCGGTCATTTCTCAGGCTCTCTGGCAGATGCCATGAAAGGTGCTGATATTTTTATTGGGGTGAGCGCGCCATATGTATTAGGTGAGGCAGATATCAAAGCGATGGCAAAGGATGCAATAGTTTTTGCATTAGCTAATCCAGATCCTGAAATTGATCCAGTAATTGCTCGAAAACATGCAGCTGTTGTGGCAACTGGTAGAAGTGATCAACCTAACCAAATAAATAATGTGTTGGTATTCCCAGGAATCTTTAGGGGTTTACTCGATGGCAATATCACTAAGATTACCGATAATATGTTGATTAGAGCAGCAGGTGCCATTGCATCTTGTGTTAGTAGTGAGCAATTAAATGCAAACTTCATAGTGCCAAGTGTTTTTGATAAAAATGTTGCACAGAAAGTAGCAGCGGCAGTTAAAAAAGGAGGGTAAAGTAAATGTCTAACTTTGCTGCATCCTTTGATACTCAATTATCTCCAGTTGCACCGTTTTTTTTCTATCTAGTAATAGCCGTCATAATCTTTATTGAAACTGGCTTACTTATTGGCTTTTTCCTACCCGGAGACTCTTTACTATTTAGCGCAGGGCTTGTGGCCGCTGCTAGGGATGATATAAATATTGTTTTTCTTATCTCGGTGATTTTCTTAGCTGCCTTTATTGGCGATCAGGTTGGTTATGTAATTGGCCGAAAGCTCGGTAGGCCCTATTTAGAGCGTAAAAACTCACCACGGATGCAGAGAATGCTAGCTAGATCTGAGCGGTTTTACGAAAGATATGGATGGTGGTCAGTTGTTATTGCCCGTTATATCCCCTGGGTTAGAACCTTTGTGCCACCAATTGCCGGCACGGTAAAGATGAATTACTACAAGTTTTTATCGGCAAACGCACTCGGTGCTTTGCTTTGGGGAGTTGGCATTACCTTAGCTGGCTTTTACTCAGGCTCTATCTCTTGGGTAAAAGATATCTCATACTTTTTAGCCATCTTCTTTATTTTAGCTTCTTTACTAAGTGCACTAAAGTCTAATAGAAAAATCAAATAAAATGGACACAAAAATTGTGTAGCAGTAACTACAAAGAATTTTAATTATAGAATTTTTGATTTACTTAGGTGCTATTTTTGTTAACACAAATGCAGATTCAAGATTTAAAAATTTATGTCAAAATTACTATCCCTAACTGAAGTAATAGGGTATTTAGCTGGCCACCAAAAATTAAAGTTAGGATCGTCAAACTTAATTGTAAACTGCTTTTGATTCTCGTAATTAGTAGTCTGTTTATAATGAAAAATAGCCGTAGGAGACATCACTAAATGTCCATTTCCAAAATTAGGAGGAATTAGTATTTGCATACAATTATTTTCGGAAAGAGTAAAGCTCTGCCACTTTTTATATTGCTTTGATGTAACATCATTGTTTACGACAACAAGATAAATTGAACCACTCACACATGAAACTAGTTTCCAGGTTTGCGAATCACCATGAATCCCGCGTAGTACATTCTGGCGAGAGTAAGAAAAATCGTCTTGAATAAATTCTTGGTGAATTCCAATCTGATTATAAGCTTTCTTATTATAAGTTTCCAAATACTTCCCACGAAAATCCTCGAAACTTGTAGGAGGATGAATTACTAGAACTTGATCTAAGCTGGTTTTTTCAACTCGCAAATTAACACCCAATTCTAACCACGGTATATTCTCTATTTGAATCTATACCTTATCATAATTTTACCAGCCTGTTACTTAATGCGTAAACAAACTTGCCTTGTCCGGTAAAATAAGTACTCATAGGATTTTCCATAATCTTGTGAAAACTCGATAAATGCTTTATATTCATGATTTCGCCAATTCGGATAACCGAAATATTCATCAAAAACAATTACGGTATCGGTTTTGATAAGTTCATTCAATTCACTTAATACAATATTTGTAGATTCATAGATATCACAATCTATGATTAATAAATCAATTTTTTGGATGTGGGAATTCAAGGATTTAAACTTAGGTATACTATTAGAAAAGTTACCTTCTCAGAGTTTTACATTTTTTTCCACAATCGGTGGCTTTCCATTCAAGTTAAAATAGCCCTGATCTTGATCATTACCTGACCATTTCTTAGGGAGTCCAAAGAAACTATCAAATCCATGAATAGTACAATGCGGCAATAGCTTCGCCAAATAATTAGTGCTTCGTGCCTTATAAACTCCAAATTCACATATCACTAGATTTTCAAAACTAAACTGACTCAGAACACTACGTATAAAAGTTTCTCGGCTAGGTCTATAAACTGCATTACCTAGATATTTTTCGACAAAACTCGCTGTATCCTCTAAGGAGCGTAATACAAGTAGATTATGCAAATTGGGTTTGGGTGGAATATAAAGTGTTTTCTTTTTATTACGCTGTTGATTAAATAGTGAAATCAAACGGCGAATGCTACCTGCTATGAACATATAATCACCTATACTCGTTCGTAAATGTAAGGAGAGTCAATTGATTGGTGTTCGCTTTTTAGAAAAAAGTCCTCTAATTCGTGAATTAGTTCATTTTGTATTCTTAATGAATTGAATGCATTTACGTTTTGGATTAGTTCGCTAACTGTACTCGCGCCGGGTATGACTATATTCGCAAGACGAGAATCTATTGGAAATCTAAGTGCTGCCGTAAGTATATCAAGATCATATTTAGCTACTATATTTTTTACATCCACAGCTTTTCTGTTCCACTCATTAAACTGAGATCTACTCCATGTCTTCAGATGATTTCTTCCTGTGAGCTTATCATATACAGGTGGTGAATCTGTCAAAAATCCAAAATTAAGTGGTGTGCGTGCAATGTAGAATTTACTATGGTTAGTCGTATCGAGTGGCTTAAACCCTTGATATTTAATCCTTTGATCCATTATCGATAAATTGTACTGATAGCTTTTCCATTCATAAATTTTTGCTTGTGGTTTAAAATTTAATGGAGATTTTAGAGAAATCCCAAAAGTTTTTACCTTACCTGACTGTACTACTTCTTCAATTGTCGAAAATATATCAGAAAATGCTTTTTCAAAACCCAATACAGGTGAATGTAGTTGCATTAAATCAATAGAATCGACGTTTAACCGTTTTAATGAGTTGTCTATTGAGTTAATCATACTTGATGCCGAAAAATTAAAAGGGATTTTTATGTCAGAATGAGGCAACATTCCAACCTTAGACGCTATTATTATGTCATCTTTCTTAAAAAGAAACTTACCTATTCTTTTCTCACTTAAACCGTCACCATAGGTTGGAGATGTATCAAAAAAACGTACTCCTTCTTCATATGCGGTCTTTAATATCTTGCACGCCTCTTGGTCGGAAACAAATCCGTAACTATCGCTCCCTAGCGCCCAGGTGCCAAGTCCAAGGTTACAACTCATGAACTGGCTCCCACAAAAAAACAGAATATCCATCCATAGGAAAGCTTCCTAAATAAGATCTTTGGCATTTTAATATTCTAATCTGCCCTTGGGCCTCTCGTGACTTTAGCTCGTTCAGAAAACCTGAAAGATATCCACGCTTGCTCATATAGTCAATAGAAGTTTTATCAACTTTGTTATTAAAATCCAAAAGTGAAGACTCAGGTTCTATATTTAAGACTCTCTTTGGTTTTTTACTTATCAAATAGTCCAAGAAGGGCTTGTGTGCTTCTCCAACTTGTTCCAAAGATGCAACTGTAATAACTAAATCATTTTGATTTAAATCAAAATTATAATTTGGATTGAAGTAGTCAAATGTCGAACCAGAGGTTACGTTATGTACTCCAAAATGCCCTCGTGCTAATTCTACAATTTTAGCTGAGCTTTTCGCCCAATCTGTTCCAAGAAAATTTAAATTGGGGAAATATGATGATAAAAAAAATAAATTATGACCAGTACCACAACCAAATTCAATTATTCTGTGTGGAATAAAATTCTTAATCACACTCTCAATTTCATTCAAAAGAATACAATAAAGAAATCTTAGTTCTGTGTTCTTGTCTGCACCAAAAAAATGTTGATTAAAGCGAATATACGGAAATTTTCCGAAATACTTTGGTATTAATGAATGTTTTTTCCTAGCCTGAAGCTCAATCAAGTTTTCTTCCCATCCATCCTGCCATGATTTTTTTCTTGCAGGTCCTGACACTTCTAATGTTCGATTCATAAGCTGTTTATGCATTAAAAAAACACTTTCTAGTTCATCTTTTTTTAATACCTTTAATTTAATTCCATTTGCTAACAATTTATCAGTGAGATTACCTAAAAACCCAAAGGTCTTCTCAAAATCAGTTTGAGTAATTCGCATAATACTCATTCTACTGTTGCCGTGCTTGTATATGACTCAATTGCTTCTTTTATTGCTTCAGTGATGTTCGAATATAAAAAATTGCTTAAAGCTCTGAATTTTGCATTATTAGTCGCTTGAATCTGTTTTCCGTAACTTACTTGTCCAGTAAATTTAATTCTACGTCTGTCTATCCCAATTATATCAGCAATTAGGTAAGCTAACTCCTGAACAGAGATTTTGCTTGTATTTCCAATATTTAGCAGCGTATCTGATTGTTGATTTAAAACACACCACTTTATTGCACGAGCCAAGTCTTTTGAGCTTGTATATTCTCTTATAGGAGTTCCATCGCCCCAAAGCTCAATTATTGAATCATTTAACTTGTTATCCACAAATTTTTTAATTAAAGCTGCTGGCAAAATTGATTTTTCTGGATTGAAGTTCATATTCGCACCAATTATTCCATTTACAAGAACGCAACTAATTTTCATGCTATATTGTTTATTATATGCTCGCATTAAAACTTCAAACATGCGCTTAGCATAAGCATAGCCATACTCAGAACTTTTTATCGGTAGCATGTGTAAATTACTTTCATTTGGATCGTTAATATCAGGGGAATAGCAGGCTGTTGAAAGTACAAGTATTACTCGACTAATACCGTTAATTTGGCAGGCATTTAAGCTATTGATTGCCATTTGTATATTATCAACAAATAAAGTTGCGGGGACCTTCTCACTCAAATGCGATCCACCACTTACCGCCGCTAAATGAACATAAGTAATAAATTTTTCTGGAAAGTTTTGTTGTACCTTAAGAAAAAAATCATGCGTCATATTTTTATCTAAAAGATCACAGTCACTTGACCGAAATCCCAGTGAATTATCAATACCCTCTAATTGTTCCCTGTACGCGAACCCTAATGGCCCACCGAGCCCAGAGTATAGGTAAAAGAAATTCTTGCTTGAATCCATTTATTCACTTCCTATAATTTTTATCAACTCTTCTGCGTTTAGCCCAAAATTAAAAATCCTACTCGAACGCTCCAAATTTTCACTCATTATCTCATGGTCAGGACCTATGCGGAACAAATCTACCAGCAACTTTTTTTTGTGTATTATTTCTAAAACAATTGAATACAAGGACAATTTATTCCATGATTCTTCGATCACAATTAACTTCTTTTTGTTAGATATAAACTTAAAGAAATTTTCTTGATTAAATGGCCTAATTGATTCCACTATGAGTAAATGTAAATCGTACCCTTTTTTTAAGAGTTCGACGCTAAGCCCATAAACTTCATTGGCTATTACTCCCGTTGTTATTAGACCAATTTCGGAATCAATTAATCCGCTCTCTTTTGGATAGTTTGGTTCACCAAATTTTCCAATTTGGATGTAACTACTTGTGGTAGATTTTAATGATTGCCCCAAAACAGATTTTAAAGAATCTGGCCCACTTGGTGCATACACATTCAAATTTGGAATGAGCAAAGCAAGTGATAAATCATCAAGGGAATGGTGAGAAGGGCCGCTCATTGAATAAGCCAAACCCCCGCCAGCTCCAATTAAAATAATTCTATTCTCATTATAGATTGATAGTAGTTTTACCTGCTCATAAGTTTTCGGGAGCAAGAATGAAGCAATAGAGTATAAAATAGGAGTAAAACCCTCTGAAGCAAGACCGGCTCCTATTGACACCATTCCAGCCTCGGAAATTCCAACATTTAAATAACGTTCGGGAAACTCGTGTTTGAAACCATCAAAAACTTGAAACCCTAGATCTCCGGTAATAAAAAAAATCGTCGAGTCATTTCTAGCATGTTCAATTAGACTCAATGAAAGTTGCCTTCTCATGTCCTAGAAATCCAAACTAAGTATTCAGGTGCATTTTTGTGTGGTTCTAAATATTTAAAGGCAAAACTTAAGTCTTCCAAAGTAGGTTTCTTATAATGCCACTCCACTTTATTTTGAAAATATGGAATTACAGGAAAAACTCCCGAGAAATATACAAATGCTGTTGGCTTAGAGTTGGGTGATTCAATTTTAAAACTCGTACTTGATTTTTCTAAAGGCTCTTTGAGTTCCAAGCTATTCCAGCCAAAAGCTTTAAATTTATCTGTAATGGTATTATCTCCACATACCTGAGCATAAGTTGCAACAGATTGAACGCCATTATGGTCAACTACAACAATTAAATTATTCAGATGATTTGTTGAAGCAATTTGAAGTCCTTCGAAATTACTTCCCTCATTTAACTCACCATCGCCAACAATCACATAAACCTTACCTGGTGTACCCTTAATTTTATTTGCTAAAGCAATTCCTGCTCCAAAACTTATCCCATGACCCAAACTTCCAGTTGCTAGTTTAGAAAAATTTGCAAAACTTTTAGACACGTGAATTCCTAATTCAGATTTCTCCTCTCTAAAATTCAAGAATTGCTCATTTGAAATTACTTCTAATTCTAACAACACAGAATAAAGTGCAAGTGATGCATGCCCTTTACTTACTATAAGCGAATCTTTTATTGGGTCAAAATTATTCCGTAACAATTTACAAAGTATCTCAATTGTCCCTAAACATGATACAACATGAGCGTCTCCTTTCAAGTAGGCCATAATCAGTGTCGATGTCATCGCCCTACTAACCATGGTGTCGGTTGAGTGGTTTATCATCTTAGAAGTATATCTGAAACAATTAATTGTCTATCCACGTATCCAATAATTTAAGACTTAATCTGTTCAAGTTTTCTAAGTTATTTGCTTCAAAAACCCTACTGTGCATTCGAACTTGATACTGATTATTCAATTGTGGTCAAATACTAAACTTTATATTTTCTAGACTAATTGAGTACACCCTGAAAAAGAAATTTTTATAGGTACAATTAGAGCAGGTTCCATTGACTCAATGAAGTCGTCTCTTTTTAGCGGGTCGATCCAAAACAGACAGAAACCGCCGCCGCCAGCGCCTAGGACTTTACCACCAAGTGCGCCAGCCTTTTTTGCCTTAAAAAATAAAGCATCTAAAATCGGAGTTGAAGATCTATGATTTAAATTTTTTTTAATTTCCCAACTTTGATTTAGTAAAGGTCCGATCTGTCGTAAATCATCCTCTTTCAACAAGATATCTCTGCAAACATTTACTAAATCAAAATTTTCTTTCATAAGAGAATGTTTCGTACTTAAATTCATTAATAATGATTTTGAAATATTTGAACTATTTCTGTCAACTCCAGAATAGACAAGTATGCAACTGTTTTCAAACTCATGTAAATAATCTAACGATAAATCAATTTTATTCACAGTCCATGTTTCACCCACCCTAAAATCGATAAGGTTAAAACCTCCAAAAGCGCAGGCTATTGGGTCTTGGGACCCTACGTTTTCATGTAAAGTCTTTTGCTCAAATTCTATGGCTAAATTAGCAATTTGTTCTTTTGAAACTTCAATCCCATTTAAGCTATTCAAGCACTTGATTAATCCAACTGCAAAAGCAGAGCTTGAACCTACCCCACTTCCAGCAGGCAAATCTCCATGATGAGTTAATTCTAGACTGATCCCTGAAGCGAAGTTACGAAATCCTTCACGAATTGCTGGGTGCTGAATTTCATCTACAATTCCGACTTCTTCAATTCTAGAATAAAGCAGTCTGTAATTTACGGGAGTTTTTTTTCCAATTCGACTATCAAACTTATCAAAAAATATAGGTAAATGTTTTAAAGTTATGAAACAAAATTTGTCAATTGTGAATGATATGACAGCTCCTCCGTGATTCCTGTACCATGCAGGAAAATCTGTTCCTCCTCCAAATAAAGAGACTCTGTAAGGTGTTTTTGTGATTATCATGCAGATTATAAATTAGTAAATGGAAAACTCTTGAACATAGGTAAACCCTTTAACAATTCTTGGATACCATACGTAAGATCGCGCTCGGCCTTAAAACCTAATTTTTCAATTTTATCGTTTGATACAATATAGTTTCTCTGGTCTGGGTCTTTTCTGAAATGTTCATCTATAAAAATAAAATCAGGAACAAATTTTTGAATAAGTTGACATAACTCTAATTTAGAAATATTAGCCCCCGAAAAACCGAAGTTAAAAACTTGCCCATTTACTTTTTCGGGATTTTGAATAGCAAACAGAAAAAGTTTACTCACATCACTTAAGTGTACAAAATTCCGTTTGAAGTGACTTTCAAAAAGAACTATAAACCCGTCAGTTATTGCTCTCAACACAAAATTATTAACTAGTAAATCTAATCGCATCCTAGGTGAGATTCCAAAAACTGTCGCCAGCCTAAAACTAGTTGCTAGAGGCTTTTGCATTAACTCCAGCTCAATAGCTACTTTGTCTTTAGCATAAAGTGATATTGGATTTAGTATGGACTCTTCGTCGCAAAAGTTATTCTCATTTCCACTCCCATAAGCACTATTTGTTGTGGGCATAATAATTTGTTTACTGTTACTAACATGATTCAGAAGCCACAATATTGATTCTTTATTTACTTCACTTGCGAGTGATGGATTAACTTCACATGCGGGAGCACCCACAATTCCTGCTAAGGGAATTAATACGTCAGCAGCCTCTATATATTCTCTCATCAATGGAAAATTCCGTACATCTTGAATTATCAATTGCAGATTTTTATTTCCAATAACATGTGCAAGGCTGGGCTGCTTGTACATAAAATTATCAATAACTGTGACTCTATAGCCCTCGTTGAGGAGATCTGGGACCAATACCGAACCGATATACCCGGCGCCACCTGTTACCAACACATTTGGTTTCAATTCAAACCCTAACTTTAATTGTGAATTAAATACTAATTAACCCCTACTAAAATTTGATTCTACTCTGTTTTATAACAATTTTGCAACAGTGTTCCAATTTGGTCCCAATTTGAGCAACAATTAAATTCGATATTCGAATTTGGCTTTGGGTCACCCAAAAATATCGAACGAACTTTTAATGAATGTGCGAAGTGTATATCTGTAAGTTGATTACCTATAATAATCGTGTCCTCGGGACTGTAACCAAGTTTATCCATAATTGTTAAACCCATACCGGGCAAAGGTTTCCGGCAATCACACCCGTGTGTTGGTAAATGTGGACAATAAACTATTAAGCTAATTGAGACTTCAAATTTCGCCAGTAATCGCTCCACCTTACTGTTCACTTTCATTACTTCAACATGTGTCGCAATACCCCTGCCAATTGCTGACTGGTTAGTTGCAATTGCAATTTCAAAACCTAATTTTTGCAATTTGCTGAGCACCTGTCCTGAATTTGGCATTAAAATGGCCAATGATTCGTCTTTCAGGTATGGGACATCCTGTATAATTGTTCCATCTCTATCAAGTATTAAGAGTTTACTAAATTTCTTTACGATTCCCATGCAGGCCTCATATTGGTTCTAGAGTTAGATGACTTTAGCGCACAAAAAATCAAATTTTGATATTATCATGATATGAAAGCCTCTCAAGTTCTTAAGTCAAATATTTCAGAATTAGGGAAGATTCTATTGAATTTTTCAAAAGACGATTCAGAAAAGTTCGATAAACTTGCTCAAGTTGTTTACTCCACACTAGATAGTAAAAAATGCGTTTTTTGGTGTGGAAACGGTGGAAGTGCTGCGGAAAGTTTACATCTTGCTGCTGAGTTTGTAGGCAGATTTAAAAATGATCGATCACCAGTTCCCTCCATCTCACTGAATTCGGACATATCGGTATTGACTGCTATCTCTAATGATTATGGTTTTGAAAAAGTATTTGCTAGACAATTAGAGGCATTAGGTAAAAAAGGTGATACCTTAATTTTGCTAACTACCTCGGGTGATAGCCCCAATATTATTGAAGCAATTAAGATGGCCGATGCACTGGGCGTCAACACAATTGCATTTTTGGGTAAATCAGGTGGTAAAGCCCTAAATCTAGTTTCAGATTCTATACTTATTGATTCATTTGATACCGCAAGAATTCAAGAAATGCATTTGCTGTTGGGGCACACAATTTGTGAATATATTGATATCAAAAATGGGCTTGGATCAAAATGATTAAAAAAATTTTAAAAACCTTAATTTGACTACATTAAATCTTATCTCCGCAAACTATTTGATTATCAAAAATATAAAGTGAATTTAATGAATGCTCGGGAAGAATTAAAAAAATTGCTTAGATATATTTTTGAAATATTCTCAGTTTATTTGATTAATGAGTCTAGTAATAAAACGTTCAAAGTATTTTATACTAAGTTATTTTTAAATTTTGTTACTGTCGACAGCTACAGTACTCCTGTATTTTTAAATTTGAGGAGCTATAGCGCACAAAAGTCCAGAATGGTGAACCAACTTCTATCAACTATAGAAGATAAGATTTTATCTAACCCCTTTGAAACTTTAGACCGATCAGTTTTAACATCAAAATCAAAAGTTTATAGGATGAACACAGTAATTTTAATTCCGAGAGGTTGGAGAAATACTGAACATCACAACTATGGCACTCAGGGTGCTCAGATCGAATTTCTTTTGCAAGGTTTGAATGAAAATTATCATAATGTGACAATACTAGAAATTGATAACCAAACAAATGTTTACGATAACTGTTTGAAGGTTAAGCAGGGTGATAAATTAGACTCATTTAGTCACCTCGATATTATTACTAATTCGAATATTATTTTTGTTTGGTCACTAAGTATATTGAAGCCAGACTTTGACTTCTTTACACAACTAAATAAGGAAATGGATTTAAATTCAAGGTCTAAGCAAAAGTGGATCGGAGTTATCACTAAAAGTCCCGCAATGCATGTCTTGAAGGTGTACGAAAAATGGAGTAAAACTCTTAATGCAGTCGTATTCTATGAGGAAAATTCACCATACATGGAAAAGCTCAGAAAGATATTTAGAGTAATTCACATACCAATAATTCCTTTAACTCCTACTAAAATTACTACAGATGAAACTTTTAAAACTTCTGTGCATTTTTCTGGACTATTAAAGCAAAATCGACTAGCCTGGTTGTTAACACTGAGATATCAATGTATTGCATTAGGTATAGACTATAAGATTATTGCAATATCAAACTTGTTAAAAAAGAAAAATTCTTCTGGAAAATATGAACCGTTTCAGACATTTGCTGAGAAAAAAAGTAAATTTGGTTTTGGATTTGTGATCACCCATCGGGATGTAAATACAGATGCACAATTGATAGGTTCTTTTTGGGACTGTTATCAGTTGGGTCTTATTCCAATTGTTCAGATGCAGAATAGAAGTAATTTATCTTCATACTTAGTGCCATTTTTAGATTATTTTCCAGTCTATGACTCGTCAGATCTTATGACTATTTTACTTACAGCAAAAAAACACCCAGAACTATTTCATAAAATAAGGGATAGGATAAAGTTAAGAGTTCAGCATGAGTTTAACTCAAAGAAAATAATATCAGATTTACTTAGAAGTATATAACTACAAGTGTTTTGATCTCGTAGAGCCCAAAGATTTTAACCATAAGGCAATTTAAGCATTGGATAGGATTTAGGAGTTTATGATTGAATAAATTCAAATTTTGTTATCCATGCGATAAGCTATTGGGCTTTTCGTATCTATCTAGTTGCCCTCAGCAAAAATTTATTAATAAGTTGAACTGCACACTTGATTCTATAAATTAATAGGCTTAAAAAATTTTATGTTATGATTAAATATGGTTTCAAAACAGGTGAAAAAAAAGATTTATATTCATCTATCAAATAGTATCATAAACAAAGAATATTTGGAATTTTTCCCTTTTGCCGAACTTTCTAAAAATTATCAGGTGATACCCGTATTCGGAAAAGTAATTTTTGATCAAAATTTAGATTTTATTCAGGTACGTTTTTTTAGGATCACAAGAACTCTACATGCTTTAAATCATTATTGTATTATGTGGTATCGTCGGTATAGTTCACTTGCCTTTAAATTGAGAGCTTACCAATATTTTGGTTCGCGAACAGAAATCCGAGAAACTTCAAATTTTGGTATTTACAATGGTAGAAGGCACGAAACTCTTACGTTAATATTCGTGCGAATCTTAGGCAATAGAGTTGGTATCGTTCTTCTCAATAAAACGTTGAATGCTTGCTTGAGAATTGAAAGTAAACGTAAACATAACAATCTTAGTTTAAGCAATTCATTAATGGTTTTACCCTACCATGGTGGAATAAGTTTGGAATTCGATTATCTCGTATGGTTAAGTCAAAAGTTTAGAGCTAAGTCTGTTGCGATCCAACAAAATTGGGATAATGTAAGTTCAAAATCATTTTTACTTAAACATCCAGATTATTTTCTTACCTGGGGCTCACAGTCTTCTTCACACTTGAGAACTATTCAAAATTTTCGTGGCAATTTAAGAGAAGTGGGATGTTTCCGATTTAATGAAATTTACAGAGAAAAATCTAGACTCCATTCAATCTCTCAATACTCAAGGTTACCAAATGATTCTAAATACAAATTTAAGATTTTAATTGTAGGGACCGGCCCTGGAAATTTTGATCATGAATTAGTTATATCTGTCATAGACGCTATCAAGCGTGGTTCAATGAATGAATTTCAGATTACATATCGTCCACATCCTTTTCGTATTTCAAAATCTGACATGGCTACTGCTTTGAGATCTTTACCAGATCTAAATATAGATATTGCGAAACCAGATGAAAAGAATATTCATCGAATAAAGATAATTATGGATTCAGATGTGGTTGTTAGTCTTTATTCTACTGTTCTCTTAGAGTCAACTATTTTGAATAAGGCATGCGTAATCCCCTCTTTTATTACGGGTCCAAAGGGTTACAATACGGGCTATTTTGTTGACGACTTAAGTCATTACTCAGGAATATCCAGTTTTGGAAATATTCATGTAGTTAACACTAGCCAGGAATTTTTAAGTACTTTAAATGAACTGCAATATAATAATGTCAAAATTCAAACCGAAGAAAGATTACTTAATTGGTTCTGCAAAAACACTAATACAAGTAAAGATATATTTAATATACTTACTGAAATTCTGAACTAATTGGTATACCTAATCTCGAACGTTTAAAATACTCCAAACAGTCTCAACCCATTCATCTACCAACATAACTTTCCTTCCGTTAAGGAAGGACTGACTGATAAAGAATCAGACTGTCAGACTAAAAGTTCGGTTTTACGCTCAAAACCTTTAGTGCGCCCGTAGGGATTCGAACCCCAAACCTTCTGATCCGTAGTCAGATGCTCTATCCGTTGAGCTACGGGCGCAATTGCATTAAGCGTTGGAAAGTCTAGCGATTTATCAGATGGTGCCCAAACTTATTAGTTTTTTCCAATCAACTTCTTTTATGCGAGGTTTTCCGGCTAACTCACCTGAGATTACCTCTGAGGCATTTATTTTTTCCCAACCTACCTGATCAATAATTTGGTGCCCAGATTTTAATAATCCTTCAATGCCAGCAGCATTTTTTGGCTCCTTCAAGGAATCAATAATTAGATCC
>Ga0194133_10006784_pt1 | contig 13954 bp, 12 predicted proteins | sample TA2KigOf40mmetaG_FD_155448 | JGI IMG/M metagenome (GOLD analysis project Ga0194133, IMG submission 155448) | Freshwater microbial communities from Lake Tanganyika, Tanzania - TA2015055 Kigoma Offshore 40m | ecosystem: Environmental > Aquatic > Freshwater > Lake | place: Tanzania: Lake...
CATTTTTTTCCTGAAAATTGTAGACGGTGTTTCCACTGCATCGGAATTTTTTATGTGATATTGACTTTTTTACAGAATATTTGGATTTTTTCTGGAATATCGGCATTTTTTCCGGAATTGCAACATATAAGTTTGGCATTTTTTCCGCCCAAAATCCCGACCAAAAAATCACGGTGTTTCGTCGCTATTTTTCATGAAAGGGAAAATAGGGCGATTTTGCGTGACTTATTGCCGTAATGGTGACTAAAAGTCACCCTTTTTGGGTTTTGCACCCGAAATCTCCCTTTTACAAAAAAGGATGACCTTATTTTTGGTCTGGTAATATTGATTTTAACCCTCATTTGAGGTGTTTGTGTGTCTTATTGACATAATAGTCACTAAAAGTCAACTTTTTTGAGTTTGGCACCAGAAATCTCCCTTTTTCAAAAAAGGGTGACTTTTTTTTCGGTGGGGATGTTAAGACTTTAATCAATTACATTGGGTAGATTTGTAAGAAGTTTTAAAGCTACAATGAGTTAAAAATCAGTACTTACCCGACCGAAAATAAGGCAGTATTTTCACGTATAATTTTATTAATAAAAAAAAGTGTATTCACATGTATTTTGGTGGTTTACGACAAAAAAGATTGTGTATAAACACGTGTAAATGAAAAAACAGAGGTTTTTACACCTGAATTATGGCAATTCGTGTGTCTTATTTTCGGTCGGATATATTCATTTATTATTTGCTTTTAAATCTTTCTTTGTTTTGTTCTAAAAAATACAAAAAAAGTCCTCAAATAAAGATTCAAAACAAATCCTAGATTATAAGAAATTTACTCTGATAAGGAAACAGGTTCTTTGAGGGGAGAGAAATTATACTTTCCAAAAACTTTTCCAAAAGTTCCCAATTCATTCCCTTGAAATGATTTTGTGGTTGATTTTTACTTGCCTTGTTTTGGTTTTGCTGTTTAAAAGTACCAGGAAACCTCATGGATTTCCTCCAGGTCCACCTCGCCTTCCCTGTATGGGAGGCATATGGTTTTTCTTTAAAGATGGAAGTTTACTACAAAGTCTCAGAAGAATGGTAAACAAATATGGTCCAGTATCAGGAGTTTACCTTGGAAACAAACCTTTCATTTTCTTGTCTGATTATGAAACAATTAAAGGTAATTTATTCTTAAATAGATTAAAAAATTTCTTATTTATTTAAGAAACTTTGATTGGCGGTCAAAATTCTTGCCAAAATAAAAGACGCAGAGAGACTGAACTGTTTATTGGTAACAACTGATCTCTTTTATAAGTTTTTGTCCATAAACCGATTCAGTGAAATCATACTAAACACCTATAATTACATCATGAAAGGAACGTATGCTACGCATGTTTTAGAGAATTGTAAAGGCTACAATGTATGTAGATATATAATGTACTAATTAAGTAGACATTATCTTTTGTCGGAGAAAAAATACCAAACTTCCCGCAAGCGTTCAGTTGTCTTAATGACGCCGTTTAGTCAATTTAACGCTTAAGCCGATCTGCGAACCATTGATCTTAAATATCTCGCAGAACCTATATAAAAATTTAAAATCTAGTATAGAACGGAATTGCTTTATCCAATGCAACATTTATTTTCTTTCTAGCATCAAAACTCATTGTGGAGAAGTAAGTGGCAGACATCCACAATGAGCCCCGCATGCTAAACAAAAATATTAAACTCCGCATGCTGCTCTCACTCGCAGAAATAATTCCCACTAAATGATTAAATCTATCTAGAAATTAAAAATGCTTTGACATGACTACATATGTTATTAATCAGGAATATGAGAACTCGTCAAATCTGAACTCGTTGAATTATGAACTCATAGAACAAACGAACTTGTTGAACGAGCCAACTAGTCAAATTATTAACTTGTGGAACAGGCTGGCAAAAATGGCAGGGTTGCTGACCCCAATCCCAGAGGTTAAGTTAGGTTTCGCTAGAGTTCGGATTCGATGAGTTAGTCCATTCAACGAGTTAGTCTGTTTGACTAGTTAGTCTGTTCGACGAGTTCAAATTCCACGACTTCTCATAGCATTGTTATTAATCTACAAAATGACTAAATTAATAGTGAATTTTCTCCAGAGCTGTTCAAATTGGAGGAATTATCTTATCGACCTCCAAACATTCCCAACTATCAAAGTAGACCTGGTTGGAAAACTTTGGGCCCTGAAAACTATGGCAGAAGTCCTGGTGTAATTGGAACAGGTGGGAAATACTGGAAAGAACAAAGGAGATTTCTATTGAGAAATCTTAAAGATTTTGGATTTGGAAAGTCCAGCATGGAATCTATTATTCAAGAAGAAATGATTAAACTCTGCAACAAATTGGCCCTTCAAGATGAGGTAACTTTACTTATATTATGAAAGACTTTAGCAATTTAAGAGCAGCTAAGCGCCCCCCTGCACTTTTTTTGTTACTGCAGCAAAGGGTGATGTAAAACTCCGATCCCAGAAGGATCAAGATGGTGCCTCATATACTTTCTGCATTCAGGCTAACTAGCTTACTTTTTTGGTTTGTTTCTTTGTGGAATTTGGTTTAACTAAAAGAAGGTAGTAATGTGCTCTGAGATTTCCGTTGAGATATTTTGCTGATCTGTCTATCAGATCAAAATAGGGTTGAAAGAAAAGGTTTTGAGTTGGACTGTAAAGAAAGGGTTGGAAGCTTCGATTAAAGGTTCCTCCTAACTTCAATTTTGAGTCATTTGAGCCGTCAACACATTCATTCCTATAAAGGAAGTTTCAAAGATATGTTTTCAATCTAGGATCAAAATGTGAGCTTGAATCGATCAGTGAACATTAGCATCCTGAATGCTCTTTGGTTCATTTTGGTTGGTGAGAAGCTAGACCTGGAAGATCCACAGTCGACCCAATGTATGGGGCTCATCGATGATTTGTTTAGAAAAGTTGGCAGCAGCACCATTTCCTTATCTACCCTGAATCTTCTTCTCCCTCATAGTTCCCTTGCAAAACTTCCAATCATAGAAAATTTAACTGGATGGAAGCAAGCAAACAAAACTTTCCAACAACTTGCAGAATTTATTTTCCCAATCATTGAGGAGCACAAGAGAACTCTGGATGAAAATAACATTAGGGATTTCATGGACCTCATGTTGTTGGAAATTCAAAACACCAAAGATACAACATCAAGCTTCTATGGAGATGCTGGTAAAAGTAGAAATGTACAAATTTGGTTTCAAGAATTCATTCTGTATTGAGTTTAGGCTATTACGCTTTGTTCAACGATATGATGGATCTCTTCTTGGCCGGGATGGAAACCACCACCACTACCTTAATGTGGACTTTCTTGTTCTTTTTGCATCACCCAGAAGTTCAAGAAAAAGTTCACAAAGAGTTAGATCAGGTTAGGATTAAATGAAATATTATCAACTGTAGGGGTCAAATTATAAATGAATGTGTTGTGATGAGCTAAGCGTGAAGCTAATTGTCAAACCAAGTGATGATCTTCCAAATCATAAAAAGAATCAGTAATCAACTGTTTGCTGGTAAAATGCCAGCCCTTTATATAGGGCAGAATAGGATCAAGATAACACTTAAATCATGAAAGGTTGCGTATATCATGCAAAAGAACAGTTAGAAAATCATTGTCAGACAACAAGTGTGAGAATGAGAGATTTTGTGTTAATATAATCTTGAAATGAGATTAACAAGATTGTGATCAAATTTCAGAAAATTAATTGTTAAAATACCATGATTAAGCTCAATGTAAAATAAAGTAATTGAACGAATTAAATGATAATATGATAGCTCGGTAAGACCTGTTTAGCCTGCCGCATGTGTGCAAATTAAACCCTTCAACATAAAGTCAATCCAAATCCATCCAAACACCTAACACTTAGTTAGAAAATTCAATATGGTTCAATTTTTTTAGCTTGTTGTCCGTGTTTGTGTGTCCGTCTGTCAACTCAAAATCCTCCCTCAGTTTGGAAGTTAGAGGGCTGAAATTTTGCATATAGACTCCTGAGTCTATATCCAAAAAAGTCATCAACCAGATTTTTGAAATTTTGTCTAGGCACTGAGATATGAGGGTTACTCTAGGCTGGGCTAGTGCACGCTTGAGTCTGTATGCAAAATTTCACCCCTCTTGCTTCAAAACTGAGGGAGGACCCAAGTGGCACTTGCAGGAGAAAATGAATTTTGTATGATTTTGAATTTGAACTTTACTCACATTTGCTCATGGAGGGTATGCATTTTTCAATGTTCAAAAAATAAACTTCTACTCAATTATGATATCATGTGTAGTTGCCTACAGATTTTTCTGCTAAAGGAATTTTCATCTAAGATTGCTTGCATAACGGATGGTTTGCCTAATGTTGGTTCCGCTAACCTAACCTTACCAAAAGGGCATTTATTGCTATGCTAACCTTATTCCCAAACAACCCCCCCCCAAGCATGCTTCCCCTCATCTAGCCGATCGTCCGTTAGACAAACCAATATTAGGCAAACCGTCCATTAGGCGAACCACCCGTTAGGCAAATTGGCGTAGTATAATCATCTTTAGGCAAAACGTCATTAGGCAAATTGGCATTTTCCCCTCAATTACAACAACCATACTCACATATTCTTCCCTACTTTTTTTAGGTTGTTGGTAAAAACCGTTTTCCAACATTGGATGATCGCCCACGACTTCACTATGTAAATGCTGTTCTTTTGGAGAGCCTTAGAACTCCATCCCTTGTAGGGCCTGGAGTGCCTCACTATGCTATCAAAGATGTGAATGTTGGAAATCACACAATTCCAAAAGACTCAGTTGTCTATGGAAGTCTCTTCCATTCAATGTATGATCCCACACAATTCAAAGATCCCAACAAGTTCAATCCAGACAGATTCTTGAATGAAAATGGCCATTTTGTGAACAATGAAAGAGTGATAGCATTTGGAATAGGAAAAAGAATTTGTCTGGGACAAACTTTGGCTGAAAAAGAGTTCTTTATTTTTTTCACTGGAATAGTTCAGCAATTCACTTTTGTGAAAGTTGAAGGCTCAATCCTGCCACCTTATGACATTGACTTTAATTTTCCCATTGGTGTTTTGAGACCAGTGACAATTTATAACTTCCACTTGAAGAAAAGATTACAATTTTGATTGAATGAAACAGTTTTCCAAACCTTCATAGTAAAAGCTGCTAATTTCTTTGAGTATTATTAAAAGGATTTGAATTCAGTTTTGAGCCTATTTGGTGTCATGATATATAAAGTACAGTATTGACGAGTTGTGTGCTGTGGTCTGGAGTAGATGAGCAAAAATCCAGAGGTGATCTTCCCAATAAAGAAAAGAATCAATACTGAACTATGTGTTGAAAGAAGGGCAGGGTTTATATACAAAAATGGGAGCCCAACTTTCTGGCTAAATTGAAGAGGGGTAAAAATGTTGGCGCCTAGCCTAATAAGAGGGGGGAATGAAAACCGTAATGGCAGCCTGTTTGGAATGAACTATATTTGGAGGGAATGAGAAACATTAATGGCAGCCTGTTTGAAATAACTTCAAAGTGCAAAGTAACGTTAAAATATCATAAAGTGAATTGAGAGCGAATTCGGGAAATGAGCGCATGCTACACAGTAAGGGTAAGGAAATCAACCATGCTGTGGTCCGAAGAGATTGAGCGTCAAGTGTGACGGGATGTGTAAAAACCCTGTGATGGTGACCTTCTCAATCAAGAAAAAATCACTCCTGAACTGTTCATTGATAGAATTGCAGCCCTTTATATGGGAAAGACTCAGACCAGACCAATTGCCATTGAGTTTGCATTAGCTGATTGGGGGAGCAAGATTACCGTGCCCAGATATGCTACCTTGGACTTAAAGGTGTGGGAGCGAAAGGTCAGGTGTCAATCTATTTTGAAATGAGTTTAACGGGTATGTGATAAAATAGAACACTGATGTTAAATTATCTTAAAAAGCAAATTAAAGAAAAGAAACTTGAATTGAGCGCATTGTAGGTCTAATGATACTCGGACAAAATGTCCCCCCAAGTTCACTAAACCTCTATTTTAATGTCAGAAAAATATGTTTTTTAGGGTCTTTGATGTTCTGAAAAAACATCAACGTCTCTCGTAAACAAAAACATTTGAGTCACACTTTTATCAGATCCGACATGAATTCCCCAAAAAATTCACTAAATCACAACATTTTTTGGACAAAAGCTGTCTACCCAAGATCTGATGCTACGTCATTTTTCATACCCTGACAAAAATTAGCACACCCTATTTTGGAAATACCTAAAAAAGAGTATATGCCTGGAGACAACACTAGTATCACTGTATTTTTGCCAGTGTGAAAAGACACCATTTATAATAACGAGTATTTGAGTGTAAATTTTAATAATTAAAATTGTTGAGAAAAAATCTAAAAACCTCATAAGTTTCCCATTTTTGGGTGTATTCCTATGAAGTAAAAAATAGAACTAAACAATGTCATATTTTTGGTTGGAACCGGTTACTTGTCCTTCCACAAATCAGAAAGTACTTCTACAAAAAGTGACTTGACTAATTTTGCAGAGAGAACTATGGTTTTTATTGATGTTGCATTTTTTTAGTTGAACTTAAATTGGATCCATAATTGCAGCAGGTATCAAAAACAAGTACACCAAAAATAAAAGTCACGTGTGGTTTCAATGAATTCTATTTCATAACTGATCGCAAATAAACATTACTCCAGTCTTTCTTGCAATAAACAAGGTAGGAAGGGCTGTAGCGTGAGAGTTCATCCAACAGAGGGAAATAAGATGGACTTCGTGTTCAGCAAATAGGACCCATAAATATAGAATGGAAAATACGACACTATCAAGAGTTTTTATGTTACAAGAAATCCACCATCTTCCCAGTAGCAAACTGCTACACCATTTCCCTCTCGTAGACAAAAATATTTTTGTCACACTATTTGCTGGTCTGACACGAATTCCCCCAAAAAATCACTAAACCTCAACATTTTTTTGGCAAAAGCCATCAACCCAAGGTCTGACCCTACGTCATTTTTCATATGCGTTGTTTTTCCTTCCACAAATCAGAAAGTACTTCTACAAAAAGTGACTTGATTAATTTTGCAGAGAGAATTAAGTTTTTTTATTGATGTTTCAATTTTTAAGTTAAACTTCAATTGAATCCATAAATGCTGGAGGAAATCCACCATCTTCACAGTTGCAAACAGCTCCACCATTACCTTCTCTGCACCAGATATCACAAATATTTGGGCTGAAAAGTATGTATCTGAATTCATTTCACAATTACTATAAACACATAAGTTGAAAATTAATTAGTTACCTTGAACCTTGACTCTTTACATTTCTAATTGGACCTTCAGGTGGGGTGCAAAATAATCTGAACTCTTGTGAATTATAAGCTCTTTCTTTGAGCTCTTTGCATAACTCTTCATTTGTAACATCTGTTCGAATTATTTGTGTTTTGGTTGTCAAAATAAAAAAAGCAGAAAAAATGAAGCACTTCACAACAACATACATTGTGAGGAAATTTTTTCAACTGAGGCAAAATTATTCATTTGGTTTGCTTTTTGTAAGATTTTTTTAGTCTTTGAAGTTCTTGATTGGGCTGATGCTTCATGCAATGTAATCATTTGCTTATAAAAATTTATTGAATGTTTATAAAAAGATTTGTTTAATTAGCTCTTTATGATAAAACAAAAGTTCATGATCCTCTTTGATTCAAATGTGTAGCTTAATTATTTTTATCTGACAAAATTATTTGCAATAAACAAAATCAAATAATCAAAAAGTGTAAATATTTGATGAAAGATTATTTTAAATATCAAAGGATCTCTAAATTTTCTTGTTATCATGCATGAACAATACCTGATTCTAAGCTACACCAGATTATACTTTAATCACAACTTTAAAATCATAAATTGATCCCATTTAAGATCTCTGTACTTGTCATTATTTTCACGCAACCTATCTATCCACATTCGATTCTTGAGAGCAATTGGCCACTGAGCTACTGCTTCCCATGTTAGTAAATAGGCTTGTGCAACTAAAAATGTTCACTTGTTATTTTTCACTATTCTTACCTTTAAGATATGTGGTTGAAAGCAAGGTCCTCTATAGTGCTTAAGATTAGCATGTGAGTTTACTTTACTTCCTGACCAAAAATAAGGCAGCATATTCACGTTTAATTTAATTAATAAAAAAATGTGTATTATGGCAATTTACGACAAAAAAGACAGTGTAAACACTAGAAAAACAAAAATGCAGGTTTTTACTCCTGAATTATGGCATTCGTGTGTTTTATTTTCGGTCTTGTTTAAATTGATATTTTGTAATGATGGCAAAAAGTACTGTAAGCATTTGTTTCAACAGTTTTGATATAATATTATTGTAGTAGAGACATGTGTGATTTCGTAGAGGCCAATGCTATTACGTATCAGAGATTGGAAAAGATTTGTTTGTACACAATCTTGGGGATAGTCTACGCACATACTGGAGTTGTCATAGCTATGACAACTGACTGAGGATTGGGAAACTGTGGATCAATCCCTTTTCTGGTCAGAATTTGTCTTTCGAAGATGATCAAACATGATAGTAACCTAAGATGGGATTGATGGTCAAACAGATCACAAGAACAAAAAACTTCATTTAACTATTAAAAACACAAAATAATTACATCAGAAAATTTAACCAGGGAAATTTCAGGTGACAATAAGACACAATAACAGTATGTGGAATTGTTTTACACTTTTATGCTTCAGTTATTAGAAGAATCAGTTCCTCAACCTACAATGAGCTATCAACCAACCAATAAAGTCGAATTGGTACTTTTGATTATCCATTTGTTACTTCTTTTTTATATTTATCTATATACTAGCCAACTGGGCCCCGGCGCTGCCCGGGAAATTAACTGAAAAGTAAAAGGATACCCATCTGAACATTTTACATTACACAAAGTTTTCTCTCCCGTCCAGATGGGTGCCGTAAGCTCATCAAATTTTTCCAGGGCAGTGCCGGGGTCTGGTTGGCTAGTATATCTATGTACATGGTTTTTAACACAAGCATGTCTATATATATAAAAAGACTGTTTGTAACTACATGTACCCACCTATGTATCTATGTCCCTCTTTCACGTGCTAATTGCCAAACCAATCTCCACCAAATTTTGTTCAGACCTCCACGCCAACTCAGGGAAAGTTATGAGCCCACCAACCTGACACCTGAGTCTGGGGTACCCCAAACTCCAAGACCTAAGCAGGTCACGGGAGAAAAAACTTTGTGGAATGTAAAATATTTGGATGGGTACCTTTATACTGTTTAGTCAAAAAAATGTTTGTCCCTGGAAGCGCTGGGCCCCGGTTGGCTAGTATTTTATAAAACTGTTTCCTTTGAGTTATATTGACCAAAAATATTTTATTTTGAATTCTTATTGATTTCAGGAAATAAAATATTGATGCTAAAACTTAGTCAATCTAAAAAATATTTTAATTCTGAATCACTAAAGTTGCTCATGGATTTGAAAAACATCAAAAATGATTTACAAATAAAAGCTAATATCTACATAATGTGAATTCAAAGTTTATTTTGACCTTTTTTTCAAGCAAAAAATAAAAATTGTTTCAAAGATTATTGATCTTCTTGACTAATCCACGTGTTACAACAATATCAAATCAAATATTTCTGAAGAATACGTGATTTAAAATTCAAGCAAAATGTCCTTAATTACCTTTGGCATTAAAAAAAATAAAAAAAGTTTTGATTTAAATATTTTTTGCATATACTTCCAGGTGTCAGATTAGAATTAAATAGGGAAACAGGGTGGTAATGTGGTTTCAAGCTGGAATTCTATCCTGGCAACTCGTGTTAGACTCCCATACGGGCTAAATAAACCAATGAAATAAGATCCGATCACCAAAAAAGTGTACCTCAAATGAGCTAGACTCACATGGCGGAGTCATAAAGAGGGAAGCCAAAGAGGATGAAGTTTTTCAACAAAGCCAAGCTATGAATTGGCAAACAAGCCTTGCCAAATAGATGTGGAGAAACAACGAATGACATACCTTTGGAATAGACTGATGGAATAACCGTTGATGCACTTCGAACAAATCTCAAAAGACATTTAATTGTGACGCCGCCAAGAACTTAGTATAATTACATGTGATATTTTAAATTAGAAAGATTATTTTATATTTGATTTATTATTGACTATTTGCATGTTAATATCAAACCAGTCTTGTAAAGTTCTGGACCAAAAAAAAGCGATGGTATTTCAGGCAATGTTTGAAGTAAATAGAAACCTTGGAGATTTGACACAAATTATGGCTGGATTGCCCCAAAAATATTGAGAAATTTGCCATTATCTCATACTAGTTTTAGTTTTTTGTTTACTGGAACAAATTTATTATAAAATATTCAACAGTTTTTTATATTGTAATAGACATTTAAGACACCATTGGCTGGTTGGTTGAATGCGTGTACTCTAAAATAGACATAATAAATACAGTTTATATAATGAACAGTATAAATTTTTACCATTTAATTTCTCTTAAATAACACGTGTGTAATTTTTATGGCAAAATGGTGGGTATTTTTTTGGTCGGGTTGTATAATGTCCAATGTACATGTAATGACAACATTAAACCTTATTTAAAACTATAAAAATTGTAAAAAAATCACTTATGCAACTTTTGAAATGACTTTTTCTAGCTTTATATTTCTCATAAGTTAGTTTGAATTAATTTAAGCAGCAAATTTTATGAATTTTAGTACTTGTATATGAAACTCCCCTGCCAGCAATCTGTTTGACAATTGAACGTATCTTTTTTGTATAGAAGCATGCATGTTGTTTCCCATCCATCCTACCTCCTGCCAATGCAACTCAGACCTCTCACCTGTGAAAGATACACTGAATGAGTAGCTAGAATAGAGAAGACATTCATAGCATGCAAGCCAACAAGCCAACAGCAAAATTATTAGTTTGTTCAAAATGATTTGAGCAGCAAAGCAAACTAGTTTGTTCATCCTTATCAATTTTAATTGAAACTTGTGATCTCAAAAAGCCTTGAAATAATACTTGAACATGGTAAATTATATGAACTAAAAATGCCAAATTATTTAGCAAAATTGTTAGTGAATTCAGACAATCCAAGTGAAAATGATACACAGACAAATGTGTCATGTCCAGACCCTGGAGAATATCCAACATCTGGTGATTTCTATGAGGCTTTTGGTGGCTATGCGATTGCTTTGTACGTTAGTTCCGGATTGATCACCCTGATCCTGTTTTTAATGTACATCTATCTTGTGAAGCACTTTTTCACTCATGTTCCATCATCCAGAAGGGTACCCACATTGTGGGTTAATTCTGTTTATGTAGTGATTGCATTGGCAACAATCTTTTGTGTTGTGCTTCCACAGTCAAGTGACTTTGTCTGGTTGTTCTACAGAGTCTACCTTGGAATGGCCATGGGATACTTTGTTGATCTCACATTATCTTGGTACGGAGGGGAAAATGAAATGCTTCGTCATGTTGGAGAAGGCACTATGATCAATTTGCGTGTCAGGCCATGCTGCTTTTGCATAATTTGCTCCAGCTCAACTCCATTCACAAGGTTACTTATTTTTTAAATGCAATGATCTTATCTTAAACCATTTAATAACCAAATGTTTGCTGATAAACAAATTTGAGTAATCCAAATCTATTAGTTTAAAGCAAAAAAAATATTTGTTGAAAACTCATATTTGGATTTGTTTAAGAAAACCAAAAATGTGGATAATGAGTACTCTACAAGATTAATAATTAATGATAATTTCATGAACCGGATTGGACCCACGGTTCAGGCAACTGTTATCAAGTTAGGACCGGTAAGAGTCCATGAAGCTTTTTACTTTAACTAAACTTCAATTTGCTATAGAGAGAAAGCTACTAGTTTGTTAGACCTTGTTCCTGTTATGAAATAAAACAAGCTTTGGTTTTCAAATCACTCATTGGTTATTTTCATGACATATTTCATCATCTTTTGTACCCACACAAAGTGGAAGCGTGTATCACAGGAAAACAAGCACGCATGTAAATAAATAACTGAACAGAAAGTTGGATGACAAATATCACTACATTATGATTGAGACATAGGTTCTTAATTATACAGATGATGTATTTGCCTTTCAATATATGCTTTGAGTATTTGTTTATTATAGTCAAAACCAACTACCTATTTATGAAAATCACCACTCGATTTGTTGGAAAATTAAATCCAACTCCAACAGTAGATACTCGCTTAATTTTTAGACAAGTCCAAATTCGGGTGCCAACCAAAGATTACAATAATCATGATGTTATTGATTGAAAAATGTCAAATTAGTGATACATCCAGGTTGACTCATTAACCCTCTCAAAACAACAAAATTTATGAAAAATATTTTGATTATGCAGATTAAAATAACATTGTTATTTTTCCAGGTCAAAAATCCGTTTCTTTCGAGCTGCTGTTTACCAGATGCCTTATGTCCAATCTATAATGATTTTCCTGATGATTGTCCTCAGCATGAGTGGATATCTTACTATAGGAAACTTGAATCCAAGAGATCCAAATTTATATCTGACTATTGTTATTTTAATCAGTTTTTTCTTTGGGCTTTGGGGAACTTTTATGTTTTTTGATCTTACTCACAAATATGAGCTGTTAAGTAACAATCGTTACAGACAAAAGTCAAGGCTTTTAAAAGTCATTGTCATTTTGATCAATATTCAGGGGTTCATACTAGATTCTATGGGAAATTATCAAATCATTTCCTGTTATCCACCCTTAATAAGTGCCTCTGCGATGGCCTCAGTCATAAAAAGCTTACTTTGTCTTCTTGAATCATTTGCTCTAGGAGCTCTCAATTTCAGGCTGTATGTTAAGGATACCACTCACTTATAAAGTAATCAATAGTTTTAGCTATTGAAATTTTTATTGACAGATGTTAGTAATAAAGCTATTTAACTTGAATTTCCATGAACTATGATTTAATGGTTTGGATTTGCCCTCCACGAGCAAAGCGAGAGTTGATTTTCATTACACAAAAATTTTGCCCAGTTCATTTATAAGTGTAGGGAATTTTTGTCCGTCAGTCTGTATGTCACCTCGATCACCTACCTTAGTTTTGAAGCTAGATAATCTAAATACAACAAAACGTATAGAGGGGATTTTTTGAAATTTTGTTGTTCGGCTGAGTTACAGGGTCTTTGGGGTCACACACATTACAATAGCATGGTCTAAAAGTCATAAGTCATTTTTTTGGTATTTGATTTAAAATTTAAAAATGACCCATTTAAAAATTGAATAAGATGAAGAGTCAGTTTTAGCTCCTGGAGTCTAGGTTTTGGGGTACTCACCATGGGACCTGGCTGATGGCTAGCTAGTTGTATACAATATTTTATTTGAGCACTCCTTCCAAGTAAAGTATTGCTTGAGGAGGGTTCTGCACTTTCAGTTTTTTGTATAATACCCATTTACTAGCTTCAACCCCTCTAAGGATGGCTCTATTCCAGACTAATTTACAAGAATGTCATTTTGAGTGTAATTACAAATTATTTTTCAAATATTTATTTAAAGGAACGTACAAAGATGCATATTTTGACAATAAATGGTTGGAATCTTTAGATTATTCCAGCAAAAATTTGTATAATTTTAGAGAGTGCTGCGCTCTAATGTGGAGTGTGAACAGTGCAAGTGCGTGACAAAAATCCGGAGATGGCTTTCCCAAAGAAGAAAAGAATCAATACTAAACTGATTTTTAATAGAACGCCAGCCCTTTGCATATGACCTGGGTACTTTTTGATCCGCCCCGATGAGATTTTTTTTTGATCCGAAGAGAAAAAATTGAAAGATTTGGGATTTTTATGGGAAATTTTCTAAACCCAAATCCAAACCAAAGATAGCTGACCTGAACCAACCTGAGCAATAACAAAAAATTGAACAGAGCCGGATCAAAAATTTTTG
>Ga0194133_10006786_pt1 | contig 13953 bp, 6 predicted proteins | sample TA2KigOf40mmetaG_FD_155448 | JGI IMG/M metagenome (GOLD analysis project Ga0194133, IMG submission 155448) | Freshwater microbial communities from Lake Tanganyika, Tanzania - TA2015055 Kigoma Offshore 40m | ecosystem: Environmental > Aquatic > Freshwater > Lake | place: Tanzania: Lake Tanganyika...
TGCAAAATTTCATCATGATCCGTGCAGGGGTTTGGATTTCCATTAGCCCTCCACGTACCAACAAACAGACAGACAGACAGACATCTGTACGCCCATTTTTATATATATAGATAGAAGATAGAAGATAGAAGATTATTATAATATCTGGATGGACCGCCGTGATGGATTGCCTAGGCTGATTGAAAATCCTAACCTAACCTACTTGAAAAGGTTTGAAGCAACAATAAGAGGCCACTGTTAAATTTCTAGATTTTCAAAAATTTCAAAAGCTATTGAGTAATTTTTGGAATTGTAAAGCCAGCTTTCAATTGGTTACCGTTGTATAAATATTAAAAGTCCACATAATGAGGAAAATGCTCAACCGGTTAATCCATCTTGATCTGCGTTATTGCATATATTAGTGCGATCCAAAAATTAGCTGTTGGCTGAAACTATTCTAGGCCAGCTAAAGTGCTCGCTCCTGCCGCACCGTTTTGTAAACAAACAAAACAAAACTGATCGTTTATTTTGCGATCCTGTTTTTGGATCGAAGTCGAACTTCAATTCATTCCATGCTGAGTTGCATGAGAAGTTTTTTGAGGGCAACAATAAAAACTCAACTACGCATCCTACTTGATGTGTTCAACTAAGGTTGCAGAGAGATCAATTAAACTCCCAAAGAGCTGGTGAAACGTTAGAAAATTCTTAAAACTTGCAAAAGGAAAGATGTCGCCCGCTGAAAATAAGAACAAGACAAAAAAAGCAACAGGAATTGTGAACATTTCGAGTTCTGAACAATTTAAAACATTAACAGCTGATGCAAGGTTTGTAGCTTAAGTTTTTCTTGTCAAAATCTTTGCTTCTGACTTTTTAGACTTGCTCACGTTGATAATTGTGACGAGAATATAAGCAGATAATCTTTTAATTTTTGTCAGGTTGTCAGTGGTGCACTTCTGGGCCTCGTGGGCCAACCAATGTGAGCCCATGGACGATGCCATCAAAGTTATGGCAGAGGATGAGCCTGGTAATATTTCATGAGCCATTTTTTGAGGAGGCATAGTCGCACGAGACAAAGATTTTTCAGCCACGAAGTGACGTACTTTTTGAACTATGGGTTTGAATCATCGAATATTCTATTGATTTTTAGAGCTTGCAGATGTCCAATTTTTACGCGTTGAGGCTGAAGAGAAGGCAAACATTTCCATTGAGTTTCAGGTCGCTGCAGTACCGACAGTTTTGTTCTTTAGGGGAGGTAAGAATAAATTTTGGCAGATTCTTTTCAATCTTTTCTGCTTTAATTTTATTGTAAAAATTTTAAACTCTAGGCCAGATAGTTGACCGTGTCGAAGGAGCAAAGCCTGCCGATGTCACCCAATCAGTTCGAAAGTATGCTGCACAAAAAATCCCTGCTTCGCGTGTAGCATCTCCTAGATCAGAATCAGCTTGCGAAGTATCTTCTGTTACAAAAAAGGTAAACTAAACCCTCAATGTATGAAAAGAAGTTTAAGAAGACTTTATTAAAAATGTCATCAAGAGTTTTGCGTATGCTTAGAATCTACTGATTATTGTCTTTAAAAAGAATACTCAAAATAATTTTTGTTCCTAAGGAGCCCCTCGAAATCCGACTGAAAAAACTTATCGCTGCTTCGAAGTGCATGCTGTTTATGAAAGGTGACCCTGCAGCGCCGAAATGTGGATTTAGTAGACAGACCGTTGAACTTCTTCAGAGTTTGAATGTAGAATTTGGATCGTTTGATATCTTGTCAGACGAAGAAATTCGACAAGGCCTCAAAACGTACTCGAATTGGCCGACCTACCCTCAGCTATACTTAGATGGAGAACTACTTGGAGGATTGGTACAAATTTTTATGTTCATCATAAAGTTTAGTTAACCATCTTGCTGAATTTAGGATATTCTCAAAGAAATGCATGCATCTGGTGAACTTGCAACTACTCTTCCGAAAAAGCAAGACCTTGTAAGTTTTTTCCATTAATGCAGCTGAGATAAAAAATAAAATTTGTTAGTTTCTTTTGTTTAAGGGCTTTCGATTGCAAATAATTATTTGTCCTTTTATTTTAGAACGCCCGCTTAAAAAAAATCATTCAGAGTCATAAGGTTATGATTTTTATGAAAGGAACTCCAGACTCTCCAAAGTGCGGCTTCAGTAGACAACTGATGGAAATTTTGCAACCTTTGAACATACCGTTTAAAACTTTTGACATTTTGGAAGACGAAGAAGTGAGGCAGGGGCTGAAAAAATTCTCAAACTGGCCTACCTATCCCCAGGCACTAACTTTAACCTCGATCTTTTAAGAAATTGAACAAATCTCTAAATGTGATATTATTCCTCTTCCAGATTTATGTCAATGGTGAACTGATCGGAGGCCTGGACATTGTCAAAGATTTGAAGGAAAGCAATGAACTGCTGGCCACCCTACAATAGATCATACAGAGATTGAATTTTCAGCATTAGATTGTTTCTCTATTTTTCCTTCATAGGGCCTTGATCGGTCTCCAGTGTATTTTTGGTCCCGACATAAAATGCAAGTTCGATGCTTTGGACGAATGAAACTAGGTCAAAAAAATAGATTAAAGCGAGCTAAAATTTGAGTTACATCGTAAATTATTCTTTTTCTGATCATTTCCTTGTTAACTGATTTTGACATTTTTCATTCATCCGCAAATACTAAGATACCTCTGTATCCCGAGCGACTCTTTAAGCTGGAAGAGTTACAACGCGGCAAGTTTATCAATATTAATTGTATAAGTGTTGCATGTCAGCGTCTTCAATGTTTGAATAAAACAGGAACTCTTTTTTTTCTAAGTTTGCATCATTTTCTGACTGCATCACTAGAATTGTTGGAAAGGCTCAACTTTTTGATATTCTCGGGGTAAAACTCATTTTAAGGCAGTTCCTGAAAACGAACTAAACCTCAAGCTGAGAAGTCCGGATGCAGAACTTGCCTGTCAGTTAAAGTAAAATGCCCCTAGACTGCCCAACAAGTACTAAGATTTATCTCCAGTCCTCGATAGCCAATACAAACACGGCCACATTTTACCCTTATTTGTTGCCTTCTTTTGAAAGACTAGACGAAACAATGCTATACCATTTATTACACTGGTGGTAATTGTTCATTTACAATCGACTACAAGTGATGTAATCAGGTGCTTCACCAGTGGTACTTGTGGTTCTTGTGATGTCTGATCGTTTTGTAATTGATGGCGTAAAAGAATGCACAAGTCATGACACTCAACTAGAAGTATTAAATAAATTGCTCAGTTGTAAAATCATGAATCAGAATTAATAATAAATAGACTATATTGTCCAATTAGTTTTACCTGAATATATGGAGTAAGCCCTGCCTTTCTGGGAAAAGCGTACTTGTGAGCCCATGCCCAGTACGTCCTAGAGCAGGCCCTTGCAATTGACCCTGGATCATACCTACGTCTCAAAAGCCAAGATGGAATTTGGGTTACCTTGATACTGCCGATAGGATCCTCTGAAAAAAAGGATGTTAAGCACTCAATAAATCATTTAACTGTAAATTGTCAGGAATGTGCAAGAGAAGATAATCAATTCGTGTTACTTTTTCCGTAATAGACAGCAGGGTCGTAAGGGCCATGGATCTTCCTGTTGTACTCCTTTGGGAGCTCTCCAAGACCAAAGAAACCCATTATTTGCGATCCGTCTAAGTTTCCAATCCTTTCAGACCTCACAATAGAAAATGGCAGATCAACACAATTCACAACAAACTTTCAGAGAATCTTGTACCATAGAAGTATATGTTCACACAAAGGTATACAATTCAAGTAGTCAAAATAGGGCTGAAAAAAATTCTTATTATTTTCAAATTTAGCCTAGCTTACTAGACCAGAAAGTAAAATAGAAAAATTATTTTTCTTGATATATTAACAAATTAATTATCTTAAAGTCTGTTATTGTTTTCATGTTTTGTAACTTTTGCTTTAGAAATTTTGCAATTCAAAGCTTGAAATCAGTTCAAATTTCAAATTTACATTCAGATAAAATTAAGTTTGCCATGTCACTCCAAGTTCAATGTAAATTTTGTCCACGACTGTTCAATCGTCGAGCAAAATATTTTCAGCATGCCAACAAAGACCACCTTGATCGTGTGTCCCTTGATTGGACCGGTTGTGACAAGTGTCAACTTTTTTATCCAACAAGGTAAAATAATGAATACTTTTTTAAGTTTGAGCTCGCAATCAAACGTTCATACTTCACCCTTTTTAGCTCAGACCTGGAAAATCACTGTCGTACATCGCATTCTGATGTTCAGAATTTGCTAGCGCACCACTGTCAATTTTGTAGTAAGAAGTACAATAGTAAGCAAAACTACTACTCACATGCAAGGAAAGACCACAAAAAGCTGCTCGAAGGAAGCTGGTATGGTGCACATTTGGAAAATTGGGTGCAAAGTAGCTTGCTTTGAAAAATAATAAGTTTAAATTGTTTCAAGGTTTCGTTGTCAGCTCTGCGACAATTTTTTTCCGTCCATCGAAGCATTGCAAAACCACGAGAACAATTCTCATGATGGGCAGGTAAGGTATTTCGCTCAAGCCATTAGCTCTAAATACGAAATGTTTACTCCTATCAGAAAATGCGTACTTGCCATTTTTGTCCGAAAGTTATGTCTAGGTACGTTTTTATGAAGGCTTTAGAACAAAGTACTCATTCTAAAAGATTCACTGTGTTTTTAGAATGAGCATCTATTACAAACATGCAAATGACAGCCACAAAGATCAGGTATTTAAAATTTTATTTGTAATTTTTTACATCAGCCAATAACAATACTAATATGATAAAGTTGGCCGGGAGCTGGTTGTGTTGTGATGTATGTCAAAACTACTACCCAAGTAAGTCTATTTTGGACAAGCACAAAATGAGCGTGCACGGCAACAACGTTCGACCAGGCGACAGAATACAGTGCGAGTTTTGCTCAAAGTTGTTGATATCAGCCCATGTAAGAAATTCCGCTGTTTCTTCTGACATGAGTTTGTTCGAAAATTGACTTTTTTGGCTCTTTTGACACAGGCTTACTATGCTCACGCAAACAAGATTCACTTGGGTCTATTGAATGGGCGTTGGTTTAGTTGTGATGTTTGTCAAAAGTTTTTTCCCAATAAACCAGTCCTCGAAAGTCACAAAAGTACAGTGCATTCGAAGTTGGATACGGTAAATGCTCCCTCAGAATTTGAGAAGAAAATCATTTGAACTTTTTTTTATTTTGCAAACAGGAAAAAAAGTGTGCTGAAAAGGTCATATGCAAGTTTTGTGACCAATCACTTCGAAATCGAGCGGTAGGCTTTTTTATATGATGAGATTCGAGACAATTAGAAGCCAAGGCATGCTTAACATTTGAGAAATTTTTGCTACAAATTTATTTTTTATTCAGATTTATTACAAGCACGTGAACCGAAGTCATCAGTCTGTAGTATCTGACAATTGGCATCAATGTGATTTTTGCAAATTGTATTATCCTAGCCCGGAAATACTTGATAAACACAAGAAACAGCGTCATAACCCAGGTCTTTGTTTTGGTATAAAGGTTTTTAGTGTTATCAATGAAACAAATACTTTTATTTTTAGAGCGAGTAACAGTCTCGGGCAGTTCAGTTCAGGCCCAAGTTAAAATCAAATGTAAATTTTGTACTCGCACGTTTAACGGCAATATTTGGTAAAGAGATGGAAATCTTGCAGCTTGTTTCAATTTTTTTATATTCTTTTTACCTTTCAAGGTACTACAAGCATGCAAATATAGCTCACTTTAACTTGGTCGCAGAGCGCTGGGTGTTTTGTGATAAATGCGAGACTTACGTGCCTAGTGACTTATCTCTGAAACGCCATCAGGTCTGCCTTGCTGAAAGGTTTAAAATTATTTGTTTCGAATGATGATATGTTAAATTTTAGAGAAAATATCATTCTGAGGCTATTTCAAAATCTGAAGTTCGGGTAAATTGTAAGTTTTGTCCAAAAATGTTTTTGACCAACTCGGTAAGCATTTCGTCTTCAACAAATAATACTCTTTATTTTAATTTGGCAAATATATATATTCTTCAGGTATTTTACCTTCATGCGAACAGAGTTCATCGTGATTTGATTTTTGACAAATGGTTAGCTTGTGGCACTTGTCAGAGATATTTCCCCTCAAAAAAAGAGCTTGACTGTCACAAGTGTCGAGGACCTCCCGACGAAAAAATCGACACCAGGTCTTAATTATTCGTATGTAAAAATTCGTATCAAGTTTGAACTTAATATGGTTCTTGGGTATACATAGATCTCAGTTTGTTCCTTGTGGATTTTGCAGCGTCATAGAAAACAATGCTTCAGCCTACTACAAACATGCTAACAAAGATCATCAAGTGACATGATAAAAAATACTTGAAAACTTTTAGTATTCACTCTTAAACATGAAAAATATTCCAGGAATCGCTGGCTGCATCCAGTTGGTTAATTTGTAACAATTGCCAAAGCTATTATCCTGACAAGGTTTGACGTACTTTTTTGTTTTGTGCAGATTTGTACTTGAAGCTTAATCCTTATCTTTCAACCAAAGCATCAAATTTTTATTCGTATTTAGGATGTTCTCCGAAGTCATAAAAAGCATTCACACGAACGTCAACTTCAGCCCAAACTTGTGAGATGTCGTTTTTGCTCTTTAGAGTTACCAGACCAAGATGCTTTTTACATTCACGCGAATACGGAACATCTGGTAGGTCAATTTCTAAAAACTCCTCTATAATTAGCTAATTGGATCGAGTATTATTTGGACCAAAAACTTTCATTTGTTTGTTTGTTTGTTTAAAATTTATTCAGTCATTCGAAACCATACAAGTATGTTAATCTTGTAGATGGGAATTATAGGAAAATGGCTTTTCTGCGTCAAGTGTCAGTACTTTTATCCTAACAAAGCTGTTTTAGAAAGTCACGAGGTATGTAAAAATATTTTATCAAGTAGGCCGTCATGTCTTGAATTTTTAAAACTTATTTTTGTGCAGAGTGAGGATCATGACGAAGTTGCAAAAGTTATCGTCGTTGAAAATATGGTAATCACATTTTTTAATTAACATAGATATTTTTTATTTTTACCTTTTAAATACAAAAAAATCTTAGGACTCGACGGATGCATTCAGTTCGCTTAGTTCTAACGCCAATTTGGCTGTGGTTCAATCTTCAGACGTTGCAGATACTATTTCTACATCAACGTAAGATTTTAAAAATTGAATTTGAAACATGTTTATAAAGTTCGAGTTGTTGCTTCAACTCTCACACAGGAAAAGCAACAGAGAAGCATTAATTGTCCTCGCTAGTCCAAGCACATTCAAGCAATCAGCAGTTATTAGTGGGAATGATTTTGAAAGAGTTCAGTGCTGTTTTTGCGAGAAGGCCTTCGCTGAACGGCATCATTTCATTAACCATGCCAACAAGGTGTTAATCACATTTTAGAAAATGTTCATTTCAGTTAATTTGTTTGAATCAAAACCAAATGACTAATATTTCTTATTTTTAATCAGGCTCATAATGATCAAGTTGCAATCCAGTGGTTGAGTTGTACATCTTGTGCAAAATTCTTCCCAGATGAAAACGTACTTCTCCTTCACACTTCCCACACCCACCAGAAAGAGAAGCAAGCCGAACCAAAAATGGAGGAAAGGGGGGAGCTCCAAGATATTGGAACAGAACCTGAAGCAACTAAGCTGGTAAATTTTAATTAGAAATGATCTTTGTAGAAACTTTGAAATCATAAAAAAAATTAATTATATTAATTATAGGTCTGTGCATTTTGCCCAAAATCTTTTAAGCATCGATCCTACTACTTTTGCCATGCCAATAAAGCACACCCTGAGGTTTGACACAAAATTTAATAATTTTAGTTAATATCAATGAGTTGAGACTGAATTTCAAATTTTTGTAGGAGCTTCTTTCTCAATGGATTCCTTGTGATGGTTGTGATAAGCTATATCCAACCAAGTCAATTCTCATGTCCCACAAAGCGAGGTAAGATGTCAGTCACGATGACTTGAGCTAGCGAAAAACCAACCTTGACCCTCTGATGAAATATTTTAGATTCCATCGATACACGAAGCCCCAAGAACCTGAGGCAGTTCAACAATATATTATTATCAAATCTGAGAAAGATCCCAAAGTGAAAAGAAAGATGAGGCAAGAAAATAGAAAAGTGACAATCAATTTTGATTATTGACTATTTTTATATTTTTAGCGACGAAAACGTTTATCTTACTAATGCTGACGAAGAAAACTTTTGGAATGATATTGGACCTGAAATCCGAAGCTTTAGAATCGTTGTGAATGATCAATCTGGAGAGCAACTCATGGATGGTCACCAAATGCAAGTACAAGAACAGATTCACGTCAGCACGGAAGAACTTCAAGAAAATTCTATCCATGAAATACATCTACAACAAGGTCTCCATGATCAATATCAGCATATTCAAGTCTCTCAAAGTGGTCTCTCATCACAACAAATTATTCTTCAGGGAGATCAATTACAGTTTCTTCAGCAATAACATTTTGTGAGGTTTTTTTGCTTTATTTTATATTTTCGTAAAAATGTCAATTTTCCTATATAAATCTGCACTTATGAAAATGCTTTATCACTTCACTTTCATAAGAGATAATAATAACAGCTGATATGAGTAATACAATTCCAACAGCATTCTCAGGGTAAAATGGGGTATTCTCAAAGTGTAATTGAAGGACAAAGTTTAATATCACTTCAAAACTGCGGAAAACGTTAGCCTTTGTTGGGCTAACCCACCTAAGAAAAAAAAATTATTTGCTTCATTCTACAGAGTTACAACACAATAAGAGAAAAAAGATTCCAATTACCTGACAGCAAATGTATAGCATAAATTTCCAAAGATTCCAAATGCTATGATGAGGAGAGTGAAGAGCCATTCTGTCACTGACATATCGAAGAGATGCTCAGGTCGTAAAATGACTACAGCTAAAGAAACGAACATTAAGATCAAATTTTGAAAAAATATTCAAAATCTTACAGATGGATGACACAATGAGACCTCCAGTTCCAAACCAAAGCATGAGAATGTAAGGGGGCACGTGTTTGCATTGACGCGTCAACAGACTAATAAAAGCTGACAATAATGGAACTCCCACTGCAGAAGCATACCCCAGATATGTTACCAATTCTGAAATCAAATGAATAACCCTATTAGGTGATCGAATCCCAAGTATTTTGCAAAGTACCAAAGCTGCTATCTGCATTAACGTCTGGAAGGAAGGTTTCATTTGTAACATTAACTTGTGGGCTATAAGGACCGAAAACGAATTGGGGTCGGGTTATCAACACGACTCCTCCGACCATCAACATGGCTATCATCGATCTATGTACATTTACGTACTAAAAAATGAAGATGAAAACTATGATTTAAAAATCACCTGTATAATCCACAATTTTCTCTTAACATGCATGGAGCGAAGAGAAATGTAAACACTAAAACAAACCAAAAATTAATGAAAAATTATTTCTTCTTAGAGACACACTCTTAATTGTTATTTTTTTAGGCAACCCGGAGTCAAAGGTTGCCTGGAGGTGGTCGCAGGGATTCGAACCCCAGACCCTCAGATTCCCAGCCCCGGCCTGATACCATGACCACTGGATATAAGTTTGGTAAGAACAGATCTCTTATTGGATGAGAGCCAAAGTAGGGCTACAAGGCTACAAAAATCGTCTTGAGACATGATCGTTAGAAAATGGTTGAAAATTTATTTCTAATTTTCTTTTGGCTAATGAGTTTGAATGTGTATTTTATTATTTTTTTGGATTTTCAAGAGAACCTGAGGTGGTTGGATTCGGACCCCGAACCAAATGCTGTGATACTTTAAAAATTCATTAGAAGAAGTTCTATTACCTGGTGTGCAAAAGATGATGGCAGAAATATTACCAAGAGGAACGTGTCTGATTCCATTGAACAAGCACAATAAAAGAAGACCTCCAAAGATTCCTTGTAGGACAGTACGTTTCCGGACTTCAGGGGGTCCGAAAAAAGCTTCAAGAGGGCTTTTGGAGTGGCGAATACCCTGTTGAAGAATGAAAATTATCAGTAAAGAAAAATATAAGGGTCAAGAGGATAACTGCTTACCTGAGCACCACAGACAATGGCCATGATTGAGGTTTGGACGATAGATCTATGTAATAAGAGCTGCCAGAATGTCAAGGATTGCAAGTAAAATTTTTGTATGACGTTTGAAGCTGTGAAGGTAAATCCTGCTGAAATGACAAGAAAGATTCCAAGGATGATCCAGAAAATCGAAACATCTTCGCCATGTCGGGAAGTTGCTCCGTTTTCAACTTCTTCCACTGAATTGGGTTGTCCTGCATCCTGCAAAGTGAAAGGTTATTTAAAAAATGTATGAAAACCTTTTGGCTTTGTTCTCACCTGGTTGCTTTCACTCTCTTCATTTTCTATCAGCAATGATTCATCATCCAAGGGATTTTTTAATGAAGCCATTTTTACCCTTTTTGTTCTTCTCTTCAGGCTAGCCAAATTTGGAATGAGGTTTGAATTTTGATCTTTATGACAACCCCCTCCATTATTTACCTCCTTATTTAAGAAGAAGTAATCCATGGTTTCAACCTTTTTTTCAACAATTTAAAAGGGCAGGTATGGGATTAATGAAAAAAACCACCCCAGTGTGGTTGAAAGATGGTGGCTATTCCACCACCTGATGAAATGGTCGGGTTTTTTGATGCCACCACTCCACGTGCCAAATGAATTCTTCAACCTTTTTTTGTGGGTTGGGCCATCAAGGGGTACTTCAGAAATGGACCTGTGGTCAAAAAAAAAAGATTTTTTAGGGGTGTAAATTTGCAATTTGTATTGTAAAAATTATTGATTGACAGCTTTGATTAGAACTTATTATTCAGGTAAAGTTACAATGGGAATTGCAATTAATTCTGACTTAACAATAATTACAACTGCTTGAGGAAAAATGTATCCTTCAATAGGATTCTTAAATAAATCTTTCATGTTATTGCTTGTCAATTAATTTTTGGTTTGGATCTGTAAAAAAAATTTGGGTTGAGTCGGCTCAGCCTCATTTGAGTGAATTCTGGAAAATCATCTCCGAATATACAAAACTTTTCAATTTTTATCCTTTCGGGTAAAAAAATCTGCTTTGGATTGGGTCAAAGCTGGGCCGGTCCCTTATTTACTGCAGGTCGGATGTATGCTCGGGTATAAAGTCAGGTCCATAGAGATTGGATACATAGAGGGAGAAAGGGCCATAAAAATTGATTTTGGATTGATGTGTAGGTTTACCAACAGCTGACCCTACCTGAGCCGCACGGATTCAGCTATTTGTATTTGTATTTCTGGATAGGTTTCATCTTACATGAACTTACATTAAATAAATTATGTACTTTTTAAAAACCGTGTCCACCAAACTAATCCAGCGCATGCTGAACTAGTTTGGATGGTAATCCTTTGAGACAAATAAATAGATAAATAAATAAATACAGACATTCCAAGGTAGATTGTATAATAAATCTTCGCTTCAGCAAGAAGGTCGTTATATTGTTTATTGGTCGGTTTGAATAAAAGTTCTTTTCAGGTTTATTCTCAGCTGGTCGTCACTTATTTCCGTCTTGTACCAAGGAAAGTCAATGGAATTCATGAAAGTGAGTCTGTTCACTATGGATTGTCTTCCCACTTTCATCTTGGATTTGTCTGAAAACCTTGCCTTTCCAGGAAGTCTGTCGTTAGTGTAGACGTTGGCGTTTAGACAATGAGCGATGCGGGTATTGTTCTTTCTCATAAGGCCAATTGCACATTTTGCAGTAGAGTAGCACCCCCATTGAACTGGAGTTGCCCTCTTGGACATTGAATCCAACTCTCTTCTCCTGAACTTGAAGGCTCGGTCTTTGTAAGCGGCCCGTAGGGCTTTGTAGTGTTGTCTCATTAGCTTCGTCCAATTTTTATTACCAATGTCTGGTGTCATCCACACCGGAGAGGCATAATAGGTTATTCCGAAGTATTTAGATGTGACGATTTTTAACAGATCTTCGGTTTTGAGCCATGTTCCCAGATGTTTAATAAGTCTGATTGTGTATGACGTTTTGTTTATCACATTGGTAATGTGTTCGTCCCATGATAGATCTGATGAGATTGTAACACCGAGGGCCTTCATATGTTTTCTTGAGGTGATTTTTGCATTTGGTAGCTCTATGATTTCATCACCTTTTCTTGAGAATTTAATGAGCTCTGTCTTATCCTTGTTTATGACCATGCCGATGGAACTCATGTACTTTTGATGTGACTCGATTGAATTTTCTACCTTGCTTATTAATTCTTGTTTGGTGGTGGCAGTTAGCGTGACGTATGCGTCATCTGCGTATGAAACAACGTTAGCCTCAGGCAAATGGGCTATAAGTTCCTTGCAGTATATGGCAAACAATCTTGGGCCCAACACGGAGCCCTGTACACATCCTACATTTAGGTACTTTAACGATGACCTTTTCCCTTCCACTTCTACCGTGAAAGTCCGATTTGTCATAAAATCCATTAAAGGATTCATAAGAGTCTCTGGTAGGTCGATGTTGTGAAAGATGTTTGGCTTTAGCAAATCGAAGGCCGCACTCATGTCGATGGAGTATGTTGCGACCTCTTTTTTCATATCCAAGGCAGATGCGATTGTTTCTTGCAGATCAATCAGAGCTGTGACTGTGCTTCGGTTGCTGCGGAAGCCGTGTTGGTGGTCTCCTTCTATATCTGGTATGAGGTCATCCATCTTTTGCAATAGTAATTTCTCATATAATTTGCTTATAGAGTCCAGATTAGAGATGGGCCTATAGTTGCTAACTTCTGTTTTGTTTCCCTTTTTGTGGAGAGGCCTGACTAGGGCTGATTTCCAGCATTGTGGCATTCCAGAGCTTGCTGCCTGGTTCATGAGCGCTAAGGTTTCTGGCATAAGGAATTCAGTAAGGTCCTTTATAAGTTTCATGGGTATTCCGTCTGGTCCACTACTTAGTTTTTTCTTGTAGGTTTTCAGTGCCCTTTTTAGGTCCGCTTCGTTGAATTGGACGTGGTTCATACTTCTCATCCACTGATAGGGTTGAGTGTCATTTGACAGTTGTTGGACCTTTGATTCAAAGAAGGATGCAAAACAGTTTGCCAGTGAGGTAGAGTCTAATATTTCTGAATTATTGTGTTGCAATGTGATTTTTTCAGTGTGACCTACAAGGCCTTGCATTCTCTTGATCTCGTGCCAAAAGCATTTTGCATTTGGTGACTGAATTTTCATTTCAATAATTCTGCATCTCTCTTTTTTGATCTCTTTTTTAATGTCTCTGTTGAGCAGATTGATTTTCAGTAGTAGAGTTTCTTTTAGTTGATCATCCTCACTCTTGTTATATGCATGAAGACAGCGCTTTCTTTTCTTTTTTAGCTTTCAACCGACGTCGAAGTGAGATCAGTTTTCCTGGACGTTCTGATAGCTCTAAAAGGACACAGTTTTTCTTGGATCTTATTGTATATTTGGATCAGGTTATTATTTAGGTTATCACTAGTCGTTGCCTCAGATGTGTCGTCAGGTTGATTTTCTCTGATTATTTTCTTGGCACTTCTGAACTTGTATTCTCTCCAGTCTCTTAGAAATAGTTTTTCTCTTATAATTCTCACAGGTTTACTGTCTAGTATTTTGACTTCCACCAATTTGTGGTCGCTGGTCCAAAAGTCTCCTAGCTTCACCTTGATGTTATCGACATTGGAGTACACATGATCCAGAAGGGAGCACCTCCGTTCAAGTAGGCCATTGGAGTTCACATTTCTTGACCAGGTGATTCCTTTTACCATTTGTTTAAGACCCAACTCCTCAATGAAATCAAACCAAAGTTTGTGCTCAGGAATTGCAGAGATTGGCTTAAGGTTGATGTTAAAATCACCGCCGAGTAATATTGGTTTATTGGTGTCGA
>Ga0194133_10006789_pt1 | contig 13947 bp, 6 predicted proteins | sample TA2KigOf40mmetaG_FD_155448 | JGI IMG/M metagenome (GOLD analysis project Ga0194133, IMG submission 155448) | Freshwater microbial communities from Lake Tanganyika, Tanzania - TA2015055 Kigoma Offshore 40m | ecosystem: Environmental > Aquatic > Freshwater > Lake | place: Tanzania: Lake Tanganyika...
ATACCCCCCCCCATAACATAATTCGTAGCCCCGCAGGGTTAGGTTAGTGGGGTGTTGGTTGGGTCTGGTTAGGTTAATTAGCAATATTACGTGAACTTGCATTAGGCAAACTTGTCATTAGGCGAACTTGATTAAGCGAACTTGCATTGGGCGAAATTGCATTAGGCAAAATGACATAGTATCACAGCCTACAGCTTACTTCATGGACACAAGTTTGGAAGGGTCACATTCAAATAAACAACATAGAAATAATAATTCTTAGAGTGACAAAAGCTTTCTTTTTAGATTGACCTCTTGTTTTAATAAAATACCCCACACCAGATAAGAATTGTCAGGTGTGGTGTGGGTGTGGGTTGGACAATTTTCAAAGCTTTCTTTTCTGCAGCTCTTCATGACAACACAACAAGACAACAACTGTTTTTTATTACCTGCTCATATATTTGAACCAAGTGAATGAAACTACAAAGCTTTGAAATTCTAGAAGTATGTTTTTTACCATCTAGAAATGGTTTTTCAAAAAGGTCAATTGTTTTCTGCTGTTTTGTGGACATGTCTCATTATCTACATTGTGATTCTAATAAAATTTATCAAGGTAATCCAAAAATTGAACATTTCATTCACAGATATATATATACCCTCTAATAAAAATTGATTTCTTTCAAAGAAAAATACTCATTTACCAAGAAAAGTTGTTTTGAGTGAAGATTTAAAAACATCAACAACTGTTCTTCCACAACCTCAGATTACATCAGAACTTTACCAGTTAATGCCAAGTCAGAAATCATCACTGGAAATTCTAGAAGAGGAAATTCTGACATCAATATTTCAGAACTTGAATTTTTCACAGGCAAGTTTTGTGTGAGACTCCCACATTTTGACCATTTTTCACACAAAAACATTTATTGCTAGTTTTCTCCCTTGAGACCATGTGTCCAAGGAACTCCAATCCAAATTGTTATTTTATCAACATGGAGGTCAGGATCTACCTTTTTGTCAGAGCTATTATTCAATTCATTGAAGAAGATGGTGTTTTTCCTCTACGAACCATTCCTGTTTCGATCACCTGCAAGTTTTTATCTGCAACCAAAAATTATTTATCCTATCATAATGATTTTTTGGTGTTTCAGTTTAAAATGATAAAAGAAGATGGAGAGTTGGAAGAAGCTCTTGGGATTTTGGCAAACATGTTTGATTGCGAATTCGACAAAATAAGTAAGAAATTAATTAAGTAGGAGGGCATTTTTTGTGCGGGGAAAAATGCCAAACCCTCCCAAGCGACCCATTCCCCCCCTTAATTCACTACATAACTTAGAACTTGAATATTTTGGCTTCAAGTCAAAATATCAAAATTCTGTTTGCTGGCAGATTTTGAGCCATTTATGTGAAAATTATGCAAAACAAATTTCAACCCTCTAGCTCTAAAAATAAGGGAAGAGATAGAGGTGACAGATGGAAGGATGGACACGGGACGTCACACCATTTCCCATATTCCCTATACAAATTTCTAACTTCTCCCGAGCGAAGCAAAGGAGGCATAACACTATCAAATTGCTAAAATATCTATCCATTATGCATTGTGGCAAACAAAAAAAAAAAGCTCACCACAACAGCATTATAACCAATGAAAACCTGCTTGGCTGAACCCTTCCTTAAACTACAGACATGTTTGTAAAACTCTTCTCAATGTCATAATGTGCATTGCTATATTTATTTATTTTCTGACTCAGGCAATGCATTTAAAATAAGTATGTGTATATGTACTGGAGTTCTTGTAGCTCATTGCTGAAAAAAGGCAGAGCAGAAAATGACAAAATGGGCAAAAAAAGGCAGAGCAACTTTTCAAGTCCATTTTTAAATTAAATAGCTGAGGTACCCGGCACTGCCCGGGTTAATTTGCAACCTGCTGAGCATCTTAAAAATGTGTCCTTCAGCTTTTACGGTTTCAAGCCCTACAGGCCCAGGGGGGAGGGGGGTCAAACCTGCACCATAACCTTCCTTGGACAGGATGGGATGTACGTGGAAAATTCATCAAGATCGGTTTAGGGGTTTGGATTTCCATTTGCCATCCACATACCAACAGACAGACAAACAAACAAACATCTGCACGCCCATTTTTATATTTAAAGATAGATAGATACCCAATTTGTATTTTAGGCAGTGATCGATTTTTTGTTGAAGAAGATTTGTTGAGATATCACAAAGATTTGTGGAAAATGATGTGGCCAAAAGGGTTGCCAAATTTTGTTGAACAATTGAAATGGCAGAACAAAAATAAGGTAAACTATTTAAAAATATTTTGGACTTTGAACTTGAAATTCTAGCTTGAATATTCAACTTTTGCTTCAAGGGATATGAAGATATAACTTTTTGATAAAATTTATTTCTACATTGACAAAATAAATTAAATAATTAAACTTGAAAAAGTAGCAGGAACAGTTTAAAAGGTTTCAAAAATCAATTTGAATGTAGCGAACATGCAAAATGTCGGTGCTAAGAAAATACATCGAATTTACAATTCGTCAAATTTCCGGTTAGTCGGATTTTACTATCCGTTGAATTTCCAGTTCGTCAAATTTACGGGTAGTCAAATTTAATAACCTGTCGAATTTCCAGTTCGTCAAATCATTGCAAACCTCGACCACGACGCCAACCCCAAATCTGACCTCGACACTAACCCCGACGCCAACCTCCCACCCTTTTATTTAAATCCTAACCTAACCTAAGCAGACCCAACCAATCCCCCAAAGAATGTTTCCCCTTCCTAACACTGCGGGTAAGTTTCCTCCTCATCTATCCCAACCAACCCCCTTTTTAACCAAAGGGGCATTTATTGCTAACCTAACCTAACCTGACCCAACCAGCGCTCCATAGCTTCTATCCCCTTTGGCGGGCCACCTGTTTGATGAACTGGAAATTTGACAAATTCGGTAAGTATGAAGATTCGATGAACCAGAAATTAAGTAAAAACACAGATTCGACGTAACAGATATTTGGTATGATGGTCATTTGACGAATTGTCATAGCACTACAATGTTAATAGCCTGATCCATAACCTGAACTTGAAAAGTCAATCATTAAATAAAAAATCATCCAAGATAATAAAAATTTTTAAATATTAAAATCAAAACATGCATGCAATTCATAGAGCTATATGTTATGATGACTAAATACCAAGCATGAGGAAAATCATAAATCTTTACAAAGTCATAACTGGATGTTGTTCAAAGTCATAAGTCGTAGAGCAAATGTAATTTAATATTCAAGATATCCACTAAACGCGTTGGTTCATATTAAAACCATGCCCAAAATCCTAAAATAATAAACAATTAGTTAGGTTTGAATTTCAAACCAAGATAAGCCTAAAACTTTATTAAGATTGAACTCGAGAAAATTGTGAATAGAGAATAAACATTGAAATATTCAAACTTTTGATACTAACAAACCCGTCTCTACATTATGGGCTGCAACTTACAAAAAGGATAGTTTTGCTTTAGGTTTTAATATAAGTACTGACCTGGCCAAGGATGACCCAATTCAAATTTTCAATGACCCAACCCTGGCTGGATCATACTTATAATTACCAGACCTGGCCATAGACAAGGAATACATTAACCGAGCGGTGAAGTGGTAGAGAATAGATTTCAGCTGTTTTACAGAAGGTAAACAAACAAACAATTCTGCAAACGGGTGCACAAAAACAGTAGTGACAACAGCTGAAAATTTTTCCACAATTCTTATGCTCTGGTGCTTGGTCTATAGATTAGATGTCTATGGACCTAACCTGGCCCTATAAGGTTGTAACACAAACTAACTCTAGCCATCACTGATTTCTTTTATTACCATGGCTCAAAGATTATATGTTATTTCAAATTTCTTGCACTTCCAGTTACTTTTGATTTTTCTCAATAATATTTCTAGAATCCCTCATTTGAAAGTGCAAAGTTTCACCTGAAGGATGATTTAAAAATTCCAGAGCTTCAAAATTTAGCCAATGAATATTGCAGAAAATTTCCTGTCCAGATGTACAAAATTCTCCGGCTAGATGTTGAATCTATTTCAACTTTTATTCTGGACAAAAGGTAATCAAAATGAGAGTCTGAACAATTTGAAATTCACAAGTACTTGAACCAATGAATGATTCCAGAAAAAACTCCCATTTAGTTTATCTTATGAGAGACCCTCGAGGCACCCTCAATTCAAGGTAATATACTAATATCACATACTTTATAAAGTATTTATCAATCTTTTAAATGTATTTTGTTGAATTTGGGAATACGACATTTCAAACTAAACCGATTTGCCATATGCCGGCTCGCCATAGCCAGTTCATCATAGTCGGTTTGCCATATGAGCTAGTTTGCCATAGTTGGATTTCCATAGGACGGCGATGCACAAGCACTCGTCGTAATGCGCGCGCAGCCCCGCAGCCGCAGGGTTAGGTTAGCAATATATGCGTGTGCTATCCGAGCATCCGCATGGCAAACCTACTATGGCGAACTGGCTCATTAGGCAAACAGGCATATGGCAAACCGACTATGGCAAACTGGCATAAGGCGAAACAACATCATATCGTTGAATTTTAGGTCAAATATTAAATGGTGCAAAAGGAATCCAGATTGCAAAAGTGATTTCATGTTGTGTGAGAAACTCAGAGATGACTTTATAGAATTAGAGAGATTAATTAAAAAAGTGCCACACAAAGTACAGTTAAGGGCTTTTTATTTGATTAGTGCTTTAAAAAGATATCTAAGGGAGATTTTTTATTATCTAGTATAATCAAGTTTGAAACACTGGCAAAAGAGCCGCTGAAGATAATTACCAATCTGCTGGAATCCATGTCATTGAATGTGACAAGCAACACTTTAGAATATCTTGGAACTCACACAGTTGAAGATAAATTTCCAAATGAAGTGAGTAAAATTGTTGGCTTAATTATTTCCGCAAGCGAAGCGATAGGAGTTTAGTATTTTTGTTAAGCATTGGGTCACCCGTATGGATGTCTGTCTGTACATGACTTTTACATCTCCACCCTAAGTTTTGGTGCTAGAAAGAAAAAAATTGGTACATTAGATAGAAAAATTCCTTGACAAGAATTCTGTGTACGAGATTTTTGAATTTTGGTCTACGAGCTGAGCTATTAAATTTTGCACTTTTCTCCCTGATTTTAGATTCTAGAAAGAACATAATTAGCGCATCGGATAGAGTAATTCCTGGACAAGATTTTTCATTCTTATCAGATTTTTAAAATTTTGTCTAGGAGCTGAGATATTTAAGGTTAAAGTTGGGTGCACTATGCTAGTGCATTCAAATAATACAATTAAGCTGGTATGTGCAAATTTTTTTTATTATAAACTTTTTTATACCTTTAAAATTGTGGGAGCTAATAAAGATGTAAGATGAAAGTCAAATATTTTTGAAAAACCTAAGCCCGAGCCAAAGCCTGGGCTCCATAGAATCGAATTGGAAACTGTCTTGGTCTTGGGATTGGGGATGCTCGAGCACTCGCGGAAGTTAGATATTTTTCCCCTGTCAAAAATGCCCGCATCTATGATAATATTTTAAATTATTGCCATTTCAGCCCTGGTCGACTATCAGGAATTCATCAGGAGTTTCTGGAAAATGGAAAGAAAAGCTGAACCTGACAAGAATTCAAGAGATTGAAAAAGTTTGCTCAAAAGCCTTACTTATGTGGTCGAAACCTAAACTGTCTAAAATTTTGAACTGACACATAGAAGATTTTAGGTGTCTTTTTGATAATTTTTTAAGTACACCTTGCGACTTCTGTAGTCATTAAAGGCACACTGGGCGGCTTTGATGTTCCTTTTTTTTTTTTTTTTTTGTGGTAGGTTCTTGGGCGGGAGTCAAACCCGGGTTGCTGGGATAGAAATCCAGCTCCCTACCACTTTGCCACCCTGGCTTTTTATGTAGATAACCCAAATAAGACCTCGGAACTTTTATTATTTTCATCTATCCTATCTACACATGTAAAATTCTCAAGCACAATTGGTTACAGAGCCACTGCTTCCCATGTCAATAAATAGGCTTGCATGCCTAATTATGTGAACTGGTTATTCTCCCTCATCCTTACTCGTAAGATTTATTTTGGGTAGCTATACGCCCTTGATTTAAGATTAGTATGTCAGTTCATTTTTACCTATTTTGTACCTGTGAGAATAAAGTATTTCAGCATTTGTAGGATCCTTTTATTATACGATAACCTTAGACATGTGTGACTACTCAGTATCAATGCAAGCATGAATCTGTGATCATATAAAGTTCGCTTTTGTTTCATCTCAGGGATAGTCGACATATTTTGCGCTCCATCGATTAAGTCAAAGTCTAATTTTAATCGATAAATACTTTTTCTAGGCTCTCTGGAAAACTAATATTTGATTAAAGTGATGTGATTTGAATAAAGCAAGAAGCCTAATTTATGAGCTCAAGTAGGGGCTAATTCAGTTGGGGTACCTGTACTATTTGATATGTGATATCTTACATATAATGTAAAACCAATAAATCAGATTTCACATCCATATCTCAGATTATTATTGTTTTCCATCCCGAACGAAGTGAGGGAGGAGTTTAGAAATTTTGTATAGGGATTGCGGCAAAATGGCGTGACATCATGCATCAGTCCGTCTGTCACCTCATTCTCCTCCCACACCAGTGAAGCTAGAGGCTTGAAAATTGGCATGCATAAATCCTTACATGGATGGCTCTAAAGTTGCCGATCAATTTTTGATATTTTGCCTAGAAGCCGGGATATTTAAGTTCAAAGTTTTATATTTTTGTCTTCAATAGCTCCCATAATTTTAAAGCTAAAGAAAAGTTTATAAAAAAATATTTTCTTCAAACATTCATCTAAAAATATTTATTACACCTAAGAATATTGTGTTTCTCACGATCATGATTCTGATACTACTTGGTTTTGCCTAATCTAAGTTCGCCCAATCCAAGTTCGCCTACCACCCTTCGCCCAATCTAAGTTCGCCTAATGCCGGTTTTTGCCTAATGCCGTTTTCGCCTAATGCGCGTTTATTCATAACGACGAACGAATAAAAATATTGCTAACCTAACCTGCGCGCGCGCGTAAACCTAACCCTGCGGGGCTGCGCATGCGTGTAAACCTAACCCTGTGGGGCGCGCATTGGGCGAAACTTGTACGTTGGGCGAAAAAGGCATTAGGCGAACTTAGATTGGGCGAAGGGTGGTAGGCAAACTTGGATTGGGCAAACTTAGATTAGGCGAAACCAAGTAGACCCCAAGATTCTTATATCAGAAGACTCTTTATCTGGGAAAACTAGTTACATCTGATATCTTATCTGATGTCTGGGTTTCTCATTACACATCAAGTTTTCTGTTTGGTGTCTGGAGTGCCACTTATGTGTACTATCTATCAGTATCCTGATTAGGCTAGGACATATAAGAGAGCATTTTGAGAATCTGAAGTTAAGTTGAATAAAGATTCAAAACGAATGACGTGACTAACTAAATATTTCTTGTAATTATGTTTTCAAGTTAGATGTTTTTATGTGATAAGTTCTAAGACCTAGTTTCACTCTTCTGATTTAATTTTACTTACAGTTCATGATTTCTGATATATTCAAAATAGTATACTGCTGAATTACTGTTTCATATAGTTATTCATTTGCAATTTCAGTCAGTACAGTTTGTGGTAATTGCAAATGCTAGAGCTATTTTATTTGGAACTGAATGTACTCCAACTCTGCATCAATTTCTAGGAATTGAACCTTTTTTTGTGTGTGTCAAAAAAACTCCTCTGACTGAAAGGGAATACCAAAACCTTGGTTCACATTAGTCAACTCCAAATCACTATCAGTGGGAACAAATAACAAAAATTTCTGGCTTCCCTTTGGCCATCCAGCAAATCAAAGGAGTCTCTGTCCTTTATGCCCAATAAAGCCTTGCCCCTACCCTTTGGGCACCCCTAAAAATCAGTTCAACACTAAACCCATCATGTACATTACAGGGAGGCATCATAAAGATTCAGAAATACAGGTAGAGGTTTTTGTAAAAAAAAAAATAACTATGTGAAGAACCAAAAACTTGTTTTCTAATAAATGCAGGTAACACACACGGATCTCAGCTATTAGATTATAAGTTACAGTATTATACCATTTTTTATCACGCAACCTTTCTATACACGTCTGATTCCCGAGTGCCTCTGATCAGCGTGCTCCTGTCTCATACGTCCAAAAAAGGCCTGCCTGCCTTTACAATAATGTTAACTACTTACTCTCTTTGTGCTTAGACGTAAATTACTAAGAGTAGATAAGTAGATCTCTTACTTTAGGATTATTTTATATTTGTGTGTAACCTGCAAGTGTTTTATGGCTAACCCCATAATAAAGTATTATGAGCATTTTCTACATCCATCTTTTATTTCGTAAAAGGGATTATCGTTCGTAAGATGGGTTGGCTCAGTGATATTATCAACATCACTTCCATTTCTTAGCGTTTAATCACATAATCGCTCTGAGCCTACATAAATTTCAATGAAATGTATATATTGTTTTATTCAGGAATACTGGATTATGGTCAAAGTACTCCCTTCTCACCATGCATGGGTTTTTATTTGATTTTTTTTATATTGCCAATAGCTGGCGCTATCAATTCACGTTATTCATGACTTTAGGCTATTTCTCAAAGCCCACAAAAAAATTGCACTGAGCTGCAGCATAAAGAAGCTTGGCCATATACCCATCCTTCGATACAATCATGTCTTTTCCAACACAATTGCCACCACATGTGGAGAGTCAACATTTTGTTTTAATCACCAACAGGTTGCTGTTACTGTAATTTCAAAGATACTCATCATCATCATCATCATGCCTTGCCAAAAAACACAGTTTACAAGCTTGAAACTTTAATAGCCATATCTCAATTATACAGTAATACAGCACTTTTGGTTCATTCATATTTTTATTGTCCAGCCAGACAGACCAAGTCTCATTTCATCACCCATCAACCCACACCCACCTAATGTGGGGTGGGGAGGGAGGGCAGTTAAAAACATCTTTTTTCATAATTTTTTTTAGATTTTTCCCCTCTTTTAGATTTTTGATGAGCAATTTTTTTTTATGATTTGTCTCTTCTGCTAAATCATCATTTCCGTTCATTTGGACCACATGTTCATCCCCCTCCCTCCCTCTCAAATCCTCCCATTGAAATTATTTCCTGAATAGTATTCTAGCTGTAACTTGATGTGTCCTTGTGCAGCAACATACACTTATACTTACACAAAGGGAGGGCAAAAATCATTCTCCATATTGGTAAGAAAAATGAAGTTCAAAGTCTTAGTCATTTTTCTATTCTCAATCCACTGACAACACAAAAAAGTTGAATGTATGGTGAGCCTTTATAACATAAGCAGGCAGCAGCAACAAAAAAAACAGGTATGTCAATGCACAGTTAGAAAAAGACATGATATCCTAAGATTCATATTCACCTCTTGTTAGGAAAAAAAATATCTTGTCAATTAAAAAATTTATGCAAAAAAAATTGTTCAACATAAAAAAGTAAAGTTTGGAATATTTTAAGCCAACTATATTTGGATGAATTAAAGGTTGTTTCATTATAAAAATTTAAAAATGAAAGTTAAGTAAATTTATGTCCAGACTGAAAAAATTAATTAAACTCACTTTGGATTTTACTTAATAAGATTCTCTGGTGAGAAGCCTGTTTTCCTGGTGGCGATTGGCCCACTTTCAGGTGAATTCTGGTAAAAAGGACATTTTTGGGGTCAATCCTAGTTAAAGTTTTTTATTTATACCGCAGGGTTTGTGTGAATATCAAAAATGAGATTTGTCTAAAACAATTTTCCCACTAATTCCCCCAAAAGTCACACTAAAAGATCCGGCGATTGGCCCACTAAGTGAGTTTTTTAATTTTTTTTCAGTCAGGGGTTCTTTTTTTAAAAAAAGTTCCTGAATAGTTTTAGTTGAAATTATTTCAACATCAATTAAACTCTAGACAATATCAAAACCACTTTTGTTTCAGAAATAAGTGTAAAAATTCAGGTTATTGCCATTGGAAAATGCTAGTATCTGCCGGCTGAGCAAAATAACATTCTTGGGATTATTTAATTTTTTGACAATTTTAAAGTCCCCCTTGCTAAATTCATCAATTAAAGGCAGACTGTGGGTGGTCCTTTTTTCCTGTGTAATAGTTACCCAAGGCGAGAGTTGAACCTGGGCTGCCGGGATGGAAATCCGGCACGTAAACCACTTGAACACCCTGACTCTCTATTTACATGGAATTCAAGCAATGATTTTTTTCTGATTCCAGTCAAGATATTTCTTGATGCCTTGGACAGAATAATACTCTGTAATCCTGAAAGGCTGATTGCACAAATCTTTCCCCCACTCCATACACTGTTTTTGTAAAATTGTGAATCCTAGATTCTATCAAAAAATCAATGCTTGTAATCTGGTCAGACATACAAATGATATGGGTAAAAACATGGTAAAACATCTGGGAAAGATAACAAAATGTCATGAATATCTTCAATGTATGTAAACAGCCCGTATTGGATCTCAGTATTTTTTATTATTTTTACGCAACCTGACTATCCACATTAGATTCTCAAGCATAGTAGTTCACTGAGCTCCTGCTTCCCATGTCAATAAATTGGCTTGCATACCAAACCATGCAAACTAGTCATTTTACCCGTAAGATTTGTGTTTGATAGCTATAAGCCCTAGTTTTAAGATTAGCATGTAAGTCTACTTTACGTTGATATTTTGTCCTCACGAGAATAAATACTACAGCATTTATTTCTTCCTTTTATAATGAGAGTACCACAGAGAGGCATGTGTGATTACTCAGGGTCGCAACACTATTCCAACTTAGAAGTCGCATACGGTTCATTCAAATACAGGCTCAGGGTTAGTCCACATATTTGAAGAACAAGTTATTCTTTGTTTTGGATAAAAGATGCTCAAAGAGTATTCAGCGACCCCATTGGCACAATTCTGAGAACCCAAGAAATCATAAAAACCCATAAAGATTAATAGAAACCAATAAATATAAAAAAAAAGTTATAAAGAAAACTTCAAAGTGATTACTTTTGGAATTGCTTCCATCATATCATTATTTTATAGTAAATCGATGTGAGGAGATTCGAACATCAGGGAACGAGACCAATGAGATACAAATCCTATGTTTGAGGAATAGGTGGATTTATATACATTAAACAAGGATCAATGATTTTGGCAGTCTGAAATTCAGGCAGTAAGAATTGGTGGTTAAGCTAGTATCAATATTTACCGTTGGAAAGGAAATGAATGCGGATAGTATCCGAAGGTTAAAGTAAGCGGTACTTTTAAAGTCTGATACCAGATTAAGTTGTCCATCAACGAAAGGGTTTGAGTGATCAAAAGGTTATCGATTTGATAATAAAATAAAGAAAATGTCACCTTAATTTAAAATGTACCGAAAAGACGGTAAAGTCATTTTACAATAAATTAACTTTTTGTCTGTTAAAAACATTTTTAGGGTTCGCAATGTACCGGGGCGTCTTAGTCTTACTGGCACTTCTGCAAGGTAATGGTCAAACTACTTACTTTCATTCTGAACATTTCATCACCACTAAATTAATATTTAGTCAGCAGTGCACAGTTCTGCTTAGAGGATGGAGTAGTGGATGAAAACCTTAATGATCCTGAGTTTGTTAGAAGGCAACTTAACTGCGTTCTTTATGATGATGCAAAGTGTGATAACTTTGGCCATCGACTAAGAGGTAATTGGATTTCATGCTTATTTAATTGTTAGACCTTCCATGTCTAAAATTAGAGATGGGCCCGGACCTGACAAGACCAAAGCAAAATTTTGACCCGCAGTCAATAAGAGGCTGACTTGTCTCTGACCCGGGTACTTTTGACCCGATCCAATGATATTTTTTTTATCCAAAGGAAAAAAATTGGAAAATTTGAGATTTTTAGGGGAAATAATTTCCAATTAAACCAAACCTAAACCAAAAATGGCTGACCCAACCTGACCCAAGCAACAAAAAATTGCCCTATCCCGGGTCCAAAATTTTTGACCAGGACCCATCACTACTTAAAATCCTGAAATGATCGTGCTATCTATAAGTTGAAAATTAATCTTTATCAGAGGAAAATGACAATTGAGAATTAAGGTCTTGTTGCTATTTGCTCTTGTAGACCAATCATTCCAAGGAACTTAATTAAAATTAATGAAGTTAAGACTAATATTTTGGACTTGACATTTCATAGAAAGTTAACTTAACTAATTTTTTTTGCAAAGTTTATTCACATTTATCTAACACCAGTCCCTTGAAGTAGTGATGGTTTCGGGTCAAAATTTTTTGACCCGGGTCAGGTCAGGTCAATTTTTTGTGGGTCAGGTCGGGTCAGGTCAGCCATTTATGGATTGGGTTAGAATTTGGAAAATTTCCCCGAAAAACATCAAATTTTTCAATTTTTTTCCCTTTGGGTCAAAAAATTGCTTTGGGTTGAGTCGGAAAGTACCCGGGTCAAAGCCGGGTCAGCTCCTTATTTACTGCGGGTCAAAAGTAAGCTCAGGTCAGGTCGGGTCAGGGCCCATCTCTACCTTGAAGGGAAGAAATGGAATTACAAGACTTTAGGATGAGTCATGGAAAAAATATGTACCAAAGGAATCAATGATAATTTATTTTTAGCTATTGCTCCAGATGTCTTGAGAGGTGCCTGTTTTCCACCCTGCACACCCTGTATCAAGAAACAAGTAAGGCCTTTTATTTGAAAACTTCTTTTAACTTGAGCATATAAGGTTGGGGCAAAGTCTAGACTTAGTAGTTTGAGGATTGAAAATTGTCCCCATAGAAGCAAAGGCAGTCTAATTTTAATCTGTCCTAAATAGTTGAAGATATGGGTAAACCCCAGTATTTGCAAGTGAGATTGATCCTAAAATTTGAAGGCAATAAAAAAATGTTGGTATTAATTTTCAATCAGTAAGAAGGAGAAGAAGATTCAAAACACTAGATAAAATGTATGAGGATAGTGATGACTAAGCCGCACTTTGTTTGACTGAAAGTCGTGTCTTATAGTCCCCTGATTTTCAAATAACCGAATTGGAGATCATTCTAATTAAATATCTGCCCAACAATCAATCCCGACTGTGGTTATCATCTTCTGGAAATGATTCATTTATGAAAATCCAGGGGCCAAAGATATAACCCAGAGCGGGTACCGAACTCCAGTCTCCCATTTTTCACATCCATTCCATAGCTTATAGGAAATGCGGCCAGTATGCTTTGCACGCTTCCCGGGTTGGGCTGGCCTTAGGCCAACAAAATGCACTCACCCCTTTGGGGAAAGGGGAAGGGAGGAGGCATCCCCTGAGCGAAGTGTTGTCACCTAGACTGTCTGACAGACACTGAAGTTATGACCTCTGTGGAAAGCATATTTATAGTCCTTCCTGAACAGGCTGCTGTTTATTTGCCGGCCAAACACCCTGACACACACATTTACACTTTTATATATAGAGATCAAAAGGAAAGTTCCAGAAGGCAACCTTTTTCTGAAAAACTATTTAGCTTGTCTTTGAGACTAATATTGAAATGAATACTGAAATATATTAATGAAATAAAAAGATAATTCATCTTGTTTTGATAAACTTTCCAATAAGTTTGAGATTTTAAATAAAAGTCATCAACCTTGATTCTTTCTAGATTCATAAAGTCATCATCCGGCTGCAGACAAAGTATCCTCAAGAATTTGCTGTTCTCATCAACAAATATGCAAGAAAAGGGCGATAAACATGCTGAACATTTTCAAAAATTAATTGCATCTATTCAGGATTGGGTAATCTGGGAGACTATATATAACTTTTTTGTTAATCCTCAAAAAGTTCTCAAATTTTTTTATTGTTGAATTGTGGAGATGGAATCGAGCTAACAAATTTTTTTTTATATAATTTATACTT
>Ga0194133_10006792_pt1 | contig 13942 bp, 12 predicted proteins | sample TA2KigOf40mmetaG_FD_155448 | JGI IMG/M metagenome (GOLD analysis project Ga0194133, IMG submission 155448) | Freshwater microbial communities from Lake Tanganyika, Tanzania - TA2015055 Kigoma Offshore 40m | ecosystem: Environmental > Aquatic > Freshwater > Lake | place: Tanzania: Lake...
GATTGAAAAATCATCTAAATGCTCTTTTGAAGAGTTCTAAAAAATTTTACAAGTCACCTTGAAACGTTCATGTTTCGATTTGAATCAATGCAAGTTCCAAAAAAATACATAATCACTTAAATGGTTTGTTCAAAAAAAATTTCAAACTGTCCAATTCACAATGTTGAGAGTCATTTCAATGCGGAAGAAAAAAATACTTTTGGTCAAGAAATTATGACTTGACAATAAAGCCCAAAGTGTGACCAGTTAAAAATCCTCTTATATTCCAAAAATTTTCAATCTTCATTGTCATCATGTTTATTTTGGCCAACGGATGAGAATCAAAAATATTTTTGGGATCTTTTCAAATTCACTTTATTCATATTTTTTTAGAAAAAAATTATGACTTTTTATGAAGATAAAAATCTTATCATTTTTCTTTTTGGATGCTTTTATTACAAAAACTAAAAACTTAAAAGTATGAAGATCTAAATAGAAAGGTCAGAAGTTGTTGTTCAGGAACTTTCTATTATGGCAGAAGCCTTCACTAATGATATCCTTCCTTGAAATTTTGAATCTCTATTCATCTACAAAAATTTAACAGATAAACAACCTTCTTGAACTTCTATTTAAATTTCCTTTTTCAACCCTTTGATAGATACTGATTGAGTTCAACTAATCTAAAGTTCAGTAATTTTAAGATACAGTCTCTTAAAAATTTGCCATTGAAGTTAAGGAAAAATTTTCAAAGTCAAACCAACGAGCAGTAAATTAAGTTTTTTGATCTTCCAACCCTTCCAAATAATATCTTGGTATACTTTAGAAGAGTCTCTATCCTTTCCTTGCAAAAATAAAAACAAGACAAATTCTCAGATCCAGCTTTTTTATTTTCTTATATAAATAATGGTAAATTACAATATGCTTATAATTTAATTGTAAATTGTAAACATTGTCATCTTTGATTTCAATAGTGTGAGTCTTTTTTTGGGATAGATAAATAAGTGAAGAGGACTAGTTTCAGTTTCTTATTAGTTGGGTTATCCAGAAGTTTAAAATTGTGCCGATCTCAACCTCAATGTTTTTTGACCTCTTTGCTTCCGTCCTTGGCGTCTTCCCTGATTAGCTGTCTGAGGTGGGGCACCATAAAGTGTATCTGGTTTGGGAGGGGGGTTATACCCTGGAAGAGGATCATCAATCGTTACTGTGGGAGTGTTCCCCTCAGCTAAACTTCCAGGTCCAAGAACTGGTGGTGTGTCTTCCCCTTCTTCGTACTTATCTCCAGGCTCAGCGGGGGTTGGGTCTTGACACCATCTGGTCTTGAGAGTTTTCTTCACTTCTTGGGGTGTGGTGAACTTCAGGTGGCAAGTTTCTTGTGGAATAGTTGTGCATTCTGACTTTGGCTTCAGTTTTGGAACAAGTTTGGTGATGAACCTGCAAGTCTTTTGAGGGTTGAGATCACATGTTTCCTCAGGTACATCAATCAACGTCGTGATAACTTTGTTGTGACATTCCTCTTCACCCTCAGTTGTTGTACAACCAGAACCGCAAATTTCAATGGGCAACTTCTCACACTTTGTATCTCCGACAAATTTACCAGGCTGCTTTTCAACATACCTTGTTGTGCAAGCACTCTCATAGACAGTTTTACATTGCTCAGGACCCTTTCCATCACAGGCCTTTTCGACCGGCTTGTAACATTTCTTGACAGTATCATTGAATTCTTGTTGCTTAAATGTCACTTGACATGACTTTTCAAAGTTTTCTTCGCAAACCTCCTCCTGAGCAGTGCTGAATTGAGTTATATAAGTATAGTGACATTTCTCAATATTTTTGTGGGTACATTCTAAGATTGGATCTTTCTGAAGAGAAATGATCTCTTCATCTTTATCAATACAACAGAACCCAGTGTCAGGATCTGTTGTGCATCCAGTGAAGTCCACACCACCTTGTACTTTATCAGACTGACGTCCTTCTCGATGTTCATGTCCTGCCAGATCACCAAGAGCAAAGGTGACAAGTATTGACAAAAATACAAAGGCCTATGGGAATTTTAAACATCATTTTGTAATAAATCTTCAAAAAAATAGTATATGTTAATACTTACTCTATGCCACTCCATGTCAATTGATCATCCACAAAACCAAGTTTTTGGGGGGAAGTTGAACAGCTCTGTTTTGAGGATAGTTGCCGACTGAATGAAATCATCCAAGATGAGCAACAAGGAAATGTCAAAACTTAATCTTCACTCATGTTGCGTGCGTTGAAGTCACCAAATGTACCCCAAAATAACTTTGACCAAATTGAAGATGATCAATGGGCTAATTTCTATCAAAAATCATATTGCCCCAAAAAATTTGATTTTTAACAGAACAATTCTTTTTGACAATCAATTTAAACATTAAAATGACAGTCTTTTTTCAGTGTTTATTCAAGGTTTGTAAGATTTTTCTCTTTCCTTTTTTTTGTTTGACCTTTGGCACAAAGCAAAGAAACTTCTTTAGAATCTCAGACAGTTCAGACTGTTGCTCATCATTAGTTTTTTAGAATGGCAAACAATATATCACTTAAATGCCAACATTTTCTCTTGCAAGGAAAAATATAAGCAAATAAGCTAAAATTACATTAAAATTCTTGAAAGATTTTTTACAGAGACACCAAAAACAACATTTTTTCACTTGCTACTCTTTGTTATTCAAATTGCATTTTGATTCCCGCTGAGAATCATCTCACTCTAATCCATTTTTAGTATTTTTGTAGCAACCAAGGGTCAGAGGTTGTATGTATATTAGGCTCCCTGAGGATAAATCACACAATTCTCGGATCCTTTACAGATGCTATGTTGGCCTGAAAATTATTTACATATTCGTTTGTTCTTTGAGTCTCAAACCTTTAAGTATCTAGACCCAAAAAAATTATTTTTGCTGATTCAAGGTAAATCGCTGGTCCTGAAAAAAGCCAAAAAAATTTAGTTTTGTAATAAGTTAAGTTATTCTCTATGAATTGTCTACACAAACATACACTTTTATTAATTTTCTTTAAATAAATGCCTGAAAAAAAGAATTAAATTGATAATAAGAAACCTGCTAGATATTGAAAAAGTGTCTAAAAAGGGGAAAAAATTGAAAATCTCAAATTAGTCGACCGAACATGAAGGATCTAAAATTTGTCCCTCAATTTCTTTGGGTTTCTTTGATAGTAAAGATACTGAATTGACCAAAAGTGATCCATCTATTCTGTAATAATTCCAGAGGCTGGAAAACAATCCATGGAAAATAGACTAAAACACTATAACCTAAAGAAGACATTATTCAAATCATACATTGTTCAAGTTTGACAACATTTTTCCAAATTATTTTTGTACATGTTATGACTTTTCTTGTTTCAATGAAAAATTCATCTCTTAAATCTTTTTTGCATAATATTGTAAAAAGCATAAGAGAATAAAGTGCCACAAATGAATGAATGTGTCATCCCTCCAAAATGATCAACTCTTTGCTGCTTATCTAACAAAATTATTTCATTCATTTGACATTTTAGAATCAAGCTAACAATCATAGCCCTTGTTGGATCAGTCATTAAAGTATTCACAAGAGATCATCTCTCTATGAAAAATTTAAAAATCAACAAACTTTTAATCAATCAAGTTACTTGTATTTGTGAATTAAACTTTAAGAATAAATTTGAATTTGAAAGATGATTATTGCCCTGCAGCTAGGAGTCTCTGTTGCTCTTCATTAATTCTTATGTGAAAAGATTCCTGACCAGGACATGGCAAATTAAATGAAGTTTCTCCTGAACTTGCAGTGTTGTAACCTGTTTCATCACATTTCTGCTCTTCACCAGCAGCTTTAATAAGTTTCTCATTTCCTGTTGGATCAACCACTCTCCCAACAAAAATTGGAATGTTGTTCTGAAAAATATCAATTTTGATACCCAAGCTGTATGAATTTTAAAAGGATTTGGAATTACCTGGCTATCGTACATATAGAATAAAAATGGTCGATCAGCCTTGAATTCTCTTTCAACTTTTTGTCCACTATTTCTAATGTCAATGACTAATCCTGACGATCCTGCAGCCTCTGAGCCCTCCTCATTTACCTTGTGTAAAAAAGAACTCAATTAAAAGAAAATGAATTATTAAATAGATTAAACTAACCTTAATAACAGCTTTGTGAGCAAAGTTTGACAAGTACAAAGGATCATCAGAAATGTTTGTTAGGTTAGACTTGCTAGCATCAAAAATCGACTCAATCCCAAAGTACTTTAATGCATCTTTCAACGATGTCCAATCGTAACTGGAATAAGAATTGAACAATTAACTTTTTTGCAAAAGATAAAATAGCATTTTTGCATTACCTGATTTCGAATCTAGGGAGCAATACTGACACAATTGAGTTTCCGGATTCCTCATCTAATCTGAATCACCGATCAAAAAAGTAATATAAGCTTCTTTTCTTAAACAAAACTTTGATGAAAATTATCAAATCAACCTAGCTTTAATGCCTTTTGTGTCCAGAAGTCCAATATTTCTCTCTACAAAGTGAATGTCATGTCCTTCATCTGGCAGTAAAACTAGTAATTTAAAAAAGTCATTCTGAAAAAATTAAAATGTAATTTAAAATTTCTTGACAAAAACACTTAAAAAATCCAATTTTTTCACACTTCATAAGGCAGCTCCAAAACTTTAGCCCCAATTTCTTGAATGTAAGCCATTCTTAAAGATTCGGTCATCTTCATTCCATGGGGGTATTCAATTTTTCTCTCTTCATCAATATGAAACTCCATTGGAACAGTTTCTGACTCATCAAACTCAAAGAGCCATTTACCTTTGAAGTAGATGGCATTGACAATGACAAGTCTTGTGAGAGAACTCTAAAATGACTTCAGTGTTGTTTTTAAGGCAAATTAAAAAAAAGCTATTTTTGCAACAAATCATTACCACAGCCTGTTCATCAAATAATTCTGGAATGAGTCCAGAAGTCTTTTCACTCACATAGTTGTTAATGATTCCAACTGTTTCTTTACTATTTCCAAAGTCTGCCTTATCAATGGTTGTATTGTAAAAATTACTTATTATTCCATTGTATAAAGGTTTCAAATTGATGTCCTCAGCAATGTACATCTAGAAAAGAAAGTTAAATTTAATATTTATCAGTCACAATTTGAATTTACTACTTACCTTATTGGCTAACTGGATGTTGGTTCCAAGTTTTTCAACCAATTCTGCTTGAGTGTTTAAAATTCTCAAGTAGTTGTACAAATAGTCTTCAGTATATTGTGGATCAATACCGAGAAGATTGGTTAGTTCCTTGCTGTTGAACAAATAATTTTAAAAATGGGGTATAGCATTGGAACACTGCACACCCTCCTTACCCACACACCACCTGGGAACAATGAATGGCATTATTTTAAAATTAAAAATTGATTTAAATTTTAACTGATAAAATTTGCCTCCAATTGTAAACAGTTTTTTTGTTTAATGAAATATTTTAGCTCCTTTATTTTCATCTCTTAGATCTCATTTAAAAAAAAGTTGTTGCAGAAATCCAATCAGCAAGGCTTCAAATAGTTTTGAAATATATAATATTAAAAATTTTCAGCCTTTCCTGTCGATTTTTTCATATCCAAACTCAACCTTACCTTGTGTTGGTATTTTCTGGTGCACCAAGATATGCCAATGACAAAGCTGTGTGAACACTGAATGGGGAATAAACAACATTTCCATCCTCCTAATTTCAAATTATTGTGATGATAATTACTTTCAAGAGAATGTTTTATGGGCCAAACCTCTTCAGTCAATCTCCTGAACATCCTCTCATTGAAATAACTCATCGACAATGTTAGCCGGAAAGGTGTTTGTGCGATTTTTTTCCTCACATTTTCTTCAGCATCATCTTTAGATGGTGGGGCTGCATAAACACACAAGGCAAAAGCACAAAAGATCACAAGGGACCGCATTGGGACCTGTAAATATGCCATTAAACAAATTATTAAAACATTTGCCATTTAAGGCCAGTTTTTAGAGCATGAATTGCTATATCAAGCTTAAAAAGGAATCTTGAGAAGAATATCAGAAGCTTTGATTATGATCACATTTAATGAAGTTATTAAGGTAGTGAAGTTTCGACCGCTTAAATGTCCACAAAAAGCCATGACCTGAGGGCAAAAACACCAAGTTATGAAACCATCAAAACCAGTTTGGCTTTGAATAAAACATTAAGTGTTGCAGACCAAGTGTCAGAAAAATTCCAACAATATTGATTTCCAAAAGTTGAATAATAAAGGTGTGTTCAGAATTTGCAATCTGTAAACATAATCTAAATATTTAACTCATTAAGGGCCAACTTGGGTTAGTCCTGAATTTTTAACCCTCAAGTTTAGGGTCTAGGGGTTACCAAAAGAAGTCCATTTTAATTTACTTGACATTTGTCTACTTATAAAGGCCTTTATACAGGATTCAAAAAGTAGTCTATAAAGAGTTCAACAAAAAAATTTGACCAAAAAAGAGATTGAAAAAAGTATGATTTTCTAAAATGAATAATAACATACCTAGTAAAATAGGGCTCAACGATGAAAAAAAGTACCAAGAAGGAAATACAATCAAGACTGGATTTGATGATTCCAAGGCTAAATTTGCTCAACGTTTGAACAAAAACGAGTTTTTGAAACGCGCAGGTTTAGCCATTTTTCAAAAAAAAATCTGTTGGTCTTAGTGGACAACACTCGGAAGCTTCACCATCGATTTGTAAACCTTGTCAAACTAGATTGAACTCTTTCAAAACTGTAACCAAAAGCTATCAAATTTGGAATCTAATTTCATGATTTCCCATGAGGGGGACGTGAATCTCAAACATAAAGTCTTGAAGCATAATTCAATTTACTATACAGAGAATCTGAAGAAATGTAAAATTGAAAATGATTGTCATTTCATTTTGGTAAATCCTCAAAACTTTTGATTTTATTTTAATCAATCAAAATTTTAATTAATGCGCTCTAAAAACCTTAGTGAACATACATAATTGAATGAATGTAATTTTAGCTTTTCATAATTGATTATAATGTGTTTCTTGATGTGGAACATTTTAATGAGAATTTCAACATGTTGATGCAAAATGATGAAAAATTTCTATTGTTTCATTCATTATGTGGATTGATAAAAGGCTTGTTCAAACAATAAAAAGTAATTCAACTGTTTGAGTCTAGATCGTAATTGAAATGCTTATTTATTTGTGAAAGAACAATTCAATTATCAATCATGGAAAGTTACAGAATAAACTCTCCCCCTACTATGTCTTGTCATTTTTCATCTTACACACTGCTGTCTTGCACTCTTCATTACACCTCATTAGTTAATTAATATGGAAGTATGGTGCTGTGGTCTGTAGAGGGTGTGCGCGTTTTGGGGAAAGAGCGCGTGATAACCCAGTTATGATTTTCCCAATCAAGAAAAGAATCAATACTGAACTGTTTGTATTGATAGTTGGGCAGCCCTTTGTAAAGGAGAGGCTCCCATCAAATATGGGACCAACGAAGGTGATGACTAGCCAGTCACACTAGCTGACTGGAGAATAAGCTAGGCTGAATTGCTATATTGATATCTAAAAGGTGCGGGAATGAGAGACCAGGTGTGAAACTATCTTGAAATGAGTTTAATCGGAATTTGAAAGAAATTAAATATTTTCATTAAAATAATATTGTAAAAGTAAAATAAAGAAAATGACTTGAATTGAGTTCATAATATGATATAGTACCAAAATATTTTCAAACTAATAAGATTGAACTTAGTTTACTTGAGATTTTTAAACTAGATATTTTTGGCTTGGTTCTGTAACATGTTGTTTGATTTGATGACCCCTTCCACCTAGGAAGGGCTAAGAAGGAAAAAGGAACAGTCCAGGACTGACTTTGTCCTGGAGCCTGATGCTGCCGTCATCCTACCGAGGATGGACAAGACGGAGCAGGTGCAAAAACTAGGTTCCCCTGGGCATACAGGGAAACCTCTTTAATGCAAAAAACATACGCCAATACCCATGGGTAAAACTCACAAGACATATCCATAGCACACAAAGAAATCTAGATATGTACCCATGCAAACAACTTCAGCAGCAAACTAAATGTCTCCACTAAAAAGAAGAAGGAAAAGACGCCAAAAGAGAATGCCAAATGAAGACGCCAACAGAAGGAAAAAACGCCAAAAGAAAATGCCAGATGCCAAAAAACATCTAAACAGAACATCACAACCCATGAATAGCCACAAAAATTTGTTATTCTGGAATATCCAGTGTAACACCTTCATGATGAAGACCCTGATTGTTAAGTTTGAGTGTTTTTAATTTTTTTCACCTTTGTTAATTCTATCCTTTCTTCCCTATCTTTTATATTGTTAACTTGTCATGTTGTTTTAAATAAAATTAAAAAAAAAATGTTGTTTGATTTGATCCATGTGTTTACAAAGGAACAAAGGAACTGTATACTCCCAATTTACATTTAAAAATTCATTAAAAAAATTTAATGGCTTTTAAAGTCATTATTAATTTATTTTAAAAAGGAAATAAATACTACTTAAAAATACTTCACAGATGTATAAGCACCTAATGCAAGAGAGATTTTTTTATGTTTGGACTTTTGTTTGCAGAATATATATTGATCACACTTTGCCAAGAAAACATTCCTTTTGGAACGAAGTAGAAGGGAGAAAGACTTTTAAACATTTTGTTTGTATCAATAATAAGATAAAAGAAAGCTTGAAACATCTTTTGTTAACATTTTCCAAACAATTTTAGCTTTTTAAACAGGAATAAATTAGAAATCAATATGGATAGTTCTTCGGCACAAAATTCATCTGGGTTAATATCTAGACCCATTGTTGAAGGTGAAGGAGAGCTTGTCATAAGCTCATTGAAAACCAGGTGAATATTAATATAAGATATGTATAAAGATAATAATTTTCTATATCTATACCCTTTATTCTTTAAATTTAAGGAATTCTTTTGGCTATAATTGTACTCTGAGAAATAATCTCCATGTTCTGGATTCCAAGACTTTAATATTTCTGACAGGAAATCTGATTCATTTTCTTGACACAGACTCTGGCAACTTGACTTTCAGACAAAGTGCTCATGGATGTGGGATCTCATGTTTAGCTGTAAATTCGATCGGTTCTTTTTTAAATCAATTCTTTTATACTTTTGCCTCTCTACAAGGTTCATCCAAAGGTACCAATTTTTGCTGTAGCTGAGAGGGGAACCTCACCAGTTATTATTTTGTATTCGTGGCCCACAATTAAGCCTGTCAGCACTTTGAGACATGGAACTGAACACTCCTACAGCTGCATTACTTTCAGGCAAGTACAAAGAAAATAGATATAAGCTTTGTCAATGAGAATTTACAATCCAACCCTACAATTTGCTGAGTCTCAAGTTAAACCAAACCAACTTGAGTTGCATTTCTGAGTTGTCTAACTGAGATCTAAGGTTGTGGGTTCAGTCCCCGGCCATGTCAGTAATTTTTGACCCCAGATTGCAAAAAAACAGTCAGGCACTCTCAGTCAGTATAATCATAACCTGCAGAGAATAAAGACATTGTTCAATTTCTATATGAAGGGACTCTAATAATGGTATTGATAACTTGCAAGAAAAATAAACTTCACATACATACATTATTATAGGATAAGTCTTTATATAGTACTGTATTACTTTTACTTTCAAAATTTTCTTGCAGTACCTGTGGAAATTTCCTAGCCTCTCAAGGCAATGGCTCCGATTTCAATCTCACACTTTGGTCTTGGGAAGATGAAGTAAAAGTTGCAGAGAAGCCATCTCCAGCTTCAAATCACTCGCAAATCATTTTTGCATTTGAGAATTATTCAAAAATCACAACTTGTGGTAAGATTTACAAAAAAAGAAGTTTGATCTTGGCCTGTTTTACAACTCTATTAGGGATCGGACACATCACATTTTGGAATCTTATTGGAAGGGATATCAATGGTAGTCAGACTTCTGAACAGCTCGGTGAACGTTTGAGAGTGAGATTTTTGCAAAATATACCTTTCATGAAACTATATCCATAAAATTGATTTTAAACAGGCAACTGAGGGCTGTTTTATGATGACTGACATTGCCAAAATAGAAAGTGTTGTGGAAACTGCAGTGGCTGGAAAAGTTATTTCATCATGTCATTGGGGAAATCTCTTGGTAGATCCATTTTCATAACATTTCTTTCAAAATAGCTGAATTCTACTCAACATTATTCATTTTTACCTGAACAATATACTTGATAGGTATGGGAGGATGGCCATATACAACTAGAGGTTTCCAGAAAAGATGGTTCAACATGCCATGAAGGTGAAATCAATCAACTTGTGGCTGAGGAAGGAGAACTTATTTCAATAGGCAAATCTATCAATGAATTCTTTAGAATTTTCAAACCTTAAATATTGTCTTTCTTCATACTCTTTAGGATGTGATGGCTGGATCAAGGTATGGGATTTGGAAAGTATTTTCAATGCTAAACCGATAGACACAGAAGCTGACAAAGCCTTGTTCCACTTGGATCCAATGAATGAAGTCAAAGTTGAAGTAGGGGCTATTCTTAAAACAATTGTCAAGAGCAAATGTTCTGCAGAGGACCAAAACGACTGGTTCATTCAAGTAAGATAAAACTAGCAAAACTTTGCTAACTCTGGAAATAAATCTGCTTCCTAAATTGACTCTAAGGATTCAGCTGGTAGTATTTGGAAAGTTGATCTCTCATTTTCATTGTCAATGCAAAAGCCCAGCAGAATTTATAGATGTCATTCTGGAGAGGTAACTTCTCTAACTGGATCCCCTGTCAATGCCCTATTGCTTAGTGGTGGATCAGATGGAAAAGCTTGCATATATGACCTGAACAGGTGTGAAGTCATTTCATATATAATCCATTCAAAACTCAAGCTTGACATTTCTCTATCAGGCGTACAATGGTGAATCATGTGAAATACAACAGCAGTGTTACCTGCATAACTTGGTTACCTGTTGAAGTAAGTCAAATTTGTTTGTGTTAGAAAATATACAACTAATAAAATATTGAACAAAAAAAATAGATTGATCCTTCTGGAATTCAAGTTATATTGGGATATGCTGACGGAGTTGTTCGGTTATTTGCAATTGAGTCAGAAAGTGACTTGAACATTGTCTCTGGAAACATTTACAAATTAACCAAAGCTTTGCAGGCCAGGTGAGAATTAAAGCTCCAAAACTTGATGTTTTCATCCAAAAGGCTGCTTTAAAGGTTTCGCCTGATTCATGCTGTAAAGCCCCACACTGACAAAGTGAGGCAAGTGATTACAAATGGGGAGCATTGTTTGGTTGTGACTCTCAGTGACGATGCCACAATTTTCTTCTTCAAGTTTGAATCAACTGACACAAGTGTCAATTTTCAACCAACTCGGTCAATCCATATCCCAGGAAGGGCTGTCAATATCCAATTTGTTAAGGTAAAGAATTTTTTTTAAACTGTTGGAGGTGATAAGTTTTAGACTGAGATATAGAAAAAGTAAAATGAATTTTTGTGACACAAGTTTTATGCAATTACAGATATGGACCGATTTGTTTCTTTCTAAAAACTGAATTAAATGTTAGATAATCTTCGAATTTTTTTTCCAAAATATTTGAATATTTGGTTAACACCTGACATTGTAGGCCCTGTTCAAGTTTTCTAAAGATTGGGACACAACTTTTAGGTACATCCCCCAGCTTTCAGGTGTATCACCCCTGTTTACATGTGGCACTCCGGAATACACGTGTTAATGGTGCAAATTTCAACATGAACTGCCATAAAGCAAGTGTAAACACCTTAAAATCATACTACTCCATTCAAACGTGCTTACACAACCTTATTCGGGAAGCATCAGGAACCCAAATTACCTTTCAATAATCCATCCTGAGCGAAGCAGGGGAGGAGTTTAGAAATTTTGTATAGGAATCTGTTTAAGAATTCTATTGACATCCCGTGTGCGTTCATCTGTCTCCTCATTCTCCTCAAGCTAGAGGCCTGAAAATTGGCATGCATAATTCTTACATGGATGGCCCCAAAGTTACCAATCAGTTTTTTCCTATTTTGCCTAAAAGCTGAGATATTTACATCTCTAATTGCTCCCTTAACTTTAAAATTAAAGAAAAGTTTATTAAATAACATTTTTTGTTCAAACATTTAGCTAAAAATTTTGCCTTTTAAATTTTTCTCTAGCTTTAAAATTGGTATAGCCATGAAATTTTTGAGTAGGTAGGAATAGTGTTATAGATTTCCTTTTCCTAGCTTATTTTCCAAACTTTAAAGAATTGTGTTTATTGAATAACTTTTTTAAATATGATTGATTTTTCTCTTTGTAGTCTGAAAAGCTTCTGATCTCGTTTATTGGAGGGAACGTTTGGTTCCTTGACATTACCAAGCAATTCCTCAATCCGAATGATGAGTTGGTCTCATTTGTGGAAAACAGTTTCCATTTTAAAGAGGATAAGCTTAAACTGACGAATGACTTTTATGAGCTTGAAGAGGGTCAAGATGAGACTGAGAGACCTTATTTGACGATCAAAGAAGTCCTCCATGCCCAATGTCTTGAGAAAAATCCAAACTATTATGTGGCATTTGTAAAAGTGAATGAGTTTGAGCACACACTGCTTGTACATTGTGACATTGATAAGATGAACAGTCCAAAAAAACTGGTAATTTTAAAGAAAGAATGATTGTAACACAATTTTCATCTATAAAACCAGACAATCTTTCTTTCTTCCAAAGGTGCTCATGGATGCAATCACAAAAACTGGAGAAAAGAGCATCATTTCAAAAGTCCTCTTTTGGTATAACTCTAAATTCTATTCACATTTTTTATGATTGGCTAAAAATTTTAAATCTTCAATAAAGGCCAGATGATGCTTTCATGTTTATTGGATTCACTAACGGTCTTTTCCGGATTTACTCACTAAATGGAGAAAAATCAAGTTCAGAAACTGATCGCAATCCAGACAATTGGGTCCTTAATCACTATTGGTCATTTGCCATGCAAAATCCAGAGAATGGTGCCATCACAGACATCTTTCCTATTGAAACAATCAAAGGACAAATGTTAGTCACAAGTGGAAAAGATGGCAGCATTATTCTTCACCAGGTTGGCTAGGTTTTTTTTCACCAAAATCGGATCTGGATAAGGCCATTAATGGAGTATGATTTCAGGTACATGATCTGTTTGATCCTTATATTGATGAATTGAAAGCTCGAAAGCAAATTGAAAATCAAGAGAAAATTCGACTGGCCGATGAAAAACTTAAAAGAACAAGTTTGGATTTACAACACAGCAAAGTCAAGACTAACTTGGTAAAAGAAATGAAAAGAATCAGAGCTTCTTAAGTACTCAAATAATTTGATTTTGTTATTCAGGTTTGAGGCTGCATTCACAGCTTCAATAGCTGATGAAAAGGTAACAAGAAAAAATATTTTTTTCAACATTTAAAACTAAGTTAAAATAATGAGCAAAGATTCTCTTATTTTTATAATTTAACAACAGTGTTCAATAATGAAAATAAGTAATTTTCAAGCAATGTTTAGATTGTAACAGACAAAATACTATTTATATATTATAAATTGAATAAAGGCCCGTCGATATATTCTTGAATTAAAACGGGAATCTCGAAAGAGAGCTCTTTTCCAACAGGTATATACCAAAAAAAATGTGAATGTCCATGTCCAAGTCCAACTTATATCTAAAGTGTCCCATTTCGATAAATTATTTTGTTGAAACGTCCAGTCCAGTTGATCAACCAATACTTACAAAACTTTTCTTGTTCATCACTGCTTCAATTTCAGCACCATTAAATCACAAATTTCAAATTATATTGCACAGAAAAAAATATATATTTAAATTCTTGTTTAGCAAACATATGTTCTTAGTTTATGTTTATTAAGCAACGTCCAAAAAAAAGGATTTTTA
>Ga0194133_10006793_pt1 | contig 13941 bp, 41 predicted proteins | sample TA2KigOf40mmetaG_FD_155448 | JGI IMG/M metagenome (GOLD analysis project Ga0194133, IMG submission 155448) | Freshwater microbial communities from Lake Tanganyika, Tanzania - TA2015055 Kigoma Offshore 40m | ecosystem: Environmental > Aquatic > Freshwater > Lake | place: Tanzania: Lake...
CTGTTCAACGAGTTCTTAGGCTACCCATACTGGGCGAAGCCGAACAGCAAGGAACGCAAGGAATGGGAAAAGATAGGGAGAAAAAAGTAATGAACCACGAAGTAACTTACCAGTGCTGGGTCAGTGTGCTTGTTGACGTTCATGACGACAGCGGGACCCTGACTGAAGGGCAAATAGAACAGCGAGCCAGAGACCTAGCAATCAAGCACATTTCCAAGATGCGGGCCGACGAACTCCATGTTGAGTACGAGGCTATGTTGTGATTAGACATAATAGGCTATAGAATAACGACATGACTAACATGACTTATGAAGAGTGGGTTGCTAAGTTCAAGCCCACACTCAACCACCTTGTCCGTGACGCATCGTTTGAGGGCATGATGTTTGAGACTTGGGGCGCAGAACTTGACTTCGTTCTCCAAGTCGTGAACAATGGCGGGAAACTTCGCGTCTGGACTTACATTGATGGCGACGGTGGCACTTACATCGTTGATGGTTACCGACTTGTCAATCGCATCGGCTACTTCATTTGCGATGTTCCGTTTGGCGACGATGACGTATACGAAATCCAAGTCAGCAAGGACGACGAAACCGAACTTTGGTACAAGCCGAGGCATGTCAGCAAGGACGCACAATGAGCAAGAAGCGTAAAACCAAAAATCGCGAGGTTCGTTTCTTCGTAACTGTCAAGGGGTATGAAACTCTTAGCGACGGTTTGTTTTACCATCAGAAAGTAATCGTGAACGACGGAAGAAGTGTTATGCGTCCTGCGATTGCTGAAATGCATTACAACAGGAAGGACGAGTCGTTGACAGTCAAATACACCGACGGTGCTTCAATCACATTCGGAGCAGAAGAGAAGAAAGGCAAGGCCAAGAAATGACCACCGTCAAATCAGTGATTGAGAAACTACAGAGACTGAACCCCGATGAACACATCCTGTTTGATTACTTCACCAAGCGCGAGGGCGACGAAGTTCTTGCTAACAAGTTTGGCGATGACGAGTTTGAAATGTCGCAAGAGGCTTGGTTGGATGCGGTAAAACGCGCCGAACATTGGTACATCGGTCTTGACGAAGAAACATTTCGTGAAGCGGTCATTGGGGCGCATAAGGACACACAAGCAGAAGTGGACAAGAAGTAGCCCTTTCCACCACCGTAACTACTAGCCACGCGTTTACTGTTGATGGCCCCGCCTTATTCGCGATTGGGGTAATCGGTTAATTGCAAGGGTTGCTTAATTGCAAGCGGTGCAAGGTTGCGGCTAGACATAATAGGCTATAAGTTGGACGCATGAGAACCAAGCGAACACCTACCAACACAGAACACGGCGAACTCGTGGGTCATTGTGGCGTAGACAGTGGTCAGATTATTCTGACTGACCCCTGTTACATCACTAAGGACTTCAGCGATTGTGGCGAGTTCAGTGCCGAACTACCTGCACCCTACCCCTACAACTATAACGGTGCTTCATCGGCAACTTGCTCAGATGACGGCGTTGGACAACTAGGCAACGGCATGGGCGTATGCGTATCAAGCGGATACGGCGATGGCGTCTACCCTGTCTATGTCACCTACAACAGCGATGGGCGGGTTGCTACGGCAACCATCGTGTTCATTACGGACGACGAGGACGAGGACGAGGACGAGAACAACGAATGAAAATCCCCGCCTTTACGAGTAATCAAGCCACATGGGTCGAGACGACCTATCAGTTCATCTTTGAGGACGAGAGCGAACTCGTTGCAAGGGTCGGTCACGCACTACCCGCCAACACGGGCGACGGTCTTGACATTGACCTTGATTGGCAGACAGAAACGCCAGAATGGGCTGAGAACCTGACCGACGAACAACTGACCGAACTACTTGGACTGGCGGGGCTCGTAAATGAGTGACAAGCCGTACCGATACCTGTTTGACAGTCGGTTCATCATCAGTATGACGCCTGCCGACCTGAGAAACGAAGTTGCCGAAATCTTGGCGCAGAACCCTGACCACGAGGAAGCCTTGTGGTGGAGCGGGGCCAGCGAAGAAGAGTACGAACGGCTCGCTTATTCCATGATGAACGACGACTATCTATGGAATGTGTGGCGCGAGTGCTTCTACCGTTCATTGGTTGAAGAGATGGGCAAGTGCCAGAAGCGTCGTGACGACGAGTCTAAGTTGCCGTAAGTGATTAGTACCTGTAAGGTCGTAGCATGAATACACCACTTACGATTACCGAAATCATGAACCTGTTGGGGACAGACAACCTGTCCACCTTCGCACCGAACGGCAAAACGCTGGCGTGGCTAGCACCTGTATCGTTTGACGCAGACGGACACCCGACTATTGCCAACGACGAAAAGCAGACAAACGGCGACCTGTACGACCTTCTGTTAGGTGCTGGAAAAGAACTTGCCACCGAACACGACGCATTAGCGTTCTGGACTTGTGGTTGGGCTTCGCCTGTTGCCGACGACGAACACTCAGAACTGCCACCGTCGCTTCACCCGAAGCGCAAGCGTGTGGCGTTGCTCTGTCTCGCCACCAAAGACGGAAACTTCGGGTCAGCACTCCAAATGTACGGCAACCCTGAGGAGACGGAAATGATTATTGGCGACAACGAGGGTAGTGGGCAACTGAGAGATGTTGCTCTGGCTCTCTGGGACTAAGCATGAAACACACCAAGAAAAAGCGCAAGCCTGCCAAAAAGGCAAAGCGCAAGCCTGCCAAAAAGGCAAAGAAGAAGACGAGTGAGTTTCCGTTTCGGTTTCGTTCCAAACGGGACCTGCTTCGCTATGAGTCACATCTCCGCGACAAACTCGGCGAAGCAAAGTACAAGTTTCCTTTCGCTTTTGACGACGAGTTTTACTTGGAGCGCAAAGACCCTGACTTGGTTTTTTGGGTCTACGGATACACGGAAGCACTTGAGGAGTTGCTTTATAACGGCGTGCATAAGGAGAAACAACGTGGCCTTCGCAAGCACGGACTTTGTAATGCGCCAGAGCGTTCTGGGCATCCCGAAGATTATGAAGAGAAGGAAGATGGGTCGTATTAGCCGACAAGCGGTAGTCTTATCTCATTAGTACCTGTAAAGTCTAAGCATGAAACACACCAAGAAAAAGCGCAAGCCTGCCCAAAAGGCAAAGAAGAAAAAGAAGATGACGAGTGGAGAACTGTTTCGTACCAAACTCGCTGCGTTTTGCCCCCATTATCTGATAGATGAAGATGACGACGGGCAAATCATTATCAACACGGGTTTGCGGGACGACGGAGATGACAACTATGTGTTGTGGCATCCTGACGATTACGTATGTCTGGACTGCGATGTGGATGACTGAAATGAAAGCCGTACTCGGGGCCTTCGCACTCGGCGGTAGTCTTATCTCATTAGTACCTGTAAGGTCTAAGCATGAAACACACCAACAACAGGAAGTGCGCTAATGGCTAAGTCACTCAACCTGAAAATCAAGAAAGCCAAACTCATCAAGACCCTTGAAGCGGCACTTGCCGAACGCAAGGCTCGCTATGAGAGCAACGACAAGAACCAAGCCAAGCACGACAAGGAGATGGAAGCGTACACCGCTTCGCTCTTGAAACTCATCAAGTCGGGCAAGGTGGAGTTCTCAGATGTAAGCGAATACAACCGCTACGGCGCACACAGCAAGACCAAGGTGGAATACGCTGTCACTGTGAAAGTGCCGAAGTCTCTTGCGCCACAAGAGCCAAAAAGCCCTGAGTTGTATCCCGACTACAAGTACCGTGACGACAAGGAAGCCATAGAGAACGCACTCCGTATGTTGGAAATGTCCGACGACGAGTATGTATCGGCTGGCACTATCAAGTCGGTCAGTCAGTACCTGTAAGGCTCTGTCGGGTGGGGGTATCCTTCCACCCCCACCCGACAACCAGCCCTTTCCACCACCGTAAGACATAGAGATAAGGTTCATGGTGGGGGCCCCGGCTTCTGAGATTTCCACCTTCTACGGCACAAGCGCAACAGCGGGACAGCCAAGTGGGTAAGTTATCCACAAGCCTGTGGATAAGTGTCGGCGTTGCGATAAGCCATTAGTACCTGTAAGGTGAGAGCATGTTCAACAGAAAGACAATCCGACCACGCCATAGCCGTGCGATTGCCGAACTCCGATACGAGAAGCGTGAGCGCACACTCACGGTTCAGTATCTGAACGGTGGTCGCTACATCTATGCCAGCGTGAACCCTGCCGTATGGCAACTTATCCGCAAGCAAGGCAAGGCTGAGGGCTACGGTAAAGCCGTGAACTCAATCGTCAAGCCCAACTTCAACTTCATGAAGGTCGCCTAACATGGGGCGACTTGGCGCAGAGAGCATGAAAGAGGTTGCCGACGACATGGGCATTAGCCTTCGCCAGCAACTCTCATGGCACTTGACTGGCAATCACTATCCGCCAGTACCGACCAGCATGATTGAGCCGTGTATTCAGGCGATTGAGGCTATTAGGTGGCAAGACGACGCTCGCATTATCCAACTGCCAGAGGGCGTGTTGTGGAAGGGCAACGATTGGGCACCAGCCTACGCAATCGTAGAAGCGCACCACTTGGAGACATGGTGCTACGACGAAGAGTACGAATGACGGGGCCCTTGAAGCGCAAAGCCAAAGAGCGGTTCCGCTGCTGCTTCCCCATTCAGTGCCGAACACATAGAGGCGAGCCCCGCCTACCCATATACACCGTCTTTGTCGGCGGGGCCGAAGTGAACGACCACTTGCTGACTTGGGGCGAGGCAGTTCTACTGTCTCAGTCCTATGATGCTCAGGGATACGACGATATTGCTATCGTAGATACGAACACCAACGAACAAGTTGAATACAAAAAATGAACGACTTGGCTTATTCGATTAGTACCTGTAAGGTCTAGTTATGGGAATGGACATTTACGGCAAGAAGCCGACAACCGATAAGGGCGAATACTTCCGCAATAATGTGTGGTGGTGGCGACCCCTTGCTGACTTCTGTATTGAGCGTTATGCCGACGAAGTTGGCTTTGACGGAGAAGGCTGGCACTTCAACGACGGAAAGGGTCTCAACGCCACGAAAGCCAAGAAACTGGCACGACTAATGCGTGACGACCTAGACAACGGCTCTGTGCTGATGTATGAACTTGCGTACCGTGAGAAAATGGCTGAACTGCCACGACAAGTGTGTAAGATTTGTAATGGCACTGGTATCCGCACCGACAAGGTTGGCGTGGACATGGGGCAACCAACCAAAGAGTTGAAGCCCGAAGTTCAGATACTGACGGGACGCACGCACGGCTGGTGTAATGGCTGTGACGGAGTGGGAACTACCGAACATTGGATGGCTTCCTATCCGTTCGACATTCAGAATGTGCGAGAGTTCTGCGAGTTCCTAGAAAACTGTGGTGGGTTTGAGATTTGGTAATGTTGGCTTACCTGATTAGTACCTGTAAGGTCTAGTTATGGGATACACGCATTACCACACACGCAACGCCAGAGCCAAGGGGTCTGCCTACATGTTTGGCAAACTCGCCCTTGACGCTAAGGCGATTATCGCTGAGGCTAAGAAACAGGGCATAGCCATTCGTGGCTATGACGGCAACGGCGAACCCGAATACAACGAGGCGTACTTCCGCTTCAACGGTGACGCTTCCGAGGGGCATGACTACGAAACCTTTGCTTGGGAAGCACTGCCAGAGCAACCCGATTGGCAACGCAAGCACTACGCAGCCGAGGGCAGAAACCCGCACCAAATCTTTGACTTCTGTAAGACTGCCCACAAGCCCTACGACGCTGTCGTATGCGCCGTGCTAATCCGTGCGAAAGTTATCTACGGCAACTTGGTAGAGGTTCGCTCAGACGGTGATTGGACTGATTGGCAGGCTGGGCGCACACTGTACGAAACCGTCTTTGGCGAGCAAGCCCCCAACCCGCTTGAAGGTGTGTTGATACCGTGAGCCTTGCGGAAAAAGGAAACAAACTAGCATCACTTTCTCGCTCAGTATGGGGTGATAGTGCTGTGGAGTTTTTAGTCGGGGCCCTTTCGTCGGTTGTTTCTGAACAGCAGTTGGATATCTTGATTGATGCGCTTGAGTTCGTTGATGAGGTGGGTCACAACACACGCACCCAATAGGCTTTCCACCACCGTAAGACATAGCCACATGATGAGCCCCGGCGACTCAACCTTTTTGGTCAGCAACACTCAACTGCTGAGCCTGTGGATAACCTTGTGCGTTAGTGCTGTGGTTGAACCGCTACTCGGCGTGAGGTTGCGAAATGCTATTAGTACCTGTAAGGTTCAGGTATGAGCAAGACACACCTAATCCAGACAGCCGACGCTTACAAGCAGGCGTATGACGCTCTCAAGAGTGCTGAGGAAGCACTTGCGAAAGCCCGCACCACGCTTGAAGCCGACTTTGACCTAGCAGGCATCACACGCCACGCCACCAGCGACGGACACATGGTTGCCGTTGAAATGGTTGAGCGTAGGGAGTTTGACGCAGACACGCTATTGAAGGTCGCACCGAACATCTTTGCGAAAGTCACTTCTATCAAGGTTGAACCCAAGAAGTTTGACGCAGAAGTGAAGGCAGGCACGATTACCGCCAACGCAGTAGCGCAGGTAGTGACCGTCAAGCCACACAAGAGGGTGACCGTAGGCGTGGCGGTATGACCGCCACTACAACCCCCAAGCGGAAGCGAAAGGCAACCCCTAAGCCGAAGCGAAAGGCCCCGCCTAAGTTCTATCCGACTATTGACGATTTCTTGGAATACGCCTTGTCTCGTAAGCCCAATAGTAAAGGTTCTTATTACGGCGTGACCGCACATGAGGGCTTTCTAATGGCTCTCTTATGGCGTTGGCAACTAGAGGATGAGAACGCAAGTCAGGAACAGATGAATGAAGTAAATGCCGACCTAGCCACGCTAAACGACGAACTTGGCGACGCAGGGCGTACCGCAGTAATACAACAGTTGGTGGCATGGGCAAGCAAGGGCGACAGTTGGCTGTATGAACGCATCCAAGCCCTTGCCAACTCCAAGTCACCCAGCGAACTCGGTTGAGACATGGGCTTATTCGGCAACATAGTTATCTACCAACTTGGAAAGCGAAGTGCCAACCGAAAGCGGGACCGCCGAGAGCGTCGTGCCAAGTTTGCTGAGGAATGGCGTGACGCAACTGACCCATACCGAAATGGTGTGCCTGACGACGACTGTGACTGTGATGTTGCTGAAAGTGATTAGTACCAGTAAGGTCTAGGTATGGCATTACACGAAATCACACTGAAGGTCGTAGTCCTTATGGATGAAATGGATGGAACGTCTGAGGAAAGCGCACTTATCGCACTTGACTTAGCCGTAGAGGCTTTGGAAAACATCTTTCCAAGTGGAGCCAATGTTGTTGGGTATGGCGCAGACGAAGTTATTGTCTCGGTTACTGACCACAAGGAAATCTGGCAGTCGGTGACCGAATGAAGCACAGAACTGACCGCCAACGCTGGAACGCTGCGTGGAAGCGCATCGGGGCCCAGGGTGTTGCCACCAAACAGAACTATGTGTCTTGTTGTCGCTCATGCGCCGTACATGACCTTCCCGATGGGAAACTTGCGTGGACTTTCTGTGGCGACGGAACGCTAAATGACCGATTGTCGGGCATCCACTTCAGACGAGATGGCTCAGCCAAGTTTGATGTGTATGTGTATCACGATGGCGGGGCTGGCGCTATCGTGGCTAAGGAAATGAAAGCCGAAGGGTTTGAGGTTGATTGGGATAACACCGACGACCATGCCGTGCTGGTGAAGTTCTAGTTCCCTTTCCGCCACCGTAAGACATAGAGATGAACACTGTGATGAGTCCCGGAAAATTCGGTTGTTCGCACGACTTGCGAACAAGCACGCGGGGCGGCGAGCGGGGGCAATCGCCTTATCCCATTAGTACCAGTAAGGTAGCGGCATGAACACAACCATCACTATCCCTGCCACCATGTCTAAGGGTTCAACGCAGTATCAACACGCCAACACCGTCTACGGTGAACAGCAGTGGGAGTGGGGCGTACCCCAACGCAACTACCTACTGTCTGTCTACACGCAGGTTGAGACAGCCGAGAACATCTATGTCGTCGTTCGGGATGCCGACACTGGCGAAGTAATCGCCAAGCACCCATTCCGAGACTGCGAGACGCAACCTGACGACGCTCAGCGTTGGCTCAACGATGCCATTAGGTATCCCAACCCATTCGCTACTACGTTGGCGAACGAAGAATGGCGGTAAGTCATTAGTACCAGTAAGGTGAAGGCATGACTACACCACACGACAACTCACTAGACGAAATCCTTGCCGAGAACTACTTGGGCTTGGGCGCAATCGGCAGGGATGCCATACTCTCCATCTGGGATGACTTCGTGAATAAGCGTCATGAGACTGACGACTGGATGGGCGAGCAGGGCATTACTGAACGTGACTTAGCGCAAGCACTCATGCGCCTGACTGCCGACATTATTGACGGTGGATACTTAGACAAAATCCGAACACCTAATGGGTGGGAGAACCAGTGATTAGGGTCTGGCTCATCCGCCAATGGCGGGGCAACCGTACCGTTGCCATGGTTCGTGCTATCTACAAGCAGGTACTAACCAGCATCCGCAAGTAGGCGTTGCGTTATCTATTGGGGCAGCACGACGAGCCCCGCGTTACGGGTTCTACGAAACGTGGGGGTGGTGTTTTCTTGCTCTTGTCGCCCGACACTTTGATGACTTTTGGGGGCGGTTGCTGCGGGGCGTCGCTCATTGCTTATTTGTTTTCTGCTGTTCTAAATACACGTTGGCAATGTTGCCCTTGGTGCCTATCGTTCCTGCGATTGCCCCGATTGAACCGGCTTTTATTTCTATTTCTTCTCCAATGATGTACTTTTCGTAGTTGGACTGTTTTTGCCTGCTAAGTTCTTTTTCAAGGCGAGACAGAGCATTTTCCAACTCCTTTACCCTTCGTTCAAGAAAATACTCCCTGTTCGGGGCCTCAAACTTCCAGTCTCTAAACTCTTGGTCGTCATTTTCGCTGTTACTCATGAGTAATAGATTATCATGCGGCGGCCCCGGCGGCACCGGAGGGTTTTGGTTTCTTATCAGATTAGTGCCTGTAAGGTGAAGGCATGACCAACACCACTGAAATCATGACCACCGATGAAATCAACCTTCGCGTGCTTACGGCGCGCGCTCTCCTGCGCGAGGCCGCTGACCACCTCATCATCGTCTCGCGCGCGATGGGCGACGAGCGCGACTTTGACCTGCCAGCCGATGACGCGGTGTCTCTCATCCGCGAGGCTCATGACTTGGCCAAGGCGCAGGGCGAGCAGTGGGTCGAGCGCGCCGTAGGGCTACACGGCGAATAACCTCGCGCGCCCGCGCGCGGGGCCGCACCCTTTCCGCCACCGTAAAGAGAAAGAGTTTTTCAGCCCCAGCCCTGGCCCCGTTAGGGGTGATACGGGTTTATGGGAACACTCGCCTGATAATCCGAAATCCACGTTCGCTGAAATAGCAAGTCTCGCCGTATCCCTCCTGCGTGTGCTCGTCATACGCAACTTCATAAACGACTGCCCCGTATCGTTGCGCTTCGGCTATGTCGCTCGTTGCGTGTGCGATACGCCAACCCAACGGATAGCCACCCGTGTCTTGCGTTGTCGGCGTAGGGTGAACCTTGCGTGTGCGCTTCGGAAACGCTACGGGTGTTCCGTGATACAGCGTGATGGTCTGTTTCATAATGTGTATCCCCCTGCCACCCCCCGACAGGCAGGGGGGTGGCAGGATTAGTAGGTGTGCCTGTCGCTACTACCTTACAGGTACTAATCGCTTAGGACAAGCGTAGTCTTATCCCATAAGTGCCTGTAAGATGACGGTATGAGAACAACAACTACCGTCTTTGCCGAACAACTACCTACCGTGTCGTTTCGTGACTACATACTTGATGGCAAAGGCTGGTTCAGCACACTTGAGGTAAAGTGTGGTGATAGCAGTGTCGTCATACACTTGCCAAAGGGAACTACCCTTGACCAAGTGACCGACATGCTTCGCACGTTCACTGTCTCAACCTGTGGAAATAACTTGGGCATAGTCTAATCGCATTAGTACCTGTAAAGTAGTAGTATGAAGCGACACAAGTGGCTACCACAAGAGCGTCAGGCTCACGCTGACGGCGTACGCAACAAGGCGCAGACCTTCACGGACAGGCGCAAGCGGGACAGCAAGAACGCTTGCCGTAAGTGGAAGTGGAATAGGGGTTCGGAATGACCCCATTCTCAGCCTTCCTGCTAATCTACGCACTAGCGTCATTTGCTGTGGTCGCACACAACCATGCCACGCAACGGGACTTGCGAAAGCGAAAATAAGCCTGTACTATGACTGACCTAATAACTCAAAAGGAGAACAAAGTGAAAAAGTCAGACATCAAAAAGAAAGAAACCAAAGTCGCCGAGAAAATCAAAGACCTGCGTATTCGGCGGGGCTTGTCGCAAAGTGCGCTTGCCGACAAGGCAGGCATTGACCGCAAGACGGTAAATCGTATTGAGAACAGTCACTTCTCACCCAACCTCAGCACCCTGTTTCGCCTGTGCGACACATTGTCGGTTGCTCCATCTGAACTTCTGAAGTAATGCCGACCCGCCCCGACATTCATAAGGCGTTAGTGGAAGCAGACATGAACCTGTTGCTTATGGATGGATTTGAGGATGCCTTCATCGGATACACAACTCGCATGAACCAACCCGACTGCGCCGTGTACGACTACGACAAGATGGTGTCTGTTCTGGTCTTTCGGGACGGCATGACAACAGACGAAGCCGAGGAATACATTGAATACAACTGCCAAGGCGCATGGGTGGGAGAACAAACCCCATACATAATCAGGAGTTTGCCCTACCTTGACGCTTTCTGACGAACCGCCCCGCTATTCGTACAACACCTTCTTGGCTGACCTTGCCATTCAGTATGAGGCTCACATGCGGGTCACGCCACCCAACAAACTCCTGCGCTTAGGGCAGTTTTACTTTACGATGCTTGTCGCCATACGTCCCGATGTCGCAGACAGTATTGCTGGCAGCGAGTTTGACCCGTTCTATCACGACGAACTGTCGTCAGAACTTCACGACAAGGTTGAGTTGCTCTGGTAGTCCCGCCGCTTTACACGTGCGAGTTGTGCGGTGAAGCAATAGACCCTAAGGGAACCAACACTCTGCGCCTTGCTACAGGCTGGGTGCGGGGCCAGACGCGTACTCTCGCATCTATTGAGCAAGAGCATTACCGGCTGCGCCACGACTTCTGCGTTGATAAGCAACTTAGAGAACAACAGGAAACGCTGTTTTAAGTGATTAGTACCTGTAAGGTCTAGTTATGAATCTTTCAGAAAACGAACTCCCGACACTAGACTCAGTTATTCGCTCAATAGAACAAGAAAACGAACTAGCGTCACTTGTTCGTTTGGTGTGGGGCGACGGAGCCGTGGAGTATTTGGTCGGACTCCTTTCATCGGTTGTTTCTGAAAAGCAGTTGGACACCTTGATAGAAGGGCTGACTTTCGTAGTGCGGCTAGGTGGCGGCATCGGTCAAACCGACACCCCATAGGCTTTCCACCACCGTAAGAGATAGAGATAAGCGCTTAGCCCTTGGTCCCGCGTTTCTGGTTCATCAACTTTGCCTGTGGATAACCTTGCCCTGCCTGTGGATAACTTTGCCTGTGGATAACCTGTGGACAACCTTGTGCGCTTGCGCTAGTTATTGTCTAATACCATTAGTGCCTGTAAGGTGCAGGTATGGACAGAACCCCTACCAACAACCCCTACAACGAGATGTATTGCGACGCTTGTGATAGCGAAATCGTGAACAACGAGTGCCTATGCCACAACGACGGTGGCTGGGGCTGGTATCCGTTCCACGGCAACGACGACAGCGCAGATGAGTGAAATACCATTAGTACCTGTATCCTATTGCTATGCCACCCGATAACCCGACTATCTTACAACTATGCGACCAGACCGCCGAAATAGTTGAGTATTGGTACGAAAAAGCCCTGAACGAACTCGTCGCCGGGGCTCACTTGCCCTTCTCCGAGGAGGTCTGGGATAGCGATAAATACACTGACCGCATCTTTGAGTATGCCCAAGAACTCTTCGCCGACCATAACGGGGCCGCCAAATGAGCATTGAGTGGGAAAAAGAGTTCGCTGACCCAGACAGTTTCAGTAGGTTTGTCCTTAGTGGTGCTGGTATGAGCGCAGCAGGCAAGAGAATGATGTGTGAAGAAAATCGGGGCCCATGCGATATGCCACCTACGTTGCTGTACGCCACTAAAAAAGACGTAAATATCCGTCTGATGCCCTTTCCTACCGATGATTACCCAGCCCCAAGCCTGTTTACGAAGTGCCTAAACGACGCTTACGTTGAATGGGGCGTCCCGCTATTCGTTTCGTTTCTTGCTGAGGCTTACGCAGCAAACTCCCTCAAAAATCCAGACCGATGGACACCCGATGTTGAGCGAGGCGAACTACAACGTGCCTTTGTTGATGAAGCAGACCCTTCAGTTAGTGAGGCAATAACCTGTTTCTCGTTTGACTTGATGGGTACAATGAGCAACGTCATAATGTTCTACAAATACGATGACGCAGGGCAGCCCATCTTTGACGACCCCATTATTGAGCAAGGCGACGCTAAAACCCGCGGGGCCATTGTTGATGTTGTTAAAAACTTCCTGAAGTTCGTTAATCTCCAATGAGAGACGAACACACCAAGGCGTACCGTTGGTTCGCCACCTTATTGATTATCGTTGGTTTTGTTTTGCTTGTGGTCGCTACGGGTGCGATTATCGTGGCTAGCGCATGAAACTGAAACCCCTAGAGACCGTGTATCCATGGCAGAGGTGGCCCCGTTACTACGACCCAACCGATGCTGACTTGGAAGCCATGTCCGATGAGGAGTACGACGCATACTGGGAAGAACAAACCCGTTGGTACAACACGCAGCATCTCCGGCGCGCGGGACGCTCGGCATGGAAGGTGCTATGGCATGGCGAGCCAGTTGGAATAGTGGATTAGTACCTGTAAGGTAGAGGTATGAAAACAAAAGAGAACATCAACGAACTGATGGTCGCCATTGAGGAAGCCTTAGGCGTAAAAATTGACTGGATAGAGGAGAACGGCAACATCAATCTTGACTATGCTAATCTGCTTATCATCGTGGAAGCCCTAGCAAAATGAAACCCAAACTGAAATTGGAAGGGCTGAACGAACAGCAACGCCAAGAAGTGATAGAGCAATACGAAGAGTGGTGCGAAGCCCAACTCGTGGACTACTTTGACCAACCGATAACTGCCGACGTTACTGATGACCAAGCAGAAGCAATTGAATACCTATTGGAGTCATGAGTACGTTTCAGGTTGAAATCATAAACATGGAAGTTTCGTGCGAGTCCCGAGTCGGCGCCTATTCGGTGAAAATCGAGAAGGGCGACCTGAGACAAAACGGCACGGTGTATCAAGGAACTGTACGTCGTGTAACTCTTACTGAAGATGTAAGTGGGCAGACCCTTGTTCAGGTGTTTCGGGGCTACGACTGCACCAAGAAAGCAAGCAAGTGGCTGAAGCAGGCGACAAAAAATGACTGGAAGCCAGAAGGCTCAGAATGGATGTGGCTGTAATTTACGATTGCGTCTGTGATGCAGTCTCTTGTCCCTGCTGGTCTTACGACTTTACCGAGTGGTACATAGTCGTAGGGTTCGGTTTCGTTTCTGCCTTTCTGTTGGCTTTGTACATTCGCTGGTTGGAAAAAAAGAATAAATAAAGGAACTCGCACGTCCGGTTCGTCGGGGCCATCGACCTTTCCACCACCGTAAGATATAGAGAGGGGTTGTGTCTTTCTGCCTCACGCCCCGCGCGGGCGCGTGCGTGGGGGGGGGGGGGGGGGGGGGGGGGGGGGGGGGGGGGTTGTG
>Ga0194133_10006794_pt1 | contig 13941 bp, 9 predicted proteins | sample TA2KigOf40mmetaG_FD_155448 | JGI IMG/M metagenome (GOLD analysis project Ga0194133, IMG submission 155448) | Freshwater microbial communities from Lake Tanganyika, Tanzania - TA2015055 Kigoma Offshore 40m | ecosystem: Environmental > Aquatic > Freshwater > Lake | place: Tanzania: Lake Tanganyika...
AAATCTTATTAACTATTAAGAGGTATATAGAAAACTTAACAAAACGGTTTCAAAATATAAACCTTTGTGTTGTAGATACTAAACATAATGAATCCAACGGGAATAACGTTTGTAACGATAAAAGTAGCCACGTGCCTTGGACGCATAACGGGTCCTCTCTGGCCGATTGTGTTGTCCATGGCAATATACCTAAAAGAAGTGTTTTGTCAAAACAGAAAATATATAAAACTTTCATATTCCATGAACGTTATACCTAGCCATTCCAGTATCGAAAGGAATGGTTCTCCCTGAATTGTTAAACCAATTCGGATTCCAAAAAACTTTCAAATATTCATGTCTGAGAGCTTGACGGATTGCTGCTCGCTTCCGTTCAATTGTAGCCTGGTAAGCAGAGGTGCCTCCTCCAACTATATGTAGTTAAAAATCAGAAAAGTTAGTAAGTAATTCTTTTATGTATCATTACAATATATCATTTATGATTTCAAAATCAAATATAGGTAAATTAGTAAAGTCATGCCGAAGAAAATTCAAAAACAAGTAAATTGATACAAATAAAATGTTAGAGTTAAAAATTTATTCTTACATCTCGAACTGTCGTCCATTTTTGTTATTGTTTTCATCCAACTTTATTTTATTCACAGAAGTGAGAAGACTTAGATGCATAGACTTAAATAGGAAAGCCTATTTCTTCTTTCCACAGACTTCTAAAAATTACTCAAAATGAAGAAAAATCTCAGTAAAAATAATCACATGGTAAGCCAGAAACAGAATGAAAACACTAAAATTTAAAAAAAATGCTAAAAATAAATTTCTTATTTCATTCTTTGGTATTCATGTTTAGTTTTCAGGTGCCAAGGGCAAAAACTGATTGGTACCTAAAGGATGATATAAATTAAATTTCCAAAAAAGAAAAACTTGGATAAAATTGAATTACTATATATAAACTTTTGTCATTATTTATACCAGGATGAATTTTTTTCTCAAACTTATACATCTGAATAAAAAATAAACATTAAAGCTATTTTCTAATTTTCATTCGGAGAAAGGATCCAACAACAGCTTCTAAAGCTTCTGTTTTATGATCTATGTATATTTTTTTCGTATTAGTAAATTGGTCTAGCTTAAAGGATCTTTCAGTATCGTCCTTGTCTTTGTTGAAATTGGAATTTCTACGAATAAAACAGTGACCATTTATTTTTATTATTGCACAAGAAAAGAAAATAGAAATAACGTTTGACTTTTGAATACGAAAAAGTAAAATTCTTGCAAATATGAAAGTGCTTTCAAGTGTTTGGGAATATTTGACGAACGTCACAATTTAGCCCATCATTATGGGCATCGCCACCTCCTCTGCAAGCTTGACAGGGGGTTCAAGTGGTCACTCGGGTGGCGATATCATTCGAAGATGCAATTGCTACTCCGTCAATAATGTCAGCCTCGACAGAAAGTGTTACAGGCATTCCTTGACTTTCAATGCTCAAACTCAAGGAGACAAAACAAACGTCAATCACAAGTAAAGCAATTTCTAAAACATGTTCAAATAAGTGACAAGTGAAATCTTTTTTATAGCATCTTCCCCTTTGTCAATGGCAATAAAAGTCATTCATGTTCAAATGATTTTTTATTTTTATTCTTGCAGGCAAAAAAAGAAACGTAGTCATGGTTTTGCAACCTTCAAAAAGATACTCATTGGAAAAAGACGTCATTGTAAAGGATTCGACCATGGCCGTTACTTTAGAGAACACTTTATGGATTGCCCATCTGATGTTCTTCGGGCATTGCTCGCCCAGTACGAAGCACTCACTCTTCTTAAAGATCTTTCAGTTCAAGCTGATTTGGCCAGGTACGATTTAGTTTTTCTTAGAGAAAAAGAGAGCAAGTCAATTCAGAAAAAATTTCAACGAATCATTTTTTCTAAAGGCCCCCTTCAATGACCATCAGTCAAAGTTTGACAGATTTATATGAAAATGAGGAATGCTGTGATCTAGTTCTGTGTTATCGCGGATATCGGTTACCTGTACACCGATCTATCCTAATGGCGAGATGTCCGTCTTTTAGTAGACACTTGGTTAGAATATTTCGTGTTTAGTATTAGAAAGTTAAAATTGATATTCAAATCTAAATTCCAGAGCTTTTCAAATGGTCCTGAGCTTCATTTAAGAACCCCTAATTATACAGTTTCTTTGACTAATCTTAAGAGAGCCATCAAATACCTTTACTGCGGAAGCCCAGGTAGTACACTATGGAAACTTGATCATTTCGTTCAAATCATATTGGCTTAGTTAACTATTATTGAAAAACAAAACTTTCAGATGTATTAACTGCGCCTCCTGTTGATGAAGAAATCGAGGACGAAGGTCTAACCACGTTGGCACTGCTTCAAGACGAGTTTGGTATCCCTAACACCCTTGAGTCTGACCTGTCATATCTTTGGGAGACTGGTAGTTTGGGAGACTGCAAGCTTATTTTTAGTCATTCGACTTCAACGTTGCTGGAACTTCCAACTGGTCAGGGAGCAAATTTGCTTTTATATTGAAGCTTTAACCAAAGTATTATTTGCAAATCAAATCTTTTTAGACAAACCAGCTTTGGAGCTCGTGTGTCACCGAACCTTATTGGCAGCAAGGTATAATGCCAAAAATCCTTTGTCCAAACTTCATCCCATAAGTAAATCTATTTTTTTCAGATCATTGTTTTTTCGAAAACTGGTTGAACGGCGTCTGAAATCAGATCCTTTTTACTTGACTTCTGTGTTAGAAATTTGTCTTGACGGTGATATAATTCCATCCAAGTATGGTAAAGTGCTTTTGCACGCCATGTACCACGACGCAATTGATCTCAGACTCGTTCAAAACAACTTGTTACCTCAATCGAATGCTTCAGCTTCAGGTATTGAAAATACTGAATAGTTTCTGTCTGATTCTGTGAAATTAACGTACTTTTTATTATTAGGTGGAGTGTGCGATAGTTTAGAAGATCGTGATGATCACGTCATGAATCTTTTTGAGATCGGTCGATTTTTGGAGTTCAATTTTTTATCCCAAAGTTGTGAAGATCTTTTGATTCAAAATTTAAATACGACAAACGTTGTAAAAATTTTGCAATGGAGCTTGAAACCACATGGATCTGCATGGATATCAAGGCAGGCGTTTCTACATCTTGAGGAAGAGTTTTATTCTGTTTCGAACTCGGACGTCTTGGCAGCCCTAGATCAAGAAACTTTGGCTAAAGTCCTTCAAAGTGATTTTATCCAGGTGATAATTTCGAGCTTGGGACAATCTTAAACATTTTTCTTAACCATTATATGCCAATAGGCTAGTGAAGCAGAGATTCTTCAAGCTTTGGTCCGATGGGGAGAATGTCAACTCAACATCAAAAATTCTGCTGCCAAAGGTTGTCAAAGTGAGAGAAGTTTTTCAGTATTAATTACGAGAAAAATTGATTGTGGTATTTTAGATTCTGGGAGCGTAAGTGCAGTTTCAACATTGACTAGACGCCGTGACACTAGGCGCAGAGAAGTTTGCGAAAGTGAATTAAAAGAGCTTTTGCTGCCGTTGTTTCCTTTTGTCCGGTTCCCCCATGTTTTGCCGAGAGACAAGAGCTCTGAGGTGTTAGACCTAGTATTAGCAAGAAATCTTTATCCAGGTATTGCATCTGCTATTTTCATTTTGAATTTGCTTGAAAAATAATTGAATTGTTTTTAGTCTTGCCCAACTTCACAAGTCAGTTGAGCTGTTCTACAAAATATTCTCCATGGGACCCAAGATGTTCGAATGGTTTATTTGTCAGACCAAGATTATTCATTCCTTATTTAGAAGAGTGCAAGGTAAAGTTGTTGATAAGTGCCACGTGAGGAAGAAAAATCATACACCCTTTCCATATAATTAGAACTTGATACATGACCGTTGTGCACCTGACCCAGAACTAATATCGATTAGTTGCCAAGGGCGTGACACAATGTACATGGCAAGAGGGAGAAAGAAAGAAGAATTAGAGGAGGAAGAGGAAGAAAACTTGCAGGAATTTCAATCAACCAAACCTCCAGGTTGACTCTACGTTAACGCCAAATTTTCATTATCCTTATAAATAGGATTTCGTGTACTGAAATTTTACATTTCAAAATATATTTTCAGACAAAGAAATGGTCTCTAAAATGGTTGACCGCTTCCTCAAACTGCTAAACTCATTTGCTGTACAACGTTCGCTTGCTGTCAACTTCATTGAACAACAGGAGGTCATACATCTGGTAGAGCTCAGAGTTGTCAGGTTAATACTAAATATTTTCTCGATGTTATGCTAAACTTCAATGCCCAGGAAAACTATTTCAGAGAATTTAACCTTCCGGACAACTATGTAAACATTCTAAGGGTAAAAAAATACTTTTTCAAACTTTAGGAGACTGCATGGCTCCTTTGTGAATGAACTGTGCCTAACAAGTACCATTAATTTTAGAAAATGAGATCTCGAGACTCTGTCCGGATAGGATCTTGTCTTTCATCGTCTGAAATTAGATACGATAAAAATTTCTCATCTATTTCTTCAGCAGATCTTTCATTGGCAGCTCAGGTAACACCATGAAAATGATAAAATAATGCAGAAAAAATGCAATAATTTCATGTGTACTTTTTGCAGTCGAGCTACTTTCGTCATTATAGTCAGGACATCCCTTCCTTCAGGTCACTCTGCGGTCCGGATGTGACCTTGGCTACAAGCTCAATCTCGTCACTCTCGTTGCAAGTGTCTGAGCCAGAATCCCCAGGCAAGGATCTATTGAAAGTCGTAAATCTGTGGAATATGTGATGACTAACTTGAGGATATGTATTTTCAGATCTAGTTTCATCAGAAACTACCTCCACCTCATTACCGGGGACCAGATTTCTCAAAAACTTGCGTCAGAAACGTCACACTTTAACCAATGATTTTATTTTTCATCAACTAGGCCAAAAGCAGAATCCGTCTCCTCGTGGGAATTCCCAATCAAGTGATCAGGCTCTTATGTCAAGGTAAGTTTACAACATTTTTTCCTCAAAACTGCAGATCTCTTATCTCTCCAAATTTGTTTTGTTTCAGAAGTTTCAATTGCACTCACACATCTACCACATCAGCAGGGATCTTAAATTTATCCAAATCAAGGATGTACTTGTAGCAACCAGTACCTCTGGTGGATTATGAATCACTACAAAATATTATTTGTTGAATTTTAAAGTTATTTTAAATTGAGAGTTTTTACATATATTTATGATTTCGTATACCATACTCGCATCATAACTAAGTGTTTTAGTTAAATACAATGTCTGAATTATTGAGAAATGTTTTCTTGCAGCCCTCTGGATCCAGCACTAATTACCCCTTCATCGAAAAAGTTTGTAATCTTTCGTCAAACACGCAACTGAAAGACTAATTTTCTTGCCTACAATTCGAAAACTAAGGGGTGAATTCACTTTCCAGGTTAATGTCTGAATCTGAACTGGTTAAATAACCCTCATGGCACCACCATCATATCAGTTGACTCGTACAAAAGAAAAATCAAGACATTCGTTGGACCGAGATTTATTAGTAACGTGAAACATTACATTTTAATATTGCTTCACTTCTTGCCTTTGAGTTCCTACTGGGCGGTGGTTTTTGGCCAAGTAGTCTGTGAACTCTTGGTAAGGAGACTTGGTGAAGTTGGTCTCTTTCCAAAGGTCGGGGGTAAGGAAAGAGTAGGTATTGGTGATCGCAGCATAGGTAGCCTTAGCTGGAAGACATCAAAGTTTTGTTAGTTCTTTGTCTGGTCCTAAAATTATGTGGCAAAAGAGAAAGCGTACCGAAATTGCCGAGGGTACCAGTGCAGCCACGAGCAGACGTATAGCAATCCTCAATACCGGCCATCATCAAGAGCTTCTTGGGGACTGGAGCAGACACAATTCCAGTACCACGGGGGGCAGGAATCAACCTGACAGTGACGCTTCCACATTTTCCTAAAATAAAATTTAAAATGGAATATTCAGCCTATTTCTTGATTTTCTTCCATAACGAGACTTCAATAATCTATATACCTGTAACCTTGCAAGGAACAGTGTGTGGTCTGCCGATCTTGTTGCCCCAGAAGCCTCTTCTTACCGGCACAATGGACAGCTTGGCAAGGATGATAGCCCCGCGGATAGCTGTTGCAACTTCCTTGGAGCACTTCACTCCGAGCCCAACGTGTCCATTCGAGTCGCCGATAGCCACGAATGCCTTGAAACGGGTGCGCTGACCTGCACGGGTTTGCTTCTGTACAGGCATGATCTTCAGAACCTCGTCTTTCAAAGCTGATCCCAAGAAGAAGTCGATGATTTCGAATTCCTGAGCAAAAGACAGTTTCAATTGAGATTCAAACTATGAGAGAATTATCTGTTAATGAAATGACTTGCATACTTTAATGGGGAGGGAGAAGAGGTAGATCTCTTCAAGGGACTTGATTTTTCCATCCTTGACGAGCCTTCCTAGTTTAGTCACAGGGATCCACTCTTTCTCTTCCTTTCCTCTACCTCCACGGCCACCTCGACCGCCGCGTCCACCTCTACCCCCTCTACCGCCACCACAGCCGCGACCACGTCCACCAAAGCCTCCACGAAAACCGCCACGATCGGCTGGAGCTGCGTCCGCCATTCTGCAAGATAAAAATGATTAATAAAAGAGAAAAAAATACAAGACTTTATCACAGATACTTTCACCGACCTAATATGTGATAATTCTGCCAAATTTCACATTAAATAACTAAATATTTGATGAAAAAAAGTTTGTAAGGTACCTACCTGATCAATAAGTAAACGGAAATAGAACGAGTCAAGGAAAAGATCGCAACGTTTTCAATACATGCGGTGAAAAACAAGGTATTTTATGTTCCAAAGACTCGAAATTTCCCTTTTCGTAGACATCATTGGATGTGTCAATGTTTGCGATAGTAGTGCACGAGTGTGGGGTGCGGGGTGGAGGTATACTTTGATCTCGGCAGTGTATACATACCCCCTCGAAAAAATGTTTTTCGCTGTCAAAAACAAACAAATATACTAGACGGTCAGGTTCAGCAGGTATTGTGTCAACCTAAAATTGATCCAAAATCTATCCAAATCAAATTGGATGACGTCAGTGTTAAAAAATTATTACTACTTTTCAATAAATTAGTTTTCACACAAAAATGATTTGCTTCAAATTTGTTTTACGTAATGGGTAATTGAAAAATGATTTTTTGAAAAGCAAATAAATAGCAATAAAATGATGATAAGTTTTAACTTTAATCTGTTAGGTTGCGTGACCGCCCTCAATCAATGACGTCAGATTCGTTGAACGACTCTTTTGTTTATTTTTTGGCATGGCCTAACGACCGACCGTATGGATTTGGCTATAGAGCGAACGATTGTTTTGATATTGTAAATATATAAACACAAAATTTACAAAGGATTTGAGAAAAAACAACTTTTTTGCTAAAAGTTAGTTCTGTTACTTCGTTAAAACAGAAATGGAAACTGTTGAAGTGTCTGCAATAGACAACGTTGTTTATTTTGATGGAGATGAAGTTGTTCCTTGTAAGTGTCGTTTCGTTTTTAAAATCAATAGTTACTTAAATATTTTACATATTTAAAAAATCTCATCGAACTGTTTGAACTAATTTAGTCATAAAACTATGGAGCCACTTTAGAGAAACTCATTAGTTTTGATCAATTTGCCTAGGTGAAGTGGCTGAGGAGGTTGTCATAGACCCTTCTGGAGGAGAGGGAGAAAGTGTGGACAGTTACCAAAGACAACAAAATATTGTTGTGGAAGGTGTGTCTTGAATTTTGAAATTTTCTTTCATTAGTCTTCCTGTTTTATTGGTAAATTGTGGTTTTATTTCAAGGAGTTGATATTGGCAGCATTGTGGAAGTTGAAAACGAAGGGATCGATTACGACGATGGTTCAGAGAGAATGTCTGTTGCAATTGACTTAGCTAAGTTAAGTCAGGGACATTTTGCTGATAGAGACAATCATTTGAGAAAAGGAAAGCACAAGTTTAAGCCTGAAGGTAAACTAAAGCTGGACGTAAAACCCTAGAAAGATCTGGGACGCTGCGTTTCTCACATTATAGTATAACTTAGAGCTATATTAAGTTCAATTTCAATTTAGACTCTATCAACGGTTACGTGTTTTACACGGAGAATGGTACTCAGGCACAAAGCTTATCAGACTTAGAAGGGCGGTAAGAACATCTTATATATGCATAACTTTGATCATGATTGTAGACTAAGAATATTTTAGCTTTTGTATTTGTGTCATTCTCGTTATCTTTTTAAGAACCGTTCACGTTGAGGATGCATATGCCAAACCTCGAATGTCTTATGCACAGTTAATCGCTGAGGCATTGATAAATTCTGAAGAAGGAGTTCTCACTTTATCTGAAATCTACCAGGTAAGATTGGCACTCCAAAAAGATGTGTTATTTCATGAAAAATAAAAATCTTTCTTTCATGAAACTTGTCCAAATCTTTCTTTCAGGCAATCAGCGCTCGTCACCCCTTTTACAAAATGGAAGCCCGAAATTGGCAAAACTCCATCCGCCATAACCTTACACTAAACAAAAACTTTTGCAAGCTGCCAAGACTGACGACAGAGGGAAGAGGTTCACATTGGAAGTTGGAGAAAGGAGCAGAACGAACTATTTTTAAGCGAGGAGGCAGATCAAACCCGCCCAAAGTCAAAGAGAGCTTTTCATTGATCGTGCAGGATTCAAGTAATGTTGTGGTTGATGAAGAAGTAGTTGAAACAGTTGTTGATACCTCAAATCCTGATCAAACTATTTTGATAATGACCATCCCCCAAAGCTAAAAGATTTTTATAATTTACAAAAGCAGCGTTTTCAAGTTAAAAAGTTTTCCTTGCAGTTCGACTCTGATTTTGATACCTCTGCTCAAAGATAGACTAATTCATTAAACATAACTTGAACCATGTTCTGTCGATGAGTCAGTTTTTGGAGTAATTATTCTGTCTAGTTGAAAATTTTAATGGAAAAAATATTAGCTATCCATTTCAACGCTGACTAGAGCAAGTACAAAAAGGCTTCTATGCTAATAAAAGGAATCAACAGTCGGATCACAAATTCTTTCTAATAACTGAAAATTGACGTTTTGTCTAAGTCTGGAGAAGCACTTTTTCTGTTAAATTCAACGAAGAGAAACATGTTTACTTTGAAGTTACTATAATCACTATTTTCATAATTTTATCTACTACGAATTTTCCATTTACTTTCAATGAAAATTTTGTTAAAAATGGTAATTTTAACAATGCTAACTAAGCCTTTATGAGCAGCTTTGCTCAAGATGCCATTTAAAGGCAGTCAGGCTAGAGGTTGAATGTAAGTCAAAAATGAATCCGTGATTGATTGATCATCACCTGATAGTGCCGAACCTTTATCTGCCTCTATTTATGTTATTATTTCTGCATCTCTACAACTCGATTGGTAAAATATATTTCTAGATTGTTGATAAAACTCGGTTCAATTTTGTCGTAAGAAGTCGTGATCAATAAAAAGTCCCGAGGCTCCTTCCTTAAAACCATCGTTAAGGTTAACACGTGATAAAAGTATATTTGAAGAAAAAGGCAATATTAACGAAACAGTTGAACTAGATAAAACAAGCAAGAGCAAATTTCTTAAGCCATCACAATCCAAGGTAACTACAAAACATGAATACTAAGATGAGGAGACCGACAATCACAAACGTTGCTTTCATAACAGATATTTTCCCTGTAATTAATATAAAAAAAACTGGTTAAAAAGAAATTTTTCGACTCATTGGATCACTTACTTAACTTAGGGATGTGGTGAATGCACACTTGATGATCCACAGAGATACTGACAACTGAAGCGTCGGTGAAGCCCCTTATTGCCTCTGATTCATGAGATGTTGACAGGAACTCAAGGCCTGTTATGAACATGGAGTGGGCTTGGTCAATTCTTTTGAGACGCTGAAAATTTTTTGGTCAAAGACTCGTGAAAGATTTTATGAACTTGAAAGAAAACAAACATAATGATGAGGATACTTACAACTAGATTAAATGCAGTATAAATTTCCACAACACCGTCAAACATGGTCCCAGTGGCGACAAAATTTCCATTATCACTTACAGCCAAAGCACTTAAAACACACAACTAAACAAAACAACTCAAATGATTAAAGCATTAAATATTGATTTCTCAAAAGAAAGAAATAATTTCCAACCTGGCGAGACGCTTGCTCGATTGTAAAGTTTTTTGTGTTCCATCTTTGAAGGAACGAAGGGGATTTGGTTGATCCAACCTGGTTTGACAACGATTTTAAGTGCAATTTCTTGGGATTAAAAATTTGAAAACTGATAAGCCTTACCGGATTTGAAATTGAAAAAAGTTTGTAATTCTTGGCACTTCCTTCTACACACCCGAATCTGAAATATTTAATTCAGTTTAATACTTTTACTCTCCTGGGAGTAGTCCTTTTTTGCACCTTATTCTTTTGTAAGCATATTTTACATTGGAAGGATAATCCCATCCCATTTCTGCATGCTTTTTGCCCTTTTTTACATCCCAAATAAAGGCTCTGAGATCTTTGGAGATAGTAACGACTTTTGAATTGTCCGGGCTGAAATCCTACAATAGAATTGAATTTTAATTGTAGAATTTGTGTTAGTATTCTTTATTATGTCAGAGACTTTTTTCAATAGTTAAAACATCATAAAACTTTATTTATTAGAGGTCAAATTAGCTGCAAGGGTCACAAGACCAAATGATGAGTGAAGTGGCCCTAGGGGTCTAAGTGATTTAGGAGAAGCTTTCTCTCATTTCTAAAACTGTGTTACCATGTCATCAATTTCTTTTGTATGTGCCTCAATGTCGTGAACTGCATTCAACTCGGGAAAGGTCCAAACTCTCAGGGTTCCATCACAACCCCCAGTCGCAAGAAGTTTCCCGTCTGGACTTATTCGACAAACTTTCTGATAGGGTTCCTGCGGACTTAAAACAGTAAAATAAAATTGAGCTATTCCGTTGTATGATTAAAAGGGCAATTTTAAAATACCTTGCATCAGTTTTAACTTTTTTCATGGGCACTACTTTGAAAGTAATTCTATTTGACTCTGATTTAAAAGACCCTGTATTATCCCCAGCAGCGGATGAAAGTTTTGGTCCCGATCCATTTGCAATCCCTCCCCTTTGACGTACTAAAACATTTTAGTTGGTCAAGCAAAATCTTAAAGTCAAAATATAATAGGGCACCTCCAGTCTTGTTTCCATCGTTTTCATTTTTGTCTTTTGTTCCACTGTCTAGAGCCAACCTCAGTTCGTATGTCTGACAGTTTTCGTTGAGACCTAAAATTATACTTTCAATGACTTTTGAGGCTAGTTTAAGTAAAGATTGAGATATCGAAATTCGATTCACCAGTGGCAATGGTGACTTTTTGGGAGTCGGCATCAAATCGGCTAGAGGCAAGGTTCATAATTGCAAATTCCCCAGTCTGTAAATTGTGTTCAATGGTTATTATAAGTCATCAACTTGCAACTGTCAAAAGTGAGATTGTATCCCAGTTAGCAAACCTCATGCTTGATGACAGAATCAGCCACGCAGTGATACCCATTGTGACTTATTTCAAAAATTTCCTAAAAAAATACGTTCATTGATTGGACATATTTTTCCTATAGGCTAAATTTAAAAAACGTCTTGAACTCACGAATCCGTTGTAGATCCCAGTATTGGCAGCACCTCCTCCACCGGCAAGAAGAAGGTGACGTGGAGAGACCACACATGCTTGGTAAAGTGGAAAATTCACTCGGCAAAGTAGCTCAGGTGATTCCCCAGACATTGTGACTTACCAAGTACTTTTTTAGTTAGTGTGAAGCAACAAACATGGAGAAAAATCAATTTTCCCCTTTTAACAAATTTGTGCCAATAACAAATTGTTTGTGGACTGGATCGAAACTTAAATTGTCATTGCCATGCGTTAGAGATAAGGCAAAGAGTGGGGATGATCCAAACAACAGATAAAATGTCTGATGCATAAAAGATGAAAAGTGCAAAAAAATATTTTTTTAATCATCCACGAATTTCTTAGCATATTTTATACCATTTAAAAGCCATGTTACATTGAAGATTTTTTACCTACTGCGGTATCAAATATCTTGCAACGAATATCCCTAGTTTCACTTGAAACTTTCCGACGTATATATATCTGTGAGTTGCTGGATAAATAATTGTACTGATCGGGCCCAAAGCCGAGTCGCGTTTCGACTGCGGTCGAATAAAATTGTGAAATATAATTTTTGACATTGCGCGCCAAAGAAACAACAATAAGTGAGAAATTTTTGAGTTCTAAATTCTAATTGATCTATCTGAGGGGTTTGCGAAGGTACACTAAAGATGGAAAGCCGTTGTAGTCCGAGGACCCCCAGATCAGGTACGCAGGCGATATATTTTTAGTTTAATTCACTTGATTAAAGTAATTTTTCTATGCAATGGTTTCATAGGCCGGGGGCTCTGGAATTCCTACAAAGGGCGTATTATCGACAACTACCACGACACTGGGAGTGTTGGCAGTTTCATATTGCCATCGCCAGGTACTTGGTTTTGTATTAATATGAATAAAAGTTACACCGAGAGATAAATTTGTACTTATTGGTGAAATGATCTGGTGAAAGGTACTTTTAGGATATTCTTTCACACTTTATGCAGCCATGCTATGGACAAGTGGTCAAAGCATTTCACTGAAAACTAAGATCTATAAAGTTGCGTGTGCAATCCCCACCCATGCCAGCAATTTTTAATGGAATTGATTCGATTGGATTGCATTACTGCCTTTAATGAATACTTTGAGTTTTCATTGCACTGGACCATTATCAATCTATCTATATATATGAAGCAGACTGTTCGTATGTACCTATGTCCCTCTTTCACGCACAAACCGCCCAACATATCTCCACCAAATTTTGCATAGACCTGCACCTCAACTCTGGAAAGGTTCTTAACACAAGTATGACCCTGGGGTACCCCAAACTCCAAAACCTAAACAGATCACTGGAGAAAAAACTTTGTTTTAGTAAAAATGCATTAAATTCTTCCCTGGCAGCGCCAGGCCCCTATAGGCTAGTATATATATAAAGCAGACTGTATGTACCAATGTCCCTCTTTCACGCGCGAACCGCCCAACAAATCTCCACCAAATTTTGAACAGACCTCCACACCAACTCGGGGAAGGTTCTTAACAAAAGTAAAACCCTGGGGTACCCCTAGATCCGAAACCTAAACAGCTGACTGGGAAAAATCTTTGCTTTACAAAAAATGCATCAAATTTTTCCCAGGCATTGCTGGGCAACGGTTGGCTAGTTTTATATAAAGCATATTTTTAATTGTAAAAGAACAACCCATATCTATTCTACTAATCTCCTGATCACAGGAATCCGTAATAGAATTTTCTTTTTCTAGATATAAAACTGAACACCTTATTTTTTCGTTTGAATTCTACTTTTTTATTTTAGCGAGCATCATTTTTCCCAGCCATACAAGTAGAGAATCTTCAAGGAAGATCCTCAAAAGAGTTTTACAGGTACAAAGATGTAGGAATTTATTTTATCAATAATTTTTCTTTAACATCAAACTTATTTTTTAGTTTCCCATTCCTGAAAAGTTCAAACAAGTGCTTCCATCAAGGTCTGAAGATGCCAAACAGGTTACGAAAATTGATAATTATGAGTTTCCCTCACCAACAAATTTTTTTTGAATAAAATAGATTCTTATTGATTTTGCACTCAGCTCTAAATAAGTTTTTATGAACTGAAATAACTCAAAGAGATCGTGGGAAAAATGTTTTAATGAAATAACAGGTTGTCAAAACTCCATCAGAAGAGCTTCATCCGATTGGACAGCAATCATTTTATGGACCCTCTAAAGAATTTGTTGCTTCTCCTTTGATAAAGAG
>Ga0194133_10006796_pt1 | contig 13935 bp, 16 predicted proteins | sample TA2KigOf40mmetaG_FD_155448 | JGI IMG/M metagenome (GOLD analysis project Ga0194133, IMG submission 155448) | Freshwater microbial communities from Lake Tanganyika, Tanzania - TA2015055 Kigoma Offshore 40m | ecosystem: Environmental > Aquatic > Freshwater > Lake | place: Tanzania: Lake...
CCCACTCCGCCCTCCTCGCCTTCCTCTCCGGAATCGCCCTCGTCGGCATCCGCTACGGCCTCAACTCCCAAGACCCCGTCAAATGGGCCAACGTCGACAACGCCAATATCACAATCAAAACCCTCTTTGTCGCCACCATCCTAATCCTTGGTTTCTGCTACAAAAAGAAGGAATCTGTATCGGCAGTGATTTGGTGGACTATTGCTGTTCTTTCTCTAGCAAATATCGCAATTGCGCTACTTTCATAAACTTCATCATGGAAATCCAATCAAGTGCATATGAAGAAGTTTTGGAGATTTTTGAGTATCTCGATGTTCACCTTCCGCGGAAAATGGATGGGAAGACTGCCATTCTTGAAATGAAAGAGGGTGGATCAAGAAACTGGCGGCAAATGGAATGGATTGGTTTCTGGTTTGAACATTTTGTTGAATCTCGAGTTATTCCCAGTTTAGGAGGGGGTAAGGGGCCAACCTATGGAACTACCGAATTCGATTTTAGGAAGAAATTCGTTTGGGACCTGAAAGCACATCCAATGAGTGTGCCAAATTTAATCTTGAATGATCAACTAGCAATTAAGGAGTGCGTAAAGAAAGAAAACGGGGTGGGATTCATAATTGTTTCAGGCGAAACATCGTATGACGACTCGAAAGGTTCATTTAAAACTTGGCATGACAATCTCAAGGGAGGCGTGAGCGCCTACGAGATCGAGAGAAGAAAGCGTGGTGCTCCTTCTAGGCGCCGTAAGACTTCTTTTGAACCAAAAAAGTTGGATGCGATCTGGTTTCATGACCTAAATAGCATCAATTCTGCTGTTAATTCTGGCTGGCTGGAGCCTTTTCAGGAGAACATGCGAAATTCAAACGGAAAGCCTAGACCCGCAAAATTTCAATTCTCCCTCTCTAGTGTTCCGACGAGATATTTAATAGCGTATAGAAATTTGCATTAGAAAAGTTTGTCGCTGATATTCCAATCGTACATATATTTTGTTGGCACACCAACAAGATCTTCGTTAAGATTTAGTTTTGATTTTCTAATTACTTTGTTAGTTTTATCAACATCTACTAGCAAAAAATCCTCATCATTCCAACATAAGAGTCGCGAGAACCTTCTGGTCATTGTTTCAATTACTGTTTCATTCTTAACATGCCAAACATTATTTGCCACATCCCTGGTAAAAACTTTGTCACTCACTGGTAGCTCATTCTTTATCAAGAAGTCAGATGACAAATCTTTTTTTCGGGCGTAAGGTTTTGGTCCCGCCTTCTTCACTATGATCCAATTCAAAGTACGCTCTAAGTTAAGATCTTTTGAGTTGTAACAACGAATTGCTCCATTGCCGAAGAATTCCCAATTTTCGGATCTATTCTCAATTGGCCCCATCGTCAATGAAACAACTTTAGAGTCCCAGGGGCATGAAGGCTCCCACTGTATTAGGTTCTCGTAAACTGTAATCAGATATCTACCCGCTGTAACTCGATCTCGTGCGGTCAATATTTGATTTTCGCCTTGATTAAGGGACTTCACGTTCAACATTAGGTTCAATACCGAGCAGTGTGAAGTCATCTCTTACTTCCTCTCCCTGAACCTTGGCGAGTTTTACCGCGTGATGGCCCTGGAATAAATTCTTTTGCTCTTACCGGGCGAATTGACAATTGCTTATCTCGCACCTGAGTGTGTTCCTTAAATCTATTCTTGGCTATCTGAACATACTTCTTCTCAATGTCAAATCCAATAGATGATCTTCCAAGATCGAAAGCTGCCTTGGTGGTTGCTCCAGCGCCATTAAATGGATCCATAACCCAATCATCAGCGTTCGTTAACATCCTGATAAACCTATGAGGCAAATCTTCTGGAAAGGGCGCTGGGTGATTAATTGTTCTAGGAGGGACAGGCGCAAGATCCCAGACTGGTTCGTTCCATTCTGTTGGGTAATCGCCATCTGGAATTCTTCTCTGCCCAGGTTTTTTGAAGAGCATGATGCTTTCCGTCATGATGTTTGGATGCCAGTACGAGGGAAAGGGGTGTTGGATAACAGATCCTGCTCTTTTCACTCCAGCGGTAACTTTGTTCCAGAAAAAGGTTCTGATGAATTCCCATTTACCGAATCGCGTTAATTGGTTAGAAATGTCTTCTGCCAACGGATAGTGGTAACCATCGTCCAAAACTGATCCGACATTAATTGCTAGATGACCACCACTTAAAAGCATTTCTAAACACGATTCCCAAACTGCATCGAGCATTTTCATATAGTCATTTGCATAGTCAAGTGAATAGCGCTTTCGATAATCCAACTTTGAGCTCTTTGCATGATCTTTGTACGAAATGGCATTGTGGTAGGGGGGCGAAGTCACTACCAGGGTCACCTTTTCTACTAAGTCTGGGGCCAACGAAGAAGCTTCAGCACTAGACCCATGCAGAATTCTTGATTCCAAGGCACCCTCTCTGATCAGATTTGGAGTGAAACTCTATTCCTTCGGTCTGACAAATTCTCATACATTCGATGAAAAGTACGGTACTTTGCTGATGTCCAAAAGTTCGTTAGTATTTTAGTGTGCGCGAATTACCGAGTGCTGCGGAACTTTCTTCCGTTGTCCAGAATGCTCTACGAAAACTTGGAGGTAAGGCGCACTATAGAGACATAGAGAGTCAAGTAATTCAAGACCTTCAGATCTCAAGCGAGTTGGCAAATCTCATAAGAAGTGGAAATCGAACCGAGCTGGCTTACAGACTTAGTTGGGCAAGAACCGCCTGTAAGAATAAAGGGATAATTCGAAATTTGGGTAACGGAATCTGGGAGATTGTCTAGTTTTAAATTACTTTTGAATATCTAGAGATAGAAGTCTCCGAAAGTAATTTAAAACTGGAAAATCTCCCGTAAAGAGCACGGCTTGATGGATAACTTCGATGCCATCTTCTGTTGCTTTAATTGTTTCTTCAAGAGCTTTCTTTATGCCATCGATATTTGGTCCAGGATCATTAATTGAAAGTAGCGAGCCAAGCTTTCTATGTTTTTCTACAAGGCGCTTTTCATGGGCAATACCGTTATCGATTATGAGTTGTAGAGCAGCGTCGTTCTCTTCTTGCGGTTTCTCAATTAAGCCTGTGATTGCCGACCATTCAAGGTTGAGGCGGTGGTTGCACTCAAGCTCTGCGATTAGATCGCGGGGCGAGAGAATCCATTTCTTATCGATTAGGCGCAAGTTAAGTAGCTCGTTTTCACTTCAGTCATCCACCCATTCTTTCTCGGGCTGGCATTGAACCATGGACATAATGTGGCATCGATTCGATGGAGGAAACGTTGTAGCGAAAATCCACGGCGTAGATTTGACCAATTTTGGAGCGGCCCCCTTGCTTATCAAGTTCATTGCAGATTTCGCTTAGCTCGCTTTCGCTAGCTATTCGAACTTTTAGTATCTCAACTTCTCTAGTAGCGCCAGAAGGGAGCCGGAGATTAACTTTATCTCCAGCTTGGTTTCCCATAAGCGCAGCTCCAAGTGGCGCACAGTAACTCAGGGTATCTAAATGGGTTGGGAGCGGAATGCTCCGATATCCATCCGCAACAATCATAAATTCTTGGGTCTCATCTTGTCCTGGTAACTTAATTGTGACCACCGAGAAGAAATCAACCCTTGAATCAAGCATTGATAGCCAACGTTCACTTGAAGCGACGTTTCCATTTAATTTTAATAATTGATAGTCAAGGTCTGAGATTTGCCGTCTTGAGTCGCTAATCCGAGCACGAATCCTTGCCCGGCGCGATTCATCGCTTGTCTCATTTAATTCCAAAGTATCGGAGCTTATGAAAGATAGGCATTGATCTCTCAAGTCCAAGAGGGCTGACTCGCGTAACTTGTTTTTAGCGCTCGCAACTATCTCTCTGTGAGTGACGATTTGCCGTAGCAATTCGTAAGGATTGTTAGAGACGATTGAATTAGCTCCTGACCATGTAGTCGCGTACCCGCTCATCAACCATCACCTCCTCAATATTGATTGGAGTTCTTAACTTCATACCTTCGAGAGTGCGGCAGCGACTTAGCGCAACATACATCTGGCCGGGAGCGAAAACGCGGTGGGAGAAGTCGAGAATTACCCGATCGAAAGTTTTGCCTTGGCTCTTATGGATAGTCACAGACCAGGCAAGTCGGAATGGGAATTGGATAAAACTTCCTATTACTTCATAGCGAAGACGCTTGTTCTCGTAATTCGCTTTTAGTAAATCCCATTGGTTTGGCTCAAGTAAATGTTCGGAGCCATCAGTCGCTAGCTCAATTGCGATTGTTTCAACTTTGGAGTTCTTACCAAGGTTTACTTTTTTAACACGGGCTAAGGTGCCATTTGCCCAACGAAGCGACTGATCATTGTTAAGTAACATGATTTGAGAGCCAACTTTGAACTCGAGATTCTTCTCTGTTGGGAAGTTCTTCTCATTGAAGTACCCAGTAATGGATGCCTCAGATTCGTAGAGCTCGCCCTCAAGGCCCGCAAGCTTCTCGGCATTTATCTTTGCTGAGAGCGCTTTTGTTGACGTTAGGGTTATGTAGAACTCATCATCAGCTGGGCTAAATGACGGGTCCACATTTGAATTCAGTAGCTCAAGCTCTTCTTCGGTTATCTCGTTGATACGGATGCGGTCTAGAACTTCGATTAAGTGTTGATCTTTCTGGCGGTAAACCTTCGTTAATTCCACCATCTCGTAAGAAGCCTTCTTGATTGCATGTGAATCGAAGAAGAACTCAGAGCCATAGTTATCTTCAAAGAATTCTCGCTCGCGGTCATCGACGATTGGTGGGAGCTGGTAAAGATCGCCAAACATTACGAGTTGGACTCCCCCAAAAGGTTTACGGGGATTAGGTCCGTAGCGACGTAGAGCTTGATCCATGTTGTCTAACATGTCAGCACGCACCATTGATATCTCATCGATTACAAGAGTCTTTAGAACTTTCATGGTGCGCTGTGACTTCGGGTGATAGGTCGGCCCTTTCACTTTTTCAAGGGTCACATCAGGAAGAAAGCCAAAGAACTTATGAATTGTTTCACCGCCAATATTTAGCGCAGCAACACCGGTATATGCGCAATAAACAGTCTCTTCTGGAAAGGTATTCGCGCGAAGATAAGTAAGCAGGGTTGACTTTCCACTTCCTGCTTTTCCAGTGATGAAGAGATTCTTTCCTGAAAGAACCGAATCAATCACATGCTGCATCTCAGCGGTGATCTCTAAGTCCGCAGGTAGAACAAGGGTTAGAGAGTTACTCATAGCGAACCATCCTTGGTCTGTGCTGAAATCATTTCACCGGTGAGGGTGTGAAACATTTGGATACCCTGGTTGATTAGGACTTCCAGCCTCTTGCCCATAGTTGTAAATGATTCAAACTCAATAGGTTTCTTATCGGACGCAACAAAGATTTCAATATGTGCATGGATTAGAAACTCAAGTTGATCGGGCTTAAATGGGTTCTTCAGATAAATGCCCCATTCGGCAACGCCTTTTGCTCCTTTGCGAATTGGGGAAATTCGCATCGTTAGACCGTCGCTCATGGCAACTTCCATAGATACATTCTTAAGGGAGCGTCTGACACGGAACTTGAGTTGAAGAGCTTCCGCCTCCGCAATTAAGTGAGCGGTCTCCAGTCTTAAGGCTAACTCCGGTTCGCGGCGACGAAGTTTCGAGGCAGAGGCTTCATTTGGTGATCGACGCACTATTGGTTGGCCTCCCCTTCGTTGGTTTCGTAGCGCTCCTTCGCTTTGCGCAAATACCACTCGCGGTTATGCGCGGTGTATTCATCCCAGGCCTTCATCTCTTCGCTCACCTCAGTTGATATGTGAAGTGACTTGTGAAGAGAGTCAAAAGTGGGATCACCGTGGGTAGGCATAATCCTCTTGCCATCAGCATCTCTTCGTTCTGGTGATTCGCCGTGTAGCCATCCGTGGATTCCGTAAGCATCGCACTCAACTTGAACCAGTTGCCCTTTCTGCATCACGGATGGAAAGCCGTAGATGAAGTTGAAGACCTGTTCTCTCGTATCAAAGAAGATAGTCATAGGAGTTCCCATCTGATTGCGGATGGTTACCGGAATCCGCAATCCGATGAAGACATACTCCTTGGGGATGTATCCCGATACTGAGCTTGATTGCGCTGCGAAAATATCGGTTTGTTGCTCAATCAGATGCAGTGCGTTACTCATCAGCATCAATCTCCTCTTCATCAGAGTCGACTTCATCTGTTACGAAGTCAGCGAGCTGGAGGACATTGCTGCCTTCGACTGCGGGAAGTGTTTCCACTCCTTTTAAGGTGCGCTCGAGGGCGCGACTTCTCGTTGCAACCGTTTGGACTGTGTTCTGGGCGCGTGAAATTTGGGTATCCAACTTCTCCCAGACTTTTGAGTATTTGCCTAGCTCTTGTTTAACAGCAGCAAGGATCTTCCAGACTTCGCTTGTGCTCTTTTCGATTGCGAGAGTCTTAAAGCCCATTTGAAGGCTATTAAGTATTGCCATCAGAGTTGTTGGACCCGTTACAAGAACGCGGTGCTTGTTCTGTAATTCGGTAACTAAACCGGGACGGCGGATAACTTCGGCATAGAGACCTTCCGTTGGAAGGTACATAATCGCGAAGTCTGTGGTGACTGGGGGGTTGATGTACTTATCGTTGATCTTCTCGGCCTCGGCTTTGATCCGCTTTTCGATTTCGCGACTTGCAAGTTCAACATCTTCCAGCGCGCCACTTTCGATCGCTTGAACAAGGCGCTCATAATCTTCATGCGGGAACTTTGCATCGATAGGTAGATACACAATTTCACCATCGATACGGCCGGGAAGTTTGATTGCATACTCAACTTTTTCATTTGAGCCGTGGCGGACTGAGACATTCTGTTCATATTGATCTTTGGTGAGCATGTCTTCGAGTTGGCGTCCGAGTTGGACTTCTCCCCAACCGCCGCGGTTCTTAACATTTGTAAGCACTCGCTTCAGATCGCCAACGCCAGTTGCAAGATTCTTCATCTCACCTAGACCACTTTGTACGGCGCGAAGATGCTCACTAACTTGTTGGAAGGATTCGCTGATGCGCTTGTCGAGGGTGCTCTGCAGTTTCTCATCAACGGTTTCACGCATCTTCTCAAGCTTTGCTTCGTTGCCTTGGCGTAACTTCTCGATCTCGGTCTGGAGCGTTTCGCGGACCTCAACGATTCGCCGTTCATTCTTCTCACCTTGATCTTTGAACTCGACCTTAAAACCATCGAGAGTTGTGGTCATCGAGCGCTCAAGATTCTGGCGACTCTGTTCAGCTTCCTGCCTATTGCCACGGCTTTCCTCGCGTAACGAGGTTGCCAATTTCTCCATTGACTCCTGGATGAGTTTGAAGTTCTCAGTCTGCGTATTGCGCAGCTCATCTTTATGACGCGTTAGGTGATTTAGTGAGCGCTCCTCAAAAGTAGCGAGTGTTGGACCTAGTTGATTTTCTATATCGACGGTCTCTGTTGTTGAGCCAGAGCTTTGACGTAACTTCGTAATGGTAACTACGAGCAAAGCAAGCGTTGCTAGCATTATTACGAGATTGAGCGTTTCTATCATTTATCTATTCCTTATCTTGGTTTTAGGGGATACATCTATTCCAGTTGAAAACTTGTAGTTCGCAATCACGCACCGGATGATCTGTTCGATTCCATCTTCGTGGACGGTAATCGTGTAAGGAGCGCGACCGTTATCCGATAGATCCGTTACCGTTACAGCGGCCCTGATTGAGTAATCAGGAATTGGACTATCGGAATGACAGTTTTGGTGCCACGAGAGCCACTCGGATGTGTTCTTCTGTGAGCGGTCAGTCGGTTGTATACGTAAAAAGTGGTTTGGCCTTAAAGCAATTTCAAAGGCTGCAGATTTATTGTTTCGGCGAATGGAAAAAATAAGACCGAGTAATTGGAGCTCATGACGAAGCTGCTCGGTCTCCAGTTTGAGTGCAACCTCCGGGAAGGACTCGCGAAGTTGGCGAGCAGAAACGTTGTCACGCCACATCGGTGGTTGCTCCGCTCCTCGCGTAAGCCGATGTAGTCCAGCTCTTTGTTTCTTGCCATTCTTCAATTACCGTCTTGGAATCAAACTTCTTTGTGATTGTTACTTTTATCGTGCTAGTTACCCTTAAGGAATTAATTGGACGATTGAGAACTGCCAATCCAGCGTTTGGCATCAGACACCCACTAACTCTCTGCTAACTTGCGTTTCACGGAGTGGGCGACTAGTGAGATGAAACCGGCCGTTACAGGCTGACTCTAAACATTTATAAACACGTACCGGGATTCGATCATCTGATTCTTGACCGCGAGTACCTTCAGTTCGGTAGCGAATTCCAACGAGAGCCTCAACGGCATGCTCGTGAGTCCTGTAGCTGGCCTTACCTCTGCAAGTGCGCCCTGCGCCCTTGCCCAACTTCTTCCTCTTGCTTTGAAAGCGTCTTGCTCCTCGTGACATATCTACTGCCTTTCGTTTACCACCCTTTAGCGGAATGACTGTTGAACATCCTTTCGGACGGACTTATTCCCTATATGTCCGTCCGATAGTAGAGAAGTTCCGTCCGAGACGCAAATTGACCCAATAGCAGGCGTTAATTCGGACGATAAAATCGTCTTGTATTCGCATGGAGCTAGTAAATGTCCGTCCCGTCTAGTAGGCTTGTTGCTGTCTAAGGAGGTCAAATCGATGTCTGCTGCCGCTGAAGCGCGGGCGATTTCTGGCTCGAAGCCCAAGAAGTCCCCCTCCGTGACGCCTGGTCAGCCCAAGCGACCTTGGTCCCCCGTACCTGCGACTCGTTTTTTTAAAAACCTACAAGGCGGGGTCGAATTCCATCTAGGACGACTCGAAGCAGCCATAACCAATGATGCCCAGGAGCGAGTAGTTGCCTACCTGGAGGAAAATTTTCGAAATTTGGCTGGCCAGGTCACCGAAAAGGATGTGAGAAAACTATTCAATTCCGGATTAGCTCACGGCACGAGGGGTTTGAAGCGCACAAGTGACGCTTTTAGTGACCTTCCGTTCTGGAGCGATGATGTCGACGAGATTGATTCTCTCGGGTTCAACTTAGTTTCGCTCGTAAACGCGGATCGACTTAAGCTAAATGGAGAAACTTGTTCTGTTTGCGAGAAGAAAATCAAGGCAACGGATGGTGCAATAAACCTAGAGGGCGAAAAGCACACTCATTTTAAATGCTGGCATGCCTTGCGCTTGAGAGACCGGTTGGCATCTCTACGATCAACATTGGTCGCAATCTCGAAACAGGCTCGAAGCACTCGCGTTGTGCTTAAGGCTAATGAGAAGGAAATGAAGAAAAACAAATCTCATTATGAGCGATTCTTGCTTGCCTCTCGTCGGGACTACGAAAAATTACGAGATGATCTCTTTGCTAATTGGGTAGAAAGTACAGATGTAAAAAAGGAATTCTTCACAACATACAAGGCTAACTTTGACGAATACGTAGAATCTGTGATGCGATATTCGGTAGAGAAAGAAATGCCCTCAGGCGAAATCAACGAAAGGCTACTCAAGCATTTAGATAAGAAAGATGCTCAAAAGATAACCAAGAGGTTGGACTCTCCTTCCATTCGATTGCTTCGTTACCTTGGCCTAATAGAGGATACTCGAGAAGAGAGTACGTCACTTGCCTTTTACATCGAGCAGGGGAAAGCTCTAGATGACGATGATTCAAGTTGGGTTGAGCGTGCACTTTGCGCCGAGTCTGATCCTTCAATCTTTCTGGGAGACGCTCAAAGTGGTCATAAGCTGGCAATTAGTGTCTGCAATAGATGTCCGGTGAAGACTGATTGTCTTGATTTCGCTCTAAAGAATGGCGAGAACAAAGGTATTTGGGGCGGCACTACTCCCGAAGAACGGCGCAAGTTAGCGTTAAGAATGAGTGTTGGACTGGTGCCTTCAATGGAAACTCAAGTGAAAAAACCAGTTTCGAAGGAAAGCCAGAACGTGTCCATAAACAATTTGAGTTCAGCCTCAATTGGTCGCCGAGACATGTATGCGAATGCAGGCTTTGAAACGAGATCTAGTACGGATATGTATAAGTTTGAATTCAAGAAATACGGTGACCTTAGACAAATCGGCGAGAGGTACCGCGATGGCTTTAGCGTTATTGTCGATATGTCTGAGGCAGACGAAGATGAAAAGAAAAGAGCTGTTGATTTTCTTGCAGGTTTAGTTTTTGCTCATACAGGAAGCATTAAAAAGCTTGGTAAAGGTGTTTACATTTTGCTCGCCACAAGTACCGCGGTAAGGGAACCAAAAGTTAAGAAAGATGTAGATGAAGGATCACTTGAATATCTGCGCCAACAATTACTTGCATAGAGATTTAATCCAGATGATCCGTAATACAAATGTGCAATTAGGAAACTTAAGGTAGAGATTGTTAAGTTCTGCAGATTCAAATCGTCGAGTTAAGTTAAAGTTCTTCTTTCTTGGTGCCGTTGTCGGCATTGTTGCCTTTGTTGCTTTCATATTCGCGGCTGATGCTTTTCTTAGTGAGAGCTATGACGACGTAACGATTGAAGACTTTGGTCCGCATGATGATGGTGGAGATTATGAGCCCGATGACTATCCGGCTTGGATGGATGAATTTGTAGATCCACCTGCTGGAGTAGAGCCAAAGGATGTTTATACGTTCTCATGTGAGTTGGTATTGCGAAAGCCAGACGTTTTTACGACCGCGTGCGCGGACTTTGGAGTAGCTGTTTTTGACATCAAGTGGAGTATGTGGAGCGCAGAGGGCGCTAAGGGGACGGGCGTTTACTCGGTGAATGATTGCGAACCTGATTGTGCAGATGGAACGAGGCATGAAGTGCCCGTGTATGTCTGGTTATCTGATGCCAGTACTGATGGGCGGAATTACTATCTAAACACCCTCCGCTTTGTGCCTAAGGATGTTTATGAGGGCAGAGTCGATGTTATTCAGGGTGAGCATGTGCAGTTATCAAATACTGTTGTAGTTGAAGGAAGAAAACTTACAGGCGCTGAATGGGATGTCTCCGATGATTGGAAGAGTTTTCCCGATATGCGGATGAAGTTGCCGAAGTAAATTTTTGAAAGTTTCTGCTATATTTTGATTAGGTCAAAGAGGTCGAACGTTCTAGCCCTTTAGCTAGTTCGACACCAACCGCGCACCGCGCACGGTGGTCCTAAAGGAAGACCCGCTCGGGATGAAAGTCACCCTGAGAAGAGCGGATCTCCAGCGAAAGCATCGGGGTCCAGAACAGGACCGGTTATGCCGTCATTGCGTTATGAAGAAGTTGAAGTAAGTGATGAGCTACTTAGCGATCTGAAAGCAGATTTCGATAAGGCTCTCCCAGAAAAGAAAATAGGCCGTTGGTATGCGATGAATCATTACTCGCGGCTACGGCGATATAGATCGCAAGGTTTCCATTTGAACTATTTGAGTGGGGCGGATGCGCGAAATTGCACCTGTGGGTTGGTGATACATGAGGGGCGTGGTGAGCCTGCGGTTGAGGTTTCACTGCCTAAGGGTTCACCGGTGCGACTTGATGCGGTTCAGTCTTACAAGGGCCATCGGAATTTGCTTGGTGGAAGTGAGTTTTCGGTTGCTTTAGTGATTGACCATAAATTCTCTTGGGAACTTCGAGAGGACTTGTTTGAGGGATTTTGTCAGGGGTGCGGCGTAGTCTCGGGATTTCTTCGGTGGAAACTAGTGGCCGAGTTTTGCCGGGAACATGATGCGAGCTGCCAAGAGGAGGGGGTATGAAGAGCAAAGTTGGGATTCCGTGTAGATATTGCTATGCGATGAATGTTTATTACCACATCGCTGCCAGCGGCAAGATTTATTACCAATGCGACACTTGTTACGAGAAGTGGGAGTAAGTGGTGAGTAGCGGAGGTGATGTGAGATGAGTACGGCGGTGCTACATGGATTGACGGTCAAGATTCGAGGCCTTGAAAAGCAACTAAAGCGCAAGAACTTGAGTGAGTGGGATCGGCGATGGGCTGAATACAAGCTAGTTGAGGCGAAATTTTGGCTCTGGGCTGAGTTGCAAGGTTGGCAGGAACGGGCGAATGCGGGTGATTCGCGTGGATGACCAACATATAACTCTGCTGTTGAACTACTCGAAGGGTTTTTACCAAGGGGTCTGTACTTGTGGATGGACTTCGACGATAGGACCTTTCGAAGAGGCCGACTTAATGCGGGCAATGCACGCCCATGCGATGGTGACTTTTGGGAGCTATCGATGAGGCGGGAATGTCAGTGGGGGGTCATATTGTTTAGGACACGTAGGTGAAAGGAGAACCTATAGACAATCGGGAGACCGAAGATCAAGAACTGTGGCGGCAATTACCACAGAGTGAAGGTGAAGAACGGGCGGAGTTATTAATCCAGCTCGCGCAACAAGCGATTTACAAATCGTCGGGGAATGAGGCTCTAGCGCTGGCGGAGCAGGCGCACGAGATATACAAAGCGATGGGTGCGAGAGCATCGAGCGTCGCGATGGCAAATGCGATAACAGGAATCGGTTATTCGCTTCGAGAATTAAATAGAGTTGATGAAGCCACGAAGGCTCTAGATAGCGCGATTGATTTATTGCGTGAAAATGGATACCCGTTTGTGGTGGATACGATGCGGACAAAGGCATCTTGGTATTGCGAGATGGATCGCTGTGAAGAGGCGGTTGCTACTTACCTAGAGATTGTCCGGGTCAATGAAGTTGATGGCAATGATGATTTTGTCGCTCGGGATCTATTTGCGGCAAGTGGTTGTCTACTTGAGTTGAGTAGATGGCAAGAGGCGCTAGAGATGACTCTTAAGGTGAGGGAATTCTTCAAGGCCGAGAAGATGGTGTTTGAAGTTAGTTGGTGCGATTTGAATATTGCACTTGCTCACGCAGAACTTGGAGATGGCCAAGCGGCTCTCGAATGGGGAAAGCGTGCGAATGATATTGGGACGCTTCGCAAAGATAACGAAATGCTATGCAAATCGAACTATGCGATGGCTCGGGGAAACATATTGTTAAAGCAATATGCAGAAGCTGAGTCGATGTTATTGGTAGCGCAAGATCTTGTAGCTCGATCTAATGATTACACCCAGGTCGAGAAGATCGAGAAGGCCTTGATTGAGGTCTATCGAGCAACTGAGCGGGATGGCGAAGCTGATGAGGTGGAGCGCCGGCTTGGAACTTTGAAGGAGATTGTCGAGTAGTTTGCTTTGGTTGCCGCGCTGCGAAACCCCTTCCGTGGCGCGGGAGCTCGCGCTTTGGTCTAGAGGAAAGTTTGGAAGCTATCGAAGGTTTCAAAATTATCTCGGAATTAGGTCACGGAGATAAGTTAAGTTGGAAATTCTTGATGGGGAATATCCAATAGCAAACAAGTTTAGTTGGATGTCTTGGTAACCCCGCCTGCCTATTTCACGGAAACTCAATTAGGGCGCGGGCGTCTTTTAACATCTTGGGACATTTCCAGCCCGGAGCTATGTTGCCTTCGAAGTGCCACCATTCGTTTTTGAAAGTTCTGCATAGACCGAATTTGTAGCCGTTGATCTCTAGCCACTTTGCAGCTGCCGGTTCGTTGGGATAGTTCACATCCATCGCTAATCCCATCGGGTGATGTGAGATTTCTGGGGGTGCGACCCACTTTGCAGCTTCTTTGTAGCTTCCATACTTTTTTGTCGCTTGATTGAAAAGATATCTCTGTCTCTCAAGTGTGCGGTATCCGGAGACGATTTTTAGTGCGATACCTTCTTTATAGGCGGCGGCTTGGGCGGATTTGAATCTGGCGAGAAGAGCTGGGTTTAAATCGTTAACGGGCTCGCTTGGTGAGAGAAGGGCTCCTTCACCAAGGGAGATCTCATCTTCGGTACACCTCTTTATTACATCGGAGGTGCGGAGTTCGTAAGTTACTTTTTTGGCACAGAGAAGTGGGATATCGATTGCGTGGGAGTGGGTT
>Ga0194133_10006797_pt1 | contig 13932 bp, 9 predicted proteins | sample TA2KigOf40mmetaG_FD_155448 | JGI IMG/M metagenome (GOLD analysis project Ga0194133, IMG submission 155448) | Freshwater microbial communities from Lake Tanganyika, Tanzania - TA2015055 Kigoma Offshore 40m | ecosystem: Environmental > Aquatic > Freshwater > Lake | place: Tanzania: Lake Tanganyika...
TTAACCGCTCTCACCCACAAAAAACCCTATGTATGTCCTACATGTAATAAGAGATTCACGCAAAAAGGTCATCTGAAAAGGCACGAAAAATCTCACACCGACGAAAAACCGTTTGTATGTACTACATGTGGTGCGGGATTCTGGGAAAAAGCTCTTCTGATATCACACGAGAGAACTCACTCCGGCGAAAAACCGTATGTATGTACTACTTGTGGTAAAGGATTCACGACTAAGGGTTGTCTGACAACGCACGAAATAATTCACACCGGCATAAAACCCTATGTATGTACTACTTGTGGTGCGGGATTCACGCAAAAAGGTAATCTGATATCGCACGAGAGAACTCACTCCGGCGAAAAACCCTTTGTATGTACTACATGTGGTAAGGGATTCAATCAAAGCGCTCATCTGACATCACACGAGATAATTCACACCGGCAAAAAACCCTTTGTATGTACTACATGTGGTCACGGATTCACGCAAAAAGGTCATCTGAAAAGGCACGAAAAATCTCACACCGGCGAAAAACCCTATGTATGTACTACATGTGGTAAGGGATTCATGCAAAACAGTGATCTGACAAGGCACGAAAAAACTCATACCGCTTGTTAGAGGATTCACGCAAAAAGATCATCTGACAAAGCACGAGAGAACTCACACCGCTAAAAAAAACCTAGCCGGTGATAACTTTTTACGTTTTAGTTGAAGCATTTGAGGCGTAGATGAAAAACGAAGGGCTGCACCTGAAGAAAAGTTGCTTGAGTAATGTTGTGATAGGCGTCAGAGATTATTTCAACTTCTAGTTGATATCAAAGTACATCAACAAGCACATGAATCTTTGAAGTACAACTTTTAACCAATACCTAAAATCCGACAAAGCTACACAAAATTATAATCCTTTTTTGCAAGCTTGCGGCTATACTTGGGACGAAAACTCAACAGAATCTAACTTAAAATTCAATAAGAAAACTTAAAATACGCATATTCCTTGTTTTTAGGTAAAAAATAAAAAAAACACTATAAAAAATAGTTGTGTGCATAATAAAGGTATAAAAAATCTAAATTCAAAGCGATTTAATAAAATGAAAACGATCAAAAAGATTCTTTTTTTAGTAACACTTTTTTCTTGTGTGCCTCAACTGTTCTCTGGGGGCGAGGACGATACTTTCTCTGGGGGCGAGGACGATACATTCTCTAGAGGCGAGAGCAATACGCCACAATCATCGTGTGATCAATCTATTTTTGAAGAACCTCTAACTGATTTCAAGGTTCCTGCTGACTTTGCACTTGTCGACGAAGCCATTCTTGATGCCTCTCAACGTCTCGAAAAAGCCATGGAAAACTTTCCTGACCATATTCCTGGTGTCGACGAAGCCGTTGTTTTAATGCCTGATCCTATTCCTGTTTTGCCACCTAACCCAACTCGTTTCCGGCCAGGTCAAAAAAAGGCACTTAAAAAAACTACTTCCCAAGCCAGAAATTTTAAAATAGCTTTTGCAAGTGCCTTGAAAACGCAAGAATCAGAAGAAGATTATGAATCAGAAACCGAAGATGAAGTGACACCCCAACAGGCCACCGGCAAAAGAAGAATCAGTGTTAAAAGAGCTAGAGTAGAAGAAGATAATGATGATTATGAACTGACACCCCAACAGGCCACCGCCCCAAGAAGAATCAGTGTTAAAAGAGCTAGCGGAAAAAGAGAAACAGACATAACCGCTGGCACCCCCGAAAAACCCTATGCATGTGATACATGTAATAAAAGATTCACGACTAAGTATAGTCTGAAAGAGCACACGAGAATTCACACCGGCGAAAAACCGTATGTATGTCGTAAATGTGGTAAAGGATTCACGCACAGCCGTAGTCGGACCTCGCACGAGAAAACGGAACATGAGATTATTACTGTCTTTCCGGGTAGGTTAAAAAGCGCCCCCTAAAAAGCCCGCCGACTCAAGAAGAATCACAAAAAGAACTAGATACGATGATGATAAACCAGAAACAAAAAACCGCTGGCTCCAGGGCAAACCACTTTGTATGTGATACGTGTCGTGCGGGATTGGCGCAAAAAGATCATCTGACAAAGTACGAGAGAACTCACATCGCTATAAAAAAACCTACTCGGTGATAACTTTTTACGTTTTCATCGAAGCATTTGAGGCGTAGATGAAAAACGAAGGGCTGCCCTGAAGAAAAGTTGCTTGAGTAATGTTGTGATAGGCGTCAGAGATTATTTCAACCCTTAGTGGATATCCAAGTACATCAACAAGCACATGAATCTTTGAAGTACAACTTTTAACCGATACCTAAAATGCGACAAAGCTACACCAAATTATGATCCCTTTTGCAAGCTTACGGCTATACTTGGGACTAAAACACAACAAAATCTAACTTAAAATTCAATAAGAAAACTTAAAATACGCATATTCCTTGTTTTTTTAGGTAAAAAATAAAAAAATCACTATAAAATAGTTGTGTACAAAATAAAGGTATAAAAAAATCTAAATTCAAAGCGATTTAATAAAATGAAAACGATCAAAAAGATTCTTTTTTTTATATGTTTAGCGTCCTCAGTAAGTGCTGGCGGAGACTCCGATGATGAAGAAAATTCTAGCAGCAATGAATTACAGCCCTCAGTTGCATCTTCAAATCTAACTATTGGCATCCATCGCTTAGTGAACAGTACTTCAAACCCACCAGTCATTTCTTCGGACGAAGATCCATTTTTAGACGATCCATTGGAATCTTTTTTTAAGCACGTCCATTCCTGTTCCAAAGAACCCATCTCCTGCGCATCTGAAGCCTCAGCTGCGTCAAGCCCATCCAGCAGACTCATCAGTCGCTCAACTCTTGCCCTGCCAGGTGCAGCCTCACGTTCGTCGTCAAAAAATGTCGCCGCAAAAATGCTACCACAAAAGAGCATCTTTAAACGAGTCCGTGAAGATAGCAAGGATCTTAAAAAATCCACGGGCGGAATCCCCCAGGACGAATCTCTTTACAAAACAAGACAAACCAAAGCGAAATCTAAATTCGATAGATGGATCGAGAATTTTCAAATGTTTCTTGATGCTCGTTTGCCATCAACTTCTACAGGAGAAGGAATACTTAGAGTTATTACACCTGATTCAGTAGAAACGGTCTGCAAAGAACCACTCACCAGAAGCACAAGGAAACCTATTCTACTAATTCGGCATAGTGATTTTTTAAAATACCTAGAAGCTCAAAAAGCCCAAGCAATTAAGCTGAGCAATCAGTTGCGGGTCCATTTCGGTAAGCAACCCTTGGTTATCATTCTCAATGATAGTGGTGACGCATCAAAAGATCTTGATATCAGCCTCACAAGAGGCCTCTCTGATAGCGGTGACGCATCAGAAGATACAGTCTTCTCCTGCATAATGGGCGCAGAGCTCTGTAAAATTTTTTATTCGCCAGCGGAAATACCTGAAATAGTTTCAATAGATCGTACATTTATGATCGCCCTCGGTGCATTTGCCGATATAGATTTTAGCAGGTATCTGAAAACTCCTGATCCTGTTCCTGCTCATGTTTCTGCTGCTGGTGGTGGTGGTCAAGAATCGCCTACTTTACCTACGCTCAGAAGATCTTCCTCAGTTCCAGCTAGTCATTCGATCAAAACTCGAAGTATTCAAGAGGAGTGCTCCGGCATTTTTCATCTGGACAAAATCAAAGACCTGGCACCAAAAGAGCTCATCCCGCAGGGCCTGGAATCGGCAATCTGCGCTTACGAACTTTTGGGGTGGCGTGAAACCGCCGAAGATGCGCTTGATATTCAAAAGCGCGATGATTGGATTGGCTTGGCACTTTTTGATGGACACGGGGGAAGTAGTGTCTCTAAAGCACTTGCATCCAGGAGCTATGAGTCTAACTCAGTAGTTGCATCATCGACGACCGATGACTCCAGCTTAGCAGCTCTATCAAGGCTCGGTCATTCTAACTTGCTTTCTCGACTTCTTGCTCTTGCAGGCGCTGGAATGTTTAATTTTGCTGACGAGAAAATACCAGAAAAAGTAATAAAAGCTGTAGAAAATTTGTACGTCGAGGTAGATGAATCCCTCGAATCTAAAGCCTACGAAGCAGGCAGTACCGCAATAGTTTGTTTGCTCAATAAAAGACTCAAAAAGGGATTTTTCATCAACTTGGGCGACTCGCGCGCGCTAGCAATTAAACGTTCCTCGGTTTTTTGCAAAAATGTTTCAGAGGATTTTTCAGAAGGTATTATAGCAACTAATGATCATTCGCCGAGAGACCCAAAAGAAAGAAAGCGAATTCAAGATGCTGGGGGATATCTGTATGGTGATCTAATTTCGGACGGTATCTTCGGGCTTAGTGTGTCCCGTGCGTTCGGGGATTTTAGTCACAAGCCAATTTGTGATAACGTACGCAAATATTGGGTCGGTATCCAACCCGATATTATGCAGTTTAGTTTAGATGAAATCGAAACAATTGTGCTTGCGTGCGATGGCGTTTGGGATGTATATAAAAACCGTGAGGCTGCCAATCTATTAGCTGGAGATGCAAAAACGTACTCAGAACCGCCAGCGGAAGTACTTTGCAAAAAAGCACTACTCAATCGCTCTGGTGACAATATTTCATCCATAATCGTCGACATACCATGCCTGCTTTCAATCCCAGACCATACGTGGATGGGAATTTCTTAATGGGCTTTTTTTAGAAAGCTCAAGCAAACTAACATGCAAAAAAATTTTATCTTAGAAGAATCCTGGACCAATATTTTTAATATTTTGCTCAGAAAAAGTATATCTATCTAGAAAATGAAGCACGAACAAAGCTTTTTAAGCACGATTTGTTTGCTCATGCGAAATCAAACATGCTTTAAAGCATTACCTGTCATTCTTTCTGGATGGTTGAGCCGAGTGCGCTATCGCATGGCATCACAGCGAACTTTTCTGACATAAACTCTGCACGCGCAAGTAAGTTCATTTTTTTGAGAAAAATGACACAAAAAAATACCTCCCTTGTAGAAACGTTTGTGGCGTGTATATTGAAATTGTCTTAACAAAAAAAAGGGTAGTTCTATGAAATCACAGTTTTTATTGAGTTGTTTGCTCCTGGTGAGCGCAGCGCTTGGGGGTAAAACAAAGTTCTTGGTGGATGGTAATGTCACGCCAGCTAGAGTTGCTACAAAAAATATTCTCTGCGTCTACGTCAAATCCAATGCGACGGATAAGGTCAGCAAAAAGGTTGAAGTTTCCTCTGAGGAGCTTGCGTGGTTACGGAAGCATAGCGGAAGAGCAGATTTTGCAAAACGCATCAAAAAGAACGAAAATCCAGTCGCAACAAAAGTTGCAAAGTTATTTGCAGGAAGTGAATCGTCAGCATTGGCGTTAACCTTTGAACCATCTGCGCAAGATCCTCAAGGGCCTGTTGTCATTCAAGTGATTGTCGAGAATAGAGCCAGCAAAATAGTGGTGATTTATGCTGATGTTCTTCCTGTATGGGTAAGTTCGTTGGTTGATGCGTGTGCGCCGGTAACTCAAGGGGCTGACTTCTTGGGAAAATTTTGTCTAATTGCTTCATTACCCGTATTGTCTTTTATGATTTGGAAAGGGTATGCGAAAGCTTATCCTCGAAAAATGACTCCGATAAGCCGGAATGTATTGAAAGAGGGTTTGCGTAGACTTCAAGCTAATATAGATTTACTACATAACGAAATTCCAGCTTTTTTGGAGGTTTGCCCAGGGTTGATAATCGGCAGAAGAAGCGTTGCTAATCATCTGAAAAACCATACAAGCGAAGATATTACAATTCTTAAGCAGTTCATCAATAGTGCTGAATTTTCTCAAGCAGAAGTCGGGTGCCAAGTAACTCGAAATGTCTTTAAAAGAGTTCAAACAGAAGAAGGAGGAGAAGCAATACTTGAGGAGCTAACTACCATAGATGCCCTAGATAGACCTAAGCTGATTGTCGAGGTGCCAGAATTGACAGGCTCTATTAACTACGGAAACAATTGAAAGACACTTTTTACATACAGCCTATTCTCTGAGAGCGATTCATCTTCTTTTAAATGGTATAACAGGCCAGTAGAAACATATCCATGTTCTAGAGAATTGATGTTTCTCCCGTCTGACATTTTTTTAAATTTTCCACGAAGACATAACTTTTTTGTGATTGTAGAAAGTTTTGAAAATCTTAGAGATCTGACCAATCAATTACTGAAAAAAGCAGACGAGGAATGTCCGTTTGTCGGGCTCGTTGTCGGGCTCGGGGACAGATTTCACGCACTTAATCAATAGAAAATAAAAAAAGGCCTCTCAAGAAATAGTTTTTACTCTAAAAAATGGCTCCAAGTGGAGATGTTTGCCGGCCGAGTACAAAAAACACGCCTATGAAAAGTGCCTCTCTTGAGCCTAAGAAGGCTTTATTGATAGAATTTTTCATAAAGTTCGTGATTTGTATTTGGCAGTTGCGCAATCATTTTCAAACTGGAGTCCTGTTCATAGGTCGTTTTGCAAAGCACCTTTCTTGAAGAAGAATGAGTCATGAAGAAATTCGTCATGGCTACAGGAAGGGGATTTAATTGCTTGCCGCAAGAGTAAAGGTTTTACTTTCTCCTATGTTTATCGAGTTTCAAAGTATAGGATTATAGCAAAGAGCTTTCGTACTTGCAGGTGCTGTAATTAATCAGTTTAAAGAGCTTGAGCAAAACATTCCTCTTCTAACTCTTACCCTGCAATAGCTTAAAATTTGCTCAACATGAACGCGTTTCACGCGAACTTTGCTTTAAAATAAATTTTAAAGTGCCAGATCACTCTTGGGGGCAGACCTTTTATAACTATTTTTTACCTCAACATTTCCCTAAGTGATTAAATCTGCGTAACATTTAAAAAAATAAGTTATTACATGCCAAGAACAGGCTTAACACAAGCCTAAGAAGGGTTTTAAACCAGCATACACTCGACAAAATTCTTCTTTTCAATCAGGGTGTTTAAATTTCAATCTGAATCCACTTCTTAATGAAAAAATCTAAAAAAGCAGATATTTTCAACTGCTCAACTTTAAGTCTTCTCTCACAAAATCTTACCTATACTTATCACTATCTAATTTAACAACGCGCGTCACAACGCATAAAGCATTTCTGCAGCAGAAATAACCACCTCAAACAAATTACGTAAGCAGATCGTCAATTAAAAAATTCCTGAAAGGAGTTAACATTCATGTTATTTTCACTAAGAAGAACGATATTTCTTTTTTTTATATGTTTAGCATCTACAGTAAATGCATTTACATTCGAGGAAATTCAGGAACTCTTCTTAAAGGCTGCAAAGACGCCAGGCAGGCCTGATTTGATCTGTGTAAAAAGGCTGCTAGATGAAAAAAGTACCTTGAGTCCTTATTCAATCAGATCAAAATTATCATTCAACAGTAGTGATCAAACAAAATATCCCTTTTTCATTATCCTCGATGAAGATCTTTGTACAAGTACCTACGAAAAAATCATAGATAATTTTATGATAGGCAGTGACAAAAAGGTTACTAACGTACTCAAGCAACCAGAAAATCGCACACTCGTGCTTGTTTCAAACAGCGACGAAAAAAAAGAAGCTAATTGTAAAAGTCTTGCTGCACAACTCAGCGAAAACGGTGCTACTAACGTGTACTGCATTGAGCCGAATGAAGATGACATACAAGAACTGGTAAAACTTGTCTGGAAAAATGTTGAAAACTTTCCTACTGCCCCAAATGATGATGATACTGAAGAAATGGTTCCAGCTAGTGCTGTTATGCCTCTGACTGATGCTAAAGAAAGCTTTGCACTTAGTATTCTTCTGAGTCTGAATGTAAAAAATGATACCAGACGTCATCGCCTGCCTAGTAAAACTCCAACCTCATGCGTTTATGGTGTCGTAGATAATCACCAAACCGAAGAAAATTCAGAAAGACTTGCTAGCCTTGCTGACGCTTGCCTTACATATCCCTGGCAAATACCTTCTCAGGGTAAGGCCCCGCTCATACACGCATCTGATGAAAAAAAATTACTAACGCTAGTTGTATCTCATCCTGCTGTACCTCAAATAAGCACAATACCCTCTTCCAGCGTCCCAGCACAAGTAAACACTTTGCACCGTACCGTTTGCGAATCAAGTACCCGCCCCATTCTCTTTTCTCATGACCTGCCAGGTACAACTCCAAGTCCATACCCAACAACAACGGCCGAAAAAATGCTCCCATCAAAAAAACCGCCTACAGGTAAAGTTTTAAGACATTGGAAGAGGTTGCGGATCTGGCTTATCGCTAATCGCATTCAATTCAACGTCTATCGTTACGACGATAACATAAAACTATTTTTTCATTATGGATCCTCAGAAAATTGGGGAAAATTAGAAGGTAAAAGCCAAAAAAAACTTACCGTCATGTATTTGCCGAATAAAAGAGCGAATGAAGAAATCTTCGAGCTTGCCAAAACCACAATCTGCAAAACACCCTCTGATATCATTGTCATGCTCGTCTATGATGACCGAAGCGTTGATGAAGATTCACGATGTAGGTTACAATCTTTGCCGGCAATACATAATTGCCACTTTATTTTGTTGACTGACTTAAATTTTAACCGTGAAGCAGAAAAAATTACCGATGAAGAAGAAGAAAATCTAAAAATGCTCCTTCTTCCTAGCACAACTACTACAGCCGCATTCGCAATAGATTCAAGCAGACCAAAGATCATTCAATTAAAGTTGCCCGAGGATCAAGAAAGATCGGTCGACGAATACCCTTCTCCCGCTGCGTCGACTAGCGCCTTACACGATACGCCAACCATTCCCACCTGCTTATCAGCTTCTGGGGAACCTCACAAAACTCTTTCTAGTTCATCCTCAATAGATACCGCACATAAGCTGTTAAAACGCCCCCGCCCCTCTGATTCCCCAAAGGACCTTCATCCAGAACCCAGCCGCCGAATCGTCCAACTATGTTCAGAAGATATTTTGGTTAATAGATTTCAAAGGTTTCTTGATACTCGCTTCCCATCAACTTCTACAAGAAAGGGAGTACTTAGAGTTATTACATCTGATTCCCTAAGAACGGTCTTGACTGAACCAGTCATCAGCGAGAACATAAAACCTATCCTACTGATTCGGCATAGTCATTTTTTTTACTACCAAGCAACTCAGCTGAGCCTTAAGTTGCAGACCCTATTCGGTAATCAACCTTTGGTTATCATCGTCAACGATAGTGGTAGCGAATTAAGTGATTCGGCTCTCACCGTCACAAGGGGCGGCTACTGCATAATGGGGGCAGATCTCAGCACGATCTTTTCTTGTACGACGGAAAAAATACCTAAAATAGCTGACATAGAAGGAATAGATTCTAGATTTATGAAAGCCCTCACTGAATTTTGCGAATGAGCACACCGAATAACAAATAGGTAATTGTCCAATCACTTGAATTTTACAAAGATAAAGCGCTATTAGGAACTAAGTAGTTCTTAACCTAGAAGGGGTATGTTATGTTCGAATGTTGTGGTGTAAATCTTTTGCATGTTGGCATGGGGGGCGTTGCGTCTCTTGTTCTTGGTTCTTTGTGGTACTCGTCTTATTTATTTGGTAACAGCTCAAACTGTGGCAACAACAATGGTTGCTCGATGACAAATTCCATGATCATGGAATTTGTTAATTCAAGTGTTGCGACCTGGGCGTTGTTTATGGTTTTAGCTCTTCTCCAACCAGCAAACCTTAATGAAGGTCTGTATTATGGATTTTTATTAAACCTTGCAACAACAATTCCAGGAGCATTGTCTGACCATATTTGGAAAGGTATCAGCGTAACCAACACCCTTGTAAATGCAGGCTATGCTGTTGCGTGGACATCGATGGTTATCGCGCTTCGCTTCTTTCTTGGATAATTAAATACACAAAAACAAAAAAGGCCGTGAGTTTTTCACGGCCTTTTTTGTTTTTGTAAAAATCTTCTTTACAGTAATCGCGCAGCGCGTTCTGCAAGCAAACTTCTTTCACAAATTTCAAGCTTTACCACACCAAAAATGCGGTCCCCTTTGAATTTTTCGGTGGTAACCGTCAGTCCATTGGTTGCATAATCCATGTATGGCGAATCGATCTGATCGGGATCTCCCGCCAAAATAACCTTTGTTCCTTCACCCGCCCTACTCACAATTGTTTTTACCTCATGAGGAGTTAAATTTTGAACCTCATCAATAAAAATAAATTGCTTAGGGATTGACCGCCCTCGCATGTAGGTTATCGCCTCAAAGCTCAAAATACCTTTGCGTTTTAAACGTTCAATTTCCTGATTACCCGCAGAAAGATCTCCTGCATACATTCCTTTCCATTCACCAGCATGCTGATAATCCTGGAGCAATCCTCGAGGTTCAAACCGTCCAGAACGATGAGAATCACGGTGATTTTCTCTACGATGTCGCCCATGAGCCGATGAATGCCTCGACGAGCGTTCATGATGTCGAACAAAATCACTCTGATGCTCACCTCGATCATCATCAGAAATCAATTTTTGAAATGCTTTCTTACTTTGCATCAAAATGAGTTCCAAGTTATCGTGCATCGGCTGCATCCAATGAAATAACTTTTCATTCACATCGCCTGGCAAAAACCCGATATCAGAACCCAATGCAACAACTGGACGAGCAATTAACATTTTTCGGTACATATTTTGCTTTAAAACTTTGTACATACCAGCCAAAAGAGTCAAAAACGTTTTTCCCGTTCCCGCAGAACCAATCAGCGATAATAAACTTACAGAATCATCAAGTAACAAGTCCAACGCCATTCGCTGTTGAATGTTTTTTTCGCCAAACCCCCAGAGCTGCTCAAACGGCTCAACCTCAACTATTTTACCGCGAACAAACTTAAATAATCGCTCATACGATCGCTCAAAATCTGACTTTACATGAATAAATTGATTTTCGTACAAATCAGAAATATCAACCAATTCATGAACTCCATCAATCGAAATGCGCTTCACATCTGCTGGCGACATTTCAAACGATGACCATCCTTTGTATTGAGTCTCAATCGAAACATTTTCAACAACATAGTCTTCTGCCTGCAAGCCCAAAAGATCTGTTTTTACCCGCGCATTAATATCTTTTGTTATAAATGTTACCTTGGCACCCGATGAGGACAATTTATCAACCACACCGATGATTTTATTATCATTTGATGCGTCAAACACAATGTCATTAGACGAAAATTGAACAACCCTCAAAAGAGAATGCCCATTATTTGTTTTGATGATAACCCCATCAGCCAGAGAACCCCCGGCACGAATTTCATCAAAAATCCGAATAACCCTTCGTGCGTTTCGCCCCCGCTCGGAAGACTCACCCTTAAACGAATCCAGCTCCTCTAAAACCACCAATGGAACTATAATAGTGGCTCCAGTAAATGAATAAATCGATTTCCAGTCATATAACAACACATTGGTATCTAGAACAAAAATTCTCTCAGAAGATACCTGATACAGGTTTTTCTCAACCATTCAATACCCTTAACCTTAGAATTCAAAAAAATTACGTAAAAACAACAATCTTGTTTTTCACAAAAAGCTATTTATCCGAACAGTATCACCTAATTTAATTGTTGACGAATCTTTGAGCAAATTCTAGTTTAATTATAAAGGGTTTTTCAAAATCTCAGGATACCGTTATGCTAAAAAAAATCTTATATTTACTGCTTTTCTTTACTCTTCTGGCGCAACCAGTTGCTGCAAAAAGATTTGTATCTTCAGAAGAATTTCTTTCAACCGTAGAGACACAGGACTTGTTTGATTTTTTATCAAGAGAGAACCTTGATGCTGTTTTTGCTTTTTTAAAGCCAACATGGGAACGTAAAACCCCTGAAGATAAATCTCTCATAATTCCTTACTTTATTGTCCAAAAAACGAATTGTTTAAACTTTTTATTTCGTTTTTGTTCTGAAAATCTAAAGATAAAAGTTGCCATCATTCTTTTGCATATCGAGGATTTTTTTAAACAGGTTGAATCAATCGAAACAGATCCCGATGAGATTTCTTCTTCAACAGAATGTTCTCTAACTAAAGAATCACTGATATTAAAGGATATAATAACTCCACCTTCTCCATGTAGATCACCAGAAAGAAGGGAAATTTCAACGTCGAAAGTTTTTTTTAGCCTTGAAACTAGAGAACTCTTTGAAAAAATAACCCCAGAAGATTATGCGTTGCTTTTCGAGGGAACCGTTGTACCCGAAAACATCTGTAAATTAATAGAACACGTTGTTTATCCTGGAGGTTCTTCATTTTCCATTTCAGATTTCCTTAATTCTCCAGCAAGCTGGGATCTGAGAGCTCAAATCATTTTTGCTTTCGGGAATCTACTTCCAGGAGAAAGCTTAAAAAATAATTGGCTATTGGTTTGCCCGCTTTTAAAAGAAATATTTAGTTAGACCTAGAGACGATTAAAAAATAGTAAATTCTTAACAAAAATTTACCAGATCAAGGACACTAGAATCACTCAATAAAAAGTAATTTTAAGTGTCCTATGAAAAATGTATATAAAGTAAAATATATCCTTTCATCGCTGCTGATCATATCAGTTCTTAACGCCAATAAAGATGATCCATCAACTCCAGGCGCCCCAACACCCCCAAGCACCCCAGTTGCAGAACCTCTAACTTCAAGCTTTTCACCTCTTCCGCCAATTAAACGCATTTCTTCTCTTTCTCACCTTACACATATCGTCACAGGAAAACTAACACATCCCGAATCACCCTCTGCAAGTTCCTTAAGCGGATCATCTTCCAGCGGGGCAAGCAGTCTGAGCAGTTCTTCTTCATCTCGGAGAATCGTTCACCTAAAGCCAATCGCCGATCCATCTTCTGCGGCAACACGAGAAAAGATAATGGAATATCGCATGATAATTGCATCTATCAAAAGTCACTCCAGTCATATGGAAAGCCTTATTTTCTGGCAACATCTTTTTATGGAATTTCTCGATAAAACAGGTCTAAGAAAAATATTCGACAGTCTTCGAATTGTAATGAAAAGACGAAAAAAAGCATCTAAAAATATCGATTTTATAGCAAGCGCACATACAATCTTTGAACGATATCAAGCAACACTCTCACCACAAGATTATTTTGAAGGAAGACAAATTCTAGACGGATTAGACTATTCATGCACAACGATCCCTGAAATATTTCTGAATTTTAAAGAGCTAAAACTTAAAATAATAAAGAATTACGAAATTAAAATAACGGCTCTCACTCGAATCGTAGACTCTACAACTATGCCAATGCAAAAAACCTCACCTTTAAAAAGAATAAAATAGCGATATAATCTTGCTAAAAAAGAGAACACTATGGAGTTTAAAATGTTCAAAACTAAAAATGTAATACTTGCTGCTTTGGTTGCTTTTGGCGGAATTTGTACAAGCGGTAATGAGTTGCCAATACTTGCTCAAACTTTAGAAAAAGCACCCGTGCAAGAACCAAAGCCTGAATCAAACACAAAAGGATTTAAACACAAAAACAAAAAACATGGTAAAAAGCATTTCGGAACAGGAAACGAGCACTCCCGAAAAGGCTCCCGAAGAAAATCCTTTCAGATACAACAGCCACGACCAGGCTTTTAAAAAAGCTATTTTTTGCTAAACTTTTTTTATCTTTTTATGGGCACGTATTAAATACTGTGCCCACTTTTTTTAGTCATGCATTTTCTTTCAGGGAGTTTTCATGAAAATTATCGACGACCACTACAAAGTCCGTCACTCTGCCGCCCATCTCTGCGCACAAGCTGTTTTGCGTTTATTCCCGGGCACTCTTCCAACTATCGGACCAGTTACAAAAGATGGTTTTTTTTATGATTTTTTACCAACAAAAAGCTTTAAAGAAAGCGATTTACCTCTCATCGAAGCAGAAATGCGAAAAATTGCATCTGAAAACCACGCAATAAATGGCTCCCAAG
>Ga0194133_10006803_pt1 | contig 13916 bp, 11 predicted proteins | sample TA2KigOf40mmetaG_FD_155448 | JGI IMG/M metagenome (GOLD analysis project Ga0194133, IMG submission 155448) | Freshwater microbial communities from Lake Tanganyika, Tanzania - TA2015055 Kigoma Offshore 40m | ecosystem: Environmental > Aquatic > Freshwater > Lake | place: Tanzania: Lake...
TGCGAGCGGCCGAGGACCCTGCCATGCACCGAACCCGGGCGGCCCTGCGGGTAGCCGATCGCGTAGCCATCCTGGCCGAGAGACAGCGGCGTCGACGCGAGCGCGAAGGGCTCGGTCCCGCCCTGCGTGCGCAGCAGCGCGAGGTCGGCGCGCGGATGGACCCACGCGACGGTCGCGCGCACGAGGCCGCGATCGCGGCGCAGGCCGATGCGGTCGCATTCATGGACGACATGTCGCGCGGTGAGCCAGAGCCCGGCGGCGTCGATCGAGAAGGCCGTGCCGGTCGCGGAGCCGCGGCGCCGGTCGATGCGCACGTGGAAGAGCGGATCGTCGGCGGAGGGCGGTGGCAGGGGCCGCGCGCGCTCGGCCGGCGGCGGGGCGGGCAGGGGCACGGGGGCGGGGCGTGGCTGCGGCGCCGGGGGCGGTGCCTCCACATGCGGGCGCCGCGGCTGCTCGGGCGGCGCGTCGTCGCCGCCGAGGACGTGCCACGCGATCGCCACAAGCAGCAGCAGCAGCGCGACGCGGTCGAGCCCGCCCAAGCGTCGAGCCTCCGGCGCGGGCGCGCTCAGCTAGCCATCGCGCCGGCGTTGACGATGCCGACGGCGAGCTGCGTCGCCGCCGCGACGCAGGCGGAGGCGACGTCGCCGCGCTCGACGGCGGCGGGCAGCCCGCGCAGCAGGAGGTTGGCGGCGCCGAAGGCGGCAGCCTGGAGCACCGCGGACACCGCGCCCCAGACCAGGATGTCCGCGACGTTCACCGACGTCGCGAGGGTCATCGCGATGGGGATGGCGAGGCCGACGATCGCGCCGGCGAGCGTGATCGAGGCGGCGACGTTCCCGGAGCGCACGAGCTCGAGCTCGTGGTACGGCGTGAGCCGCAGGTAGGCCGCCATTCCGGCCGCGTAGATGGCGGCGGCGGCGAGCAAATGGGCGACCAGGCGGGGCAGCCCGCTCGCCAGGCTTCCAAGGACGTTCTCGATCATCGCGTCGCCTCCCTGTCCTTCGTGGCGCGGCGCCCGCGCGCGGGTTGACCCGCGCGCCGACTCCCGTCGTTATGGACCCCATGCCCCACGCGGATTTCGTCCATCTCCGGGTCCACTCGGCCTACTCGCTCTCCGAGGGCGCGATCAAGGTCAAGGAACTGGTCGGCTTGTGCAAGGCCGAGAAGATGCCCGCCGTCGCCATGGTCGACACGGGCAACGTCTTCGGCGCGCTCGAGTTCTGCGCCGCGGCGGCGGAGGCCGGCGTCCAGCCGATCCTCGGCTGCCAGGTCGCGATCCGCCACGAGGCCGACGGCATGCGCCACCTGCGCGCGCCGGAGCCCTCGCAGCTGGTGCTCCTCGTCCAGCGGCCGGAAGGCTACGCGAACCTGATCCGGCTCGTGAGCGAGGCCTATCTCGCCACGCCCCCCGGCGAGACGCCGCAGGTGTCGCTGGCGCGGGCCTGCGAGCTCTCTGCGGGGCTGCTCGCGCTGACGGGCGGGTCCAAGGGGCCCGTGGCGCGCGCGCTCCTCGAGGGGCGCGCGCCTGTCGCCGCGGCCACGCTCCTGCAACTGGCGAAGGCCTTCGAGGGCCGGCTCTACGTCGAGCTCCAGCGCCACGGCCTGCCCGAGGAGGAGCGCACCGAGGAGGCGCTGGTCGACCTCGCCTACGCGCATGGGCTCCCGCTCGTGGCGACCAACGACTGCTTCTTCGCGGGCGCCGACGTCCACGAGGCGCATGACGCGCTGCTGTGCATCGCCGAGGGCGCCTATGTCGCGCAGGACGAGCGGCGGCGCCTCACGCAGGACCACCGCTTCAAGTCGGCGGGCGAGATGCGCGCGCTCTTCGCGGACATGCCGGAGGCCTGCGACAACACGCTGGTGGTCGCGCGGCGCTGCGGCTTCATGCTCGAGGCGGTGAAGAAGCCGACCCTGCCGACGCCGCCCAAGGCGCGGCAGGCGGGCGTCGAGGCCACGTTCCGCGACCTCGCCGCGCGCGGCCTCGTGCAGCGCCTCGGGCAGGCGGTCTGGACGGCGTCGATGGACGAGGCGGCGCGCGAGGAGGCCGCGCGGCCCTATCGCGAGCGACTTGCCTACGAGCTCGACATGATCGTGAAGATGGGCTTCGACGGGTATTTCCTGATCGTCGCCGACTTCATCCAGTGGGCGAAGGCGCATGGCATCCCGGTTGGCCCCGGCCGCGGGTCGGGCGCGGGTTCGCTGGTCGCCTGGGCGCTGACGATCACCGACCTCGACCCGCTGCGCTTCGGCCTGCTGTTCGAGCGCTTCCTCAACCCCGAGCGCGTCTCGATGCCGGACTTCGACATCGACTTCTGCCAGGACCGGCGCGACGAGGTGATCCGCTACGTCCAGCAGGAATACGGCGCCGACCGGGTGGCGCAGATCATCACCTTCGGCAAGCTGCAGGCGCGCGCGGTGGTGCGCGACTGCGGGCGCGTGCTCGGCATGCCCTACGGGCAGGTCGACCGCATCTGCAAGCTCATCCCGCAGAACCCGGCGAACCCGATCTCGCTCCAGCAGGCGATCGACGGCGAGGCCGCGCTGCGCCAGATGATTAAGGGCGATCCCGCCATCGCGCGGCTGATGGACATCGCGCTGAAGCTCGAGGGCCTCTACCGCCACGCCTCGACGCACGCGGCCGGCGTGGTCATCGGCGACAGGCCGCTGGTGGAGATGGTCCCGCTCTACCGCGACCCGCGCGCGCCGCTGCCGGCGACGCAGTTCAACATGAAGTGGGTCGAGCAGGCCGGGCTGGTGAAGTTCGACTTCCTCGGCCTCAAGACGCTGACCGTGCTGCAGCGCGCCTACGACCTCGTGGAGGCGGGGCGCGGCGTTCGCATCGAACCCCTCGCGATTCCGCTCGATGACCCGAAGACCTTCGCGATGCTGACCCGCGGCGAGACGGTCGGCGTGTTCCAGCTCGAAAGCGCGGGCATGCGCGACGCCGTGCGCGGCATGCGCCCGGACCGGCTCGAGGACCTGATCGCGCTGGTGGCGCTGTACCGCCCCGGCCCGATGGAGAACATCCCGCGCTACAACGCGTGCAAGCACGGCAAGGAGAAGCCCGACTACCTGCACCCGACGCTGGAGCCGATCCTGAAGGAGACCTTCGGGGTGATGGTCTACCAGGAGCAGGTGATGCAGATCGCGCAGGTGATGTGCGGCTACTCGCTCGGCCAGGCCGACCTGCTGCGCCGCGCGATGGGCAAGAAGGACAAGTCGCAGATGGAAGCGCTGCGCAAGTCCTTCGTCGAGGGCGCGGTGAAGCGCGGCGTCGAGGAGGCGAAGGCGAGCCACATCTTCGACCTCGTCGACAAGTTCGCGGGCTACGCCTTCAACAAGAGCCACGCCGCCGCCTACGCGCTGGTGAGCTACCACACGGCCTGGCTCAAGGCGAACTACCCCGTCGAGTTCATGGCGGCGTCGATGAGCTTCGACCTCGCGAACACCGACAAGCTCGCGGTGTTCCGCCAGGAGCTCGACAGGCTCGGCATCAGGCTGCTGCCGCCCGACGTCAATCGCTCGGACCCCGCCTTCACGGTCGAGCTCGCCGCCGGCGACCCGAAGGGCGCGGTGCGCTACGCGCTCGCCGCGGTGAAGGGCGTGGGGCAGGCCGCGATGGAGGCGCTGGTCGCCGAGCGGCGCGCCAACGGGCCGTTCCGCGACCTCGGCGACTTCGCGCGCCGGCTCGATCCCAGGCAGGTGAACAAGCGGCTGCTCGAGCAGCTCGCCAAGGCCGGGGCGCTAGACGCGCTGGAGCCAAGCCGTGCGCGCGCCTTCGCGGTGGTCGAGCTGCTGCTGGCTGAAGCAAACGCCGAAACGGAGTCGCGCAGCACCAACCAGTCCAGCCTTTTCGCCGGCGCGGCCGACCGCCCGAAGCTGCGCGCGCCCGCGCTGCCGGACTGGCCGCTGACGCAGCGCCTCCAGGGCGAGTTCGAGTCGATCGGCTTCTACCTGTCCGCGCATCCGCTCGACGCCTATTCGGTCGCGATGAAGCGGCTCGGCGTCGTGCGCGCCGTCGAGCTGCCGCAGCGCCTGCGCGCCGGCGGCGCCTTGCGCATCAAGCTCGCCGGCTCGGTCATCGGGAAGCAGGAGCGCACGTCCGCGAAGGGAAACCGCTTCGCCTTCGTGCAGCTCTCGGACGCCAGCGGCACGTTCAGGTCACGCTCTTCTCCGAGGTGCTCGCGATGGCACGCGACCTCCTGGCCTCCGGCAAGCCCCTGCTGCTGTCGGTCGATGCTCGGCTCGAGGATGATGCGATCAAGCTGCTCGCCCAGTCGATCCAGCCGCTCGACGCCGCGGCGGCGAGCACCGCCGCGGGGCTGCGCATCACGCTGGGCGACGAGGCCGCGCTGCAGGGGCTGCGCGACATCTTCTCCAGGGAGAAGAAGGGGCGCGGCCGCATCGTGCTCGACCTCGTGCTTGGACCGGAGGACCGCGCGGAGATCCAGCTGCCGGGCGCCTTCGTGGTCTCGCCCGACACCCTGGCGCGCGTGTCGGGTGTCCCGGGCGTGCTCGAGGTGCAAGAGATCTGAGGCGAGAGGGCGCGGCCTCAGGCGTCGAGGCGTATCGGCATCGGCCTGTCGACGAAGGCGCGCACGACCTCGATCTCGTCGTTGCTGACCGAGATGCAGCCCGCGGTCCAGTTCCAGCCGATGCCGTGCGCGGCGAGCAGGTCCGTCGGCGGCCAGCCGCCATGGGCATGGATGCCGATCTCGTCGCCGAGCTGGTGCTTGCGCAGTCCCTGCGCCGCGCCCTCGGCGACGTCGCGGGCGTTCGGGTAGTCGATCGGGTGGAACCACTTCCAGCGTGCCGACGCGCGTGCGGGGAAGACCGTGTAGTCGCCGACCGGGGTGCGCGCGTCGTCCCTGATGCGCTTGGGGCCGTCCTCGCGCCCGAAGGCGGCGCGAAACCTGCGCACCACCGCGTCGCCCTCGAGGAGGAGCAGCGCGTTGGCCGAGCGCGTGGCGTGGAGATGGCGCGGCGAGGCGGTCTGGGCGGCGACCGGCGACGCGAACGCGGTCGCGGGGAACGCGGCGACGAAGAGGCGGCGAGGCAACATGAGCAGACGCAGGTTGGCGCTTCCCCGCGTCGCGCGCAATCGGCGCGCGGCGCCTCCGGGCCTCCCGCGCCTGGGGGAGATAGGCCATGCGCCGCATGCGGGTACTGGCCCTTGCGTCTGGCCGGGGGAGCGGATAGAAACCGCGCGGCTGGCGGTGGGGTGGTCCCGCCGGGCTCAAAACTCACGCGGACTTCACGGTACTCGCCCCCCGCGGCAGGTCCCGTTTCCGGTGCCCGGAAGGGTGCTCGGTCCGCGGCGATAGAACCGGAGAAAGGATCCGCCACATGGCGATGCCCGAGTTTTCCATGCGCCAGCTCCTCGAAGCCGGCGTCCATTTCGGACACCAGACCCGTCGCTGGAACCCGAAGATGCAGTCGTACATCTTCGGCGTTCACAACAACGTCCACATCATAGACCTCCAGCAGACCGTGCCGCTTCTGGCGCAGGCGCTGCAGGCCGTGCGCGAGGTGACGTCCCAGGGCGGCCGCGTGCTGTTCGTCGGCACCAAGCGCCAGGCGCAGGAGCCGATCGCCGCCGCCGCGCAGCGCTGCGGCCAGTACTTCGTCAACCATCGCTGGCTCGGCGGAATGCTGACTAACTGGAAGACGATCTCGAACTCCATTCGCCGCCTGCGCGAACTCGACGAGCGACTGGGCGGAGAGACCAAGGGCCTGACCAAGAAGGAGACCCTGAACCTGACCCGCGAGCGCGGCAAGCTCGAGCGCGCGCTGGGCGGGATCAAGGAGATGGGCGGCCTCCCGGACATGCTCTTCATAATCGACACGAACAAGGAAGCGATCGCCGTCGAGGAGGCGCGCCGCCTCAACGTGCCGGTCGTGGCGGTCCTGGATTCCAATTCCAGCCCCGACGGCATCAGCTTCCCGATCCCGGGCAACGACGACTCGCTGCGCGCGATCCAACTCTATTGCGACCTCGTCGCGGGCGCGGTGCTTGATGGCCTGCAGGCCGAGATGGTCGCCTCGGGCATCGATGTCGGCGCCCGGGACGAGGCCCCGGTCGAGGCCGTCGTGGCCGCCGAGGCGGGTCCGGAGGCGGCCGCCGAGGCGCCAGTCGCCGAGGCCGGAGCGGTCGAGGGAGCGCCCGGGCCCGCGGCGAAGAAGCCCGTGGCCCGCAAGCCGGCGGCCCGCCCGAAGAAGCGCGCCCCGGACGCCTGAATAGGTGGCGACGGCGCCCCGACGGGGCGCCGTCCGACGCAACAGAAGGATCGATCGCCATGGCCGAGATCACGGCAAGCCTCGTCAAGGATCTTCGCGAGAAAACCGGCGCCGGCATGATGGACTGCAAGAAGGCGCTGACCGAGACCGGCGGCGACCTCGAGGCCGCGGTCGACTGGCTGCGCAAGAAGGGCCTCGCCGCCGCCGCCAAGAAGGCCGGCCGCGTCGCCGCGGAGGGCCTCGTCGCCGTCGCCGCCTCCGGTGCGCGCGGCGCGGTGCTGGAGGTCAACGCCGAGACCGACTTCGTCGCGCGCAACGACCAGTTCCAGGCCTTCGCCAGGGCGGCTGCCGAGGTGGCGCTGCAGTGCGGCGGCGACATCGAGAAGACCAAGTCGGCCGCCTTTCCCGGCGGCGGCACGGTCTCCGAGAAGCTCACCAACCTCGTCGCGACGATCGGCGAGAACATGAGCATGCGGCGCGCGACAGCGCTCTCGGTCCCCGCGGGCGTGGTGACCAGCTACGTGCACAACGCGGCCGCGCCAGGGCTCGGCAAGATCGGCGTGCTCGTGGCGCTCGAATCGACCGGCGACACGGGCGCGCTCTCCGTGCTCGGCAAGCAGATCGCGATGCATGTCGCGGCGGCGAACCCGACCGCGCTCGACATCACGAGCGTCGATCCCGCGGCGCTGCAGCGCGAGCGCGCGATCCTCACCGAGCAGGCCGCGGCGTCGGGCAAGCCCGCCCAGGTCGTCGAGAAGATGGTCGAGGGTCGCCTGCGCAAGTTCTACGAGGAGACGGTGCTGCTCGAGCAGCTCTACGTGGTCGACGGCGAGAGCCGCGTGAAGGACGTCGTCGCGAAGGCGGCGAAGGACCTGGGCGCGCCCGTGAAGTTGGCGGGCTTCGTGCGCTACGCGCTCGGCGAAGGCGTCGAGAAGAAGCAGGAAGACTTCGCGGCCGAGGTCGCCGCGCAACTCAAGCGCGACTGACCGGCGGGGCGAGGGGGACATGGGCGCTTCCCGGGACGCATCCGCGGGCGGGGCGCGCTATCGGCGCGTCCTGCTCAAGATCTCCGGCGAGGCCCTCATGGGCCCCGGCGAGTACGGCCTGGACGCGCAGACCGTCGCGCGCGTCGCGGGCGAGGTAAAGTCCGTCCTGGCCATGGGCGTGCAGGTCGCCGTCGTGATCGGCGGCGGAAACATCTTCCGCGGCGTGTCGGGCGCCGCGAAGGGAATGGAGCGCGCCTCCGCCGACTACATGGGCATGCTCGCCACGGTGATAAACGCGCTGGCGATGCAGAACGCCCTGGAGCAGCAAGGCGTCCACACGCGCGTGCTCTCCGCCATCCCGATGTCGACGGTATGCGAGCCCTATATCCGCCGCCGCGCGATTCGGCACCTCGAGAAGGGTCGCGTAGTCGTCTTCGCGGCCGGCACCGGCAACCCATTCTTCACCACCGACACCGCTGCCGCGCTGCGCGCCTCCGAGATGGGGTGCGACGCCCTGCTCAAGGCGACGAAGGTCGACGGCGTCTACAGTGCTGACCCGAAGAAGGACCCGACGGCCACGCGCTACGAGCGGCTCGACTACCTCGAAGTGCTCGCGCGCGACCTCGGCGTCATGGACGCCTCGGCCATCAGCCTGGCGCGCGAGAACCACATCCCGATTCTGGTATTCTCGATCCAGGAGCCGGGCGGATTCGCGGACGTGATGCAGGGCAGGGGCCGCTGCACGATCGTCTCGGATCAGGCGCGGTCCTGATCCGGCGGAAAGCCGGCGACGGCCGCCAGGGATTGGCCCGGGGGCGTCGAAGACCACGGGGGCGAGGAACGCGTCATGTCGGCGAATGCCAATGTCGATGAACTGAAGCGCCGCATGACCGGCGCGATCGAGCTCCTGAAGAAGGAGTTCTCCGGCCTCAGGGCCGGCCGCGCCTCCGCGAACATGCTGGAGCCGATCCAGGTCGACGCCTACGGCAGCCACATGCCGCTCAACCAGTGCGGCACGGTGAGCGTGCCGGAGCCGCGCATGCTTTCCGTGCAGGTCTGGGACCGAGGCCTCGTCAAGGCCGTCGAGAAGGCGATCCGCGAGTCCAACCTCGGCCTCAACCCGATGGTCGAGGGCCAGCTGATCCGCGTGCCGATCCCCGCGCTGACCGAGGACCGCCGCAAGGAACTGGCCAAGGTCGCGCACAAGTACGCCGAGCAGGCGCGCGTCGCCGTGCGCAACGTCCGCCGCGACGGGATGGAGGCGCTCAAGGCGCTCGAGAAGGCCGGCAAGATCAACGAGGACGAGCAGCGCAAGCGCAGCGCCGACGTCCAGAAGGCCACAGACGAGTTCATAAAGAAGATCGACGACATGCTCGCCGCGAAGGAGAAAGACGTCTCGCATGTCTGAGCCGCGCGACGCCGTGCCCCTGGGCACCGCGCCCGCCGCGGCGCCGGTCCATGTCGCCATCATCATGGACGGCAACGGGCGCTGGGCGAAGGCGCGCGGCCTGCCGCGCGTCGCGGGGCACCGGCGTGGCGTGGACGCGGTGCGCGCGGCGATCGAGGGGGCGGGCGACCACGGCGTGCGCTACCTGACCCTGTTCGGCTTCTCGTCCGAGAACTGGCGCCGGCCGGCGGACGAGGTGTCAGACCTCATGGGGCTGCTGCGCCACTACCTGCGCTCGGAGCTCGCCGAGCTGCACGCGAACGGCGTGCGGTTCAGGGTGGTGGGCGAGCGCGCGCGGTTGCCCCAGGACGTCGTCGCCCTGATCGGGAGCGCCGAGGAGACGACGCGCGCGAACGAGCGCCTGCACCTGACCGTCGCGCTGAGCTATGGCGGCCGCGCCGACATACTCGCCGCCGCGAGGAGGCTGGCCGCCGACGTCGCCGCGGGCAGGATCGCCGCCGATGCCATCGGCGAGGCGGAGTTCTCGGCCCGGCTCTGGACCGCCGGCATCCCCGACCCCGACCTGCTCATTCGCACCTCGGGCGAGCGCCGGATCAGCAACTTCCTGCTCTGGCAGTCCGCCTACACGGAGTTCCTCTTCCTCGACACGCTCTGGCCGGATTTCGGCAAGCGCGACTTCGCCGCCGCCATCGCCGATTTCCAGCGCCGTGAACGACGCTACGGAACCTCGGGCGGCTGAGCCGCCTCGCGCGACCACGGGTGGCTGGGCCGAGGGCCTGCGCACGCGCACGATTTATGGCGCCCTGATGGCGGCCATCGCCGGGGCGGGCATCCTCCTGGGCGACGTCGCCTTCGCGTTCCTGGTGGCGTTCTGCGCCGCGGCCATGGCCTCCGAATGGACGAGGCTTTCCTCGGCCGGACGGTTCGGCCCGCCGGGATGGCTTGCGGTCGTCGTCCCGCTTGCCTGCGTCGCGCTCGCGCATCTCGACCGGACCATGGCGGCCCTCGCCCTCGCCGGGGCCGGCGCCGTGGTGGCCTTGGGCATGGCGCGCGCCATGGAGCGCCCGGCGCCCGCCTGGGCGGCCGCGGGCGTCCTCTATGTCGCGCTGCCGGTCGTCGCGCTGGTCTGGCTCAGGGGGCACGACGCGTCGGGCGAGCGCATGATCCTGTGGCTGGTGCTGGCGGTCGCGGCGTCCGACACCGGCGCCTTCTTCGCCGGCCGCCTCATCGGCGGCCCGCTGCTGGCGCCGCGGATCTCGCCGAAGAAGACCTGGGCCGGCCTTGGCGGGGCGGTAGTGGCCAGCGCGTGCGTGGGGATCGCCGTTTCGGCCCTGGACGTGCTGGCGCCGCCGGCCGCCCTGCTGGCGCTGGCCGGCGCCGTCCTGGCCGTCGTCGCGCAGGCCGGGGACCTTGCCGAATCGGCGTTCAAGCGCCACTTCGGCGCGAAGGACGCCAGCGCCCTGATCCCGGGCCATGGCGGGATAATGGACAGGGTAGATGGGCTGGTGGCCGCGGCGGCATGCCTCGCGGTCTTCCAGTGGGCAAGCGCGGGCACCGTCCTGTCCTGGCGGTGACGGCAACCCGGCCGGCACCTGAGGATTGCGACGTAAGTCATTGACGTAGAAGGATCTGAACCGGAAGGGATGCGAGGATGCCGGGAGCCTCGCCCAGCGCCCGAGAACTACTTTTCAAACCCATTGGAAGTGAAATGGAATTCCTCTCCGTACTGCCCGATTACATCATCCCGTTCCTGATTGTCCTGACGATCCTCGTGTTCGTGCACGAACTCGGCCATTTCTGGGTGGCTCGCAAGGCGGGGGTCCGGGTCGAGGTCTTCTCCGTCGGCTTCGGGCCGGAGATCTTCGGCTGGAACGACCGCCACGGGACGCGCTGGAAGATCGCGTGGCTGCCGCTCGGCGGCTACGTGAAGATGCATGGCGACGCCGACGCCTCGAGCGCTACCGACCACGCCGCGGCGGCGGCGATGCCGCCCGAGGACAGGAGCACGGCCTTCCCGCACAAGAGCCTCGCTTGGCGCGCCGCCATCGTCGCCGCCGGCCCGGCCGCGAACTTCCTCTTCGCGATCCTCGTCTTCGCCTGCCTCTTCGCGGTATCAGGACGGCCCTTCACCCCCCCGGTCGTCGGCTCGACCGTTGAGGGCATGCCCGCCGAGAGGTCGGGACTGAAGGCGGGCGACCGCATCGTTGCCATCGATGGCAGCCGCATCTCGAGGTTCGAGCAGATCCAGCGCACGGTGCTGCTCAACCTCGACCGTCCGCTGGAGATCGAGTACGTCCGCGACGGGGAGCGGCTCCGCACGACGCTGTCCCCCGTGATCGTCGAGGACACCGACCTGCTCGGGAACCGGTCGCGCATGGCGCGGCTCGGGATCCGGTCGAGCGGGCAGCGCGAGAGCGAGGAGATCAGGTCCCCGGTTCTCGCGATCTCCTACGCCGTCGAGGAGGTCTGGAGCCAGACCACCGGGACGCTCAAGGCGGTGGGCCAGATGCTGGTCGGCCGGCGCGGCGCGGAGGAACTCAGCGGCCCGCTCGGCATCGCGCGCGTATCGGGAGAGGCGGCGCGCGCCGGCTGGGGATCGCTGGTGGCGCTGATGGCGACCCTCTCGATAAGCCTCGGGCTCATCAATCTCTTCCCCATCCCCGTGCTCGACGGCGGGCACCTCGTCCTCTACGCGATCGAGGCGATGCGGGGGCGCCCCCTCGGCCCGCGGGCGCAGGAATACGGTTTCCGCGTCGGCCTCGTTCTGGTACTCAGCCTGATGCTGTTTGCGACGTGGCAGGACCTGCTCCGATGGCGCGTCGTGCAGTGGTTCGTCAACCTGGTCGGCTGAGGCGCGAGGCGTCCGCGCGCCAACCGCCCCGTGCCTCCATGAAGGTCCGCGTTCTTGCCTAGCGTCCGATCGCCCCTTTCGCGCCGCGTCGCCGTTGCCTTGCTCGCGCTCGCCCTGGTGCCGCAGGCGGCCGGTCCGGCTCGCGCGCAGACGATCACCGAGGTCGTGGTCGAGGGCACGCAGCGCATCGATCCGGCGACGGTCCGGTCCTACCTCCTGATCCGGCCGGGAGACGAGGTGGATGCCGACAAGCTCGACCGCTCCATGAAGGCGCTGTTCGCGACCGGCCTTTTCGCCGACGTGGCGATCGACCGCCAGGGCTCGCGCCTCGTGGCCAAGGTCGTCGAGAACCCGATCGTCAACCGCATCCAGTTCGAGGGCAACCGCAAGCTGACGGACAGCGTCCTCATCCCGGAGATCCAGCTCAAGCCGCGGCAGGTCTACACCCGCACGAAGGTCCAGAACGACGTCAATCGGCTGATCGACATCTACCGGCGCGCCGGGCGCTTCGCCGCGACGGTCGAGCCCAAGGTGATCGAGCTGCCGCAGAACCGCGTCGACATCGCCTTCGAGATCGTCGAAGGCGACGTGACCTCGGTGCGCAAGATCGCCTTCGTGAGCAACCAGCACTTCTCCGAGTCGCGCCTGCGCGACGTCCTCAACACGAAGGAGAGCCGCTGGTACAGGTTCCTTTCCACCGCGGACACCTACGACCCGGACCGCATCTCCTTCGACCGCGAGTTGCTGCGCAAGTTCTACCTAGCCCAGGGCTACGCGGATTTCCGCGTCGTGTCCGCCGTCGCGGAACTGACGCCGGACCGCGAGTCGTTCTTCGTCACCTTCACCCTCGACGAGGGCGACCGCTACCGCTTCGGCAAGGTGGACATCCAGTCGACCCTCCGCGACCTCAAGCCCGAGCAGATCAGGGGATCCGTCTCCACCGAGGAGGGCGCCTGGTACGACGCCGACCAGGTCGACCAGTCCGTGCAGCGGATGACCGACAGGATCGGCGCGCTGGGCTACGCGTTCGTCGACATCCGCCCCCGCATCTCGCGCGACCGCGAGCGAAAGGCGATCGGCGTCGTCTACGAGGTGCAGGAAGGACCGCGCGTCTACGTCGACAGGATCAACATCAGCGGCAACACCCGGACCCTCGACAAGGTCGTCCGCCGAGAGATGCGCCTCGCGGAGGGCGATGCGTTCAACTCGGCCAAGATGCGCCGCTCGCGCCAGCGCCTTCGCTTCCTCGGGTTCTTCGACAAGGCCGACGTGACCAACGTGCCGGGTGAGTCGCCGGACAGGACCGTCGTGAACGTCGACGTGCAGGAGCGCTCCACGGGCGAGATCAGCTTCGGCGTCGGGTTCTCGTCCTCGGATGGGCCGCTGGCCGACATCAGGCTGCGGGAGCGCAACCTCCTCGGCCGAGGCCAGGACCTGATGATCGGCGGCATGGTGTCCGGCAAGCGCCAGGAGATCGATTTCAGCTTCGAGGAGCCCTACCTCTTCGACAGCAACGTCGCGGCGGGCCTCGACCTTTTCAAGGTCAACCGCAACTTCCAGCGCGAGGCGAGCTACGACGTCGACAGCTACGGCGGCACGGTGCGCGCTCGCTACGAGATGTCGGAGAACCTCCGCCACACGGTGCGGGTCTTCGCCCGCAGCGAAACCATCCAGAACGTAAGCTCCAACGCCTCGCGCTTCATCCGCGAGCAGGTTGGCACGTTTAACACCTACGGGCCCGGCCACGACCTGATCTACGACCGGCGCGACGACCGCTTCGACCCGACGGACGGCTACTTCATCAGGCTGTCGCAGGACCTCGCCGGCTTCGGCGGCGACAGCGACTGGCTGCGCAATCGCCTTTCCGCGGGCGCCTACTACCCGTTCACGGAAGACTTCATCGGCAGCCTGACCAGCGAGTCCGGCTACGTCTACGACATGGACCAGCCAGTCCGCATCAACCAGCGCTTCTTCGTCGGCGGCGACAACTTCAGGGGCTTCCGGTCCGCCGGCATCGGACCGCGCGACCGCGCCACGGGCGACTCGCTGGGCGGCAAGCGCTACGTCGTCGGCACGGCCTCGCTTTCCTTCCCCGTGGGCATCCCGCGCGAGGTGGGCATGCGCACCTTCGCGTTCAGCGACTTCGGCAGCCTCTGGGACACGGACGCCAAGGGACCCACCGTCGTCGACGAGAACTCCATCCGCGCCTCCATTGGCGTGGGCCTCTCCTGGCGCTCGCCGCTCGGGCCGATCCGCCTGAGCGTGGCCACGCCGGTGGTGAAGGAGAGCTACGACCGGGACGAGATTTTCCGCTTCAGCTTCGGCTCACGCTTCTGACCGCTCATTTCCGGCACGGGACACCCATGAACACGATCGGCCGCACCGGCATAGCCATCTGCATCGCGCTGGCCCCACTCCTTGAGGCGAGCGCGCA
>Ga0194133_10006808_pt1 | contig 13909 bp, 18 predicted proteins | sample TA2KigOf40mmetaG_FD_155448 | JGI IMG/M metagenome (GOLD analysis project Ga0194133, IMG submission 155448) | Freshwater microbial communities from Lake Tanganyika, Tanzania - TA2015055 Kigoma Offshore 40m | ecosystem: Environmental > Aquatic > Freshwater > Lake | place: Tanzania: Lake...
CGCTCACATTCAATTAGAAATCGGTGGTAATACATTAAAAATTGTGGATGTAATTGATTGGAGTAATGATGGTAAAATCAAGTCTATCACAGCATATTGTGGATAAACCGTTTCCATTATATTTATGTGTATGAAAAAGAAGATTCTTACAGAAGCTACTCCTGACTATTCAGGAATTATACTTGGGACCGCTGCTTTAGGTACATTAGTTTATTTTCTTAGAGACTCCATTAAAAAATGGTTTAATATTGAAGATGAACCTCTGAGGGGCGAAAGATTATTTAAGGATAGAGATTTCGTATTAGACCTGAAAAAAATTATAATCGAAGAAGGTGGTATATATGAATTTTTGGATTTAATAAGGCCCCTAATTGCAAATGGGGATTGGGATGCAAACAATTTTTGGTCATACAAAAGTATTTCTTTTGCAAAAAATGTAGCAGGAAAACATATTCCAAGAATAATTAAAAAAATATTAGATACACCTGGTTTTAAGAAATTTGCAAAGAAAGAAGGTTTAAAAGATAAAGATTTTGAGGCGTGGGGAAATGGATTTTATTTTGTACTAACTAGTTATGGTTTTAGAAAGATGTTACATCAAGCATTAGTTGATGTTGGTGATGATGCGGAATTTGCATATAGAGAAATGACAGATAAAGAAAAACGAAAATTTTTTAGTTTAGACCATAAAATAAATTTAAAAAGTCTTTTACCAAATAATATTACAAAGGGAGTTTAAATACTCCCTTTTTTATTTTAATCCAATAATAATTCAGATTCTTCTTCGTTACTATTATCAAACACCGAAACTCCTGTTGTTGTTACTTCATTAGTATTTGTATAATGCCACGCACTACCACTTGGGTATCCATATGTAGTCGATGTGGATGGATTGTATGTAAGAGTGCCATAGCCATATGTTGCAGTTTTTCCAAATGATGTATCAACTAAATCATTTACTTCTTTTAGCTTTTCTCTTATTGTATCGAATTGTTTCTTAGTGAGGTTATATCCATCAATTGCATCTAAGAAACCTTTTAACCATTGTGTGTATTCTTTACTAGTCATAATTTACAAATATACGATTTATTTTTTAGATTACCAAAACCATTTTGATAATTTATATTCTTTACTATCTTTGAAGTTGGAGCAGTTAAAACTTTCTACCTCTACAAACGATGAACCAAAGTTTTCTTTTTTAATACCAACACCTTCTACAATCCAATAATAACCAAAAGGATATTTCTTTTTATCACCAAATATCAGGTCTACATATTTTCCATTATCAACACCTATACTCATTAAAACACAAGTCTTTCCATATCTTCTTAGTTTACGATAATTGGCAACAATTCCTCTGAACCAAACTTTTCCATCTTTTTCTTCAACTCCCATATTAGGTAAAAATTCTTTACCATCCCACCAACCTTTTTTAATAAACTGATTTATATCACATTCTTTTATATCATTTTTTAATTGAACACCTTTACTTATTGCTTCTCTTTTGTGAACCCACTTACGATATGATGATTGATTGTGTTTGAGTGTTGCTTCCCAAAACTCTTTAGGCCTTCTTGCTTTATGATAAGCTAAAGCCCAAACCATTTGACCGTAAGCTATTGAATGGCCTTTTGAAAATGAATATTTACGAAGATGCTTTAATTCATCTAATACATCTTTCTTATTACAAAGTTGTGTGAACTCTTTTATAATTTTTGGGTTTTCATTAGCAAATCCTCTACGATACTTATCCGCCTGTGATAGTGAACATTTTACTGCCGATGAAATAAATGTAAGAGCATCTTCATCATATACAAATCCTTCCGATTTACCATTAGTGAAATATCTTGCTTTTCTTCCACCATCTGCTGCTGCCGGTCTGATTAAAGCAAGTGCAAGAGCAACATCATACATATTCTTTGGTTGAAGTGCAAGAATAGTTTTTCTCATTGTTCGGCTTTCACTTTGTGTTAATCCCAATACATCACCACTACAAAGAAGTTTGGAAGTTAATTCATCATTTATTGGATATTCTGAAACATTGGTATCAGATAACTCACTCAATTGTGCTAATCCCCTATTACATAAAAGGTCAATCTTAATTAGGTTTTCTCTTTCTACATCATACTTGTCCATTAAGATTTGATTTTCTTTTAATATCAAATCCTGCGGTATTCCATCTTTCCAAATTATTAAACCACCACAATGTTTACTCCATAATCTTTGAGTTCCTATTAGTGATTCAGCAAGTTGGTAACATTCTAATTGCTTATCTTTATGGGGAAATATCTTCTCAATCTTAAAATATTTTGGTAATTGTTTACGATACCCCATTCTTCTAACTGCTTCTCTTAGAGCTGATTTAGGTTGATACATTACCCTATTGGAAATCCTACTTACCATATTAGGATACATCTCATAAATTTCTTCCAATACTTCATCTCTACGATTGTAAGGAACATCAATATCAAAATCCGGCTGGTCTTCTCTAGTCCAATTCAGAAATCTTTCTAAAGGAATATTCTCCCGCATAGGGTCTATATCGTGAATACCCATAAGGTAAGCAACCAATGATGAGGCTGCAGAACCCCTAAGAACCCACAGAATCCTTTTTCTTTTTATAATGGATACGATATCCCAAACTTGTAGATAGCAGTTTATAAACCCTTTCTGTTGGATTATATTTAATTCCTGATTGAGTCTTCGTAAGTAATCTATATTGGTTGGGTAAGGACGAGTGAACCTATCCAAAAGAGGTAAAACTTTTTTAGGGTGTAACGTTTTTTGAATGTCCGAAATAACAAAACTCATCTAAGTATAATTATTACGAAACTAATAAAAATAATATATTTATACATATGATTTTACTGTCTGAAATGTTTGAAGATAAAAAATATAGTGCCATTTCTAAGGAAACTGGTAAGAAAGTTTATTTTTCATCTAAACAACATAAGGATGCTGCAATTAAAGCTGGGACACACAAAGACCCTAATTCTAAAATACAATTAAAGAAGGTTGTAGGTAAATCAGTATTTCCAACAAAAGAAAAACCAAACCCACTACCATCGGTAAGAAGAACCAAAGTTCCTGTTAAAAAGATAAAGCATAGTGATATTAAGTTTTATCACAATTGGAGAAATACTTGGAATGAAAAACATCTAACGGCAATTAATAAATTGAATTTAAAAACTGCTAACAAACAAGGAAAATTAATGCAGGATATTACAGATAAAGAAAAAGAAAATATCATTCAAAGAATTGGTTTAGCAATGCACGAATGGCAAAATAAAAATAATTGGTACTATCTAAAATTTATTGATGCGTTTCTTAAAAAACACGAAGGTTTTACTATTCCAACAAAAGATTATATACAAAGAGGAATTGCGGTATCAAAAAAAGTAAGAGATAAAATTTTAGAAGATTTTTCAAATCCAAAAACAGTTAAGTTACCAATTAGTTCGTTTTCATTAAAGTTGGGGACTGCTTTACAATTTTCCGTTGATAGAGAGGAAGGTATATTTGGTAAAAAAAATCATAGTGTAATTTTTAGAGTGAAAAGTGAGTGTGGTAATTTGAAAGCATATAATATGAATGCAAATATGGGTTGGGTTAAAAAAGGTAAAGAACATTTTGGTGAATATGCGCATGAAATGGAAATCTTAATGCCATCCAATCAAAGATATGTTGTAGAAAAAATTAATAGATATAAATTTAATGTAGAAGATGAAACAAAAAGTACTACTGTAATTCATCTTATACAAAAATGTGGAAAGTTTGAATCGGTAGAAACTGAAAATCTATTAGACCTTTCCGAAGATAAATTTTACGAAGCAGTATTCACAATCAGAAACAGAAAAAAATAAACCCCCTAATTTCTTAGAGGGTTTTTTGTAAATCTTTGGGCTTAATTCTAATTTACTTTTTAATAAATCCCTTTACAAAATTTACTAAGTAAGGGAGTACGAAGTATCCAACAGTTGCACCTACTAAGAAGTGCCAATTGAATACGAAATCTACAATAGCTTGCATTTTCTTTTTATTTAAGTTAATAAATTATAACGTTATAAAGAAACGGGCGCCGATTGTTTTAATAAATATCTTTATAAAATAGTATACTTGATTTTGATATCACAATTTGTTATATCAAAGTTATTATGATACTATATTATTTGTATTATTCTATATTAGTGATATAATGATATTAGTAGTATCATTATTTATTGGGACTTTAAAATACTCTACTTCATACCTTTCCAACATACCAATTATCTCTTTATCAATTTGAATACTTTCTTCTAAATTTTGGAAACGTCCATCATTCTGATACATAGATGGTTCTCTTTCTAATACTATATTTAATGAATCGTAGCGTGAATGTAAATCAACTATAAATTCATCAAAGGCGTGACCATAAAATGTAGAGGGATATTCTAATACATCATTATATCGGTCTTTATAAATTAAACCAAATAGAATTGGTGAATCAACAATTATATAGTCAACCTGTCCATAAAGGCGAGAAATATTACGGTGTTGATTAGCAGTAATGTAAAATTGGTCCTTAACAGCATAAATGTTTCTTTCCCATGCCTGCAACTTTGGAAACTCATAGGGCATTTCAACATTATATCCTTCCTTTTTCATTTCATAATATAATCCTGCTGCCTGTGTGGATTTACCAATTGCAGGTCCGCCAAATAAATTTATTATTTTACTCATTTACTAATTTTCTTAAAAATGTAAGGGCCTTTACGGCTACCCCATACCTGCTCATCTCTATCATTCCATCCTCTTTCCCAACTCATAACTTTATCAGAATAAACTATAAACTCAGATGTTGTATATGTTGAACCTCTAAATGTTGCTACACAATTCCTACTATTTGTTTTACCAGAATATGCCATTAGATTGGCTGCTATTTGTGAATAGACGATATAAATATCACAACCGGGCTTTAAGTAAATATCTTCTTGTGTAATTGATTTAAATGATGAATTAAAATAAGAAAACTTTTCTTGATTTTTAATGTAGTAAATTTTTAATGTAATAAGAAGATTATCTACTATTGAAATTTGATAAACTCTTTGACGATATGGTTTATAGTTTTTAGTTTCACCTTGCTCAGTATAAACCCAATAGATACCACCCTTATCTTTACGAATAACTTTTGTGTAAACCCTAACATCATCAAATGTAGAATCTTGTTTATGTTGTTCAACCGTTGAGAATGTTCCTGTAATTCTCTTTACATAATCTTTAAGATTTTTGTTTGTCATCTGTCCGAATGAATAATTGGACAGGAATATTAGTATGATTAATAATAATTTTTTCATAACACAAATATACGAATTTTTTATGATTATACAAAAAAATAAAGGGAGTATTTCTACTCCCCTTACTTTATTTTATTTTGAGATATTATCTACCAAATGTATAACGAAGACCTAATTGAGCTGTCCATACATCAAATACCGATGAATTGTATTGATATGTATCTTTAATCAAATAAGTACCGCTAGCATCTCTTTGTGTAGCCAATCTATATGTTGGTACGTTGTTAGCATCTCTACTTACAAAGTTCAACAATTGTGGGTTAGTTGCTCTTTGAGAAACACCCCATTTGTTATTCAACATATTTCCGAAGTTAAGAATATCTGCTCTGATTTGGAAAGCGTTTCTCTTTCCTTTAATCTTTACAAATACATCTTGTGCTACTGAAAAATCAAAACGATGTAAGAATGGTAAATCTAATGCGTTTCTTTCTGCGTATTGACCTCTACGAGTTGAAAGGTATGGGTCTTGTGCGATGAACTTTTCAAAAGCCTGTTGTTGTTGAGCTTCAGTATAAGTTACGGCTGTTGCTCCACTACCTACTGTCAATGTTGCGAAACGAATATCAGAACCTTTTTGTGGAACGAATACCAAATCATTGTTTGATACTCTATCACCATTCAAGTCACCTGCTACGATGTAAGAGAATGGATTGTTTTGTGCTCCTACATACCCTAATGTAAATGTAGTTGCTCCACCATACTTCTTACCATAATCAAGTCTATAACCCAATAAACCTACGATACGATTTCTTACTAAGTTAGAAGAAGTTGAAAGGTTTAATGTGTTGTTACCAAATGTTGATAACGCTGATTGCCAGCTACCACTTGCTATTGAACCGGCATCCATAAAGTCTTGTGCATTTGCAGTTGTATAAGCTACATAACCCCAAAGACCTTTAGAGATTGGTTTTTCTAATTTTAATGTTGCTGAACGGTTGAAAGCACCATTTCTATTAGTTAGAACTGCAGCCATTGATACATTATCGTTTACTCTTACACCAGCATCGTTACCTGCGAATAAAGGTCTGCTATCAGCACCTAATAGGTTACCAACTGGTTTATCTAAGTTAGCGTTGTAATAATGAACTGCGTTGATTGTTTGATTGTAAAGTAATTCCACACTTGCTACCAAACCTAACCATGGTAATTTTTGGTCAACTGCCAAATTGTTTTTCCAAACTTGTGGCATTTTGTAGTTAGGGTCAGTTAATGCTAAATCAAATGTTGAAGGTAATGTTGGAGTTGCCGGAGTAAAGTATTGAGCCGGATTAGCAGTGAAACCATAGTTTGCTGCTGCAGTACCTGATACATCAATAAATCCTGTCAACACACCATTGTTACCAATTTGATTTGATAAGAATACATAAGGAGGTCTACCAGTGAAGATACCACTACCACCACGGATTTGGGTTTTCTTCTCACCTTTCACATCATAGTTGAAACCAAAACGAGGTTCAAACAATAATTGTGTTTTAGGCATTACACCTGTATTCCACTTCTCACCATTAGCGAAAGTCATCGCAGTGATTGCTTTGTTTTCCAAAGCCGTATTTTCAAATGAGATTACGTTTGCTCTCAAACCAAAAGTTAATTTTAGGTTTTTTGTAGCATTGTATTCATCTTGAACATACAAATCCAAACGATTTGTTTTCAACACTTGTAATGGTTCAATACCACCAGGCAATGCTGAGTAACGATATTGAAAACGAGCCGGTGCTAATGTAGAAGGTCTACCACCATTTGCTAATGATTGATTAGCTGCTGTGTAAAAATCTGCCAAGCTATTAAAGATGTAAACACCATTTGAAGCTGGGAAGAATAGGTTGTTAGATTGATATTTTTGGAAATTGAAACCACCAACCAATGTGTGTTTCTCCATATACTTTGTAACGTTGTTAGTTACGTTTACTGTCCAATAGTTTAATTTGTTATTAGGTGTGAATGGGTCAAAACCTACTGAAGTGTAAGTTGCTGCACCTTCTCTGATATCAATTGTTGGGAATAAAGAACTCATATAAGCTCTATCTTCAATTTGCTTATCGTAAGAAACGATTAAGTTATTGTGAAGTGTGTTAGATAATTTAGAGTTCAATTCTAATACTGCTGAACGGGTGTTGTCCTGAATAATGTAACCACTATTTTGGAAACTCATTGCGTTGAATTGATTTGTTCTATTACCAGCACCAGCTGATTGTGAGTTAGAAATATTAATCTCCGCGTTTGAATTGTGGTGAACATAACGAGCAGTCAATTTGTTCTTATCGTTGATGTTCCAGTCAGTTCTAATCAAAAACTTCTTAGAAGCATTTGTGTTAGAATAACCTTCCCACGGACCTGTAACATATCCAAACTTCTCTTTCATAAAGTTAGATAAGGCTACCATATCAGCGTACTTAACTCTACTGATTTGTGTACCTGTAAGTGGTGAACCTTCTGAAATCCAGTTAGTTCCAGGTTCAGTTCTTTCGATTTGTTCGTAGTTACCAAAAATGAATAATTTGTTTTTGATAATTGGAGCACCTAATCTGAAACCTTGCACTTTCTCATCAAACTTAGCTGCGGTAACTGTAGTACCTCTAGCATTATCACCAACATATGTAGATGAATTGTTTCTTTGAGTTTGATAAACACTACCTTCAATTTCATTTGAACCTGAACGAGTTACCGCATTGATACCAGCTCCAGTGAAACCACTTTGGCGAATATCAAATGGAGCAATGTTTACCTGTAATTGGTCAATCGCATCCAATGAAATTGCGGAAGCTCCAGTTCTACCACCCGCTTGAGCAGATGAACCTAAACCGAAGTTGTTGTTAAATTGAGAACCATCAATTGTGAAGTTGTTTAAACGAGAATCTTGGGCTCCGAAAGAGTTACCATTACCAAATGGATTATACTTTGTAATACCATCAATAGTTCTAGCTCCTGTAATAGGAATAGAAGTTAATTCTCTACGTCCAAATTGTTGAGCCGCTCCAGTCTTTTCTTTTGAGAAAATACTACCTTTACTTGCGGTAACAACAACTTCTTTCAATTGTATTGATTCATCAATCAATTTGAATTCTACGTTTTCGGTTAATCCTAAAGATGTATTAATATCTTTAAGTTCACCTTTTTTAAATCCAACAAATGAAGCGTGGATTGTATAAGGACCGCCAGGTCTGACTGCTGGAATTACGAACACACCACTTTTATTAGAAACAGAGTAATAATTTGTTCCTGTAGGTTCATGTGTTGCGTGAATTGTAGCACCAGATACTGATTGCCCTTTCTGGTCTTTAACTACACCAGAGATTGTTGAGGTTGTGATTTGACCAAACCCCACAAAGGCCGTTGTTAGTAATAACAACATCATTAACATTGCTTTTTTCATGTGCATTTGTTTTTTGTTTAAATTGTAACTGATAAAAATAAAAAAGGTATAGAGATTATTCCCCATACCCTTTTAGAGTTTATGACTTTTTACAGTCAAATTCGTTATATATAAATTTGTATATGTATATTTTATATCCATAGGCTTTGAAACATTTTTTACTCTCATAATTATATCCATTTTCACAAAAGTTTTACAAATATAAGAAAAAAAATTAACAAAACCAAAAAAATTAAGTATAATTTATTGATTGTCAAAGGTTTATATTGTGTTGAAAATCAATTATTTATAAAAAATCAAAAAATCTCATAATTTGTTGATTTTCAATGACTTATAAGGGTAAATTTACTCAAAAATATTTGGAAAATTGGTAAATTTTTCGTATTTTTACTTTGTAAAAAAATTATGTATATGAAAAATTATGAATTTACCCTAAAACGAGCCGATTTGGTAAAAGCGGGAGCTTATGACGGAAGATTTCGTGAAAAAATAGTTGTAGATAGAAAGAAAAAAGAGAAAAAAGAGTGGGCTCGTAAGAAATTCACCTTTAATTTTAAAAATTGTTAATAAAAATTTAGAAAAATGAGAAAAACTGAACAAAAAGCGTTGGATTATCTAAAAAGTAACCCAATTGTTGCTAATTTTATCAAAAAAGTGGATGGTGAGCGTAAAGCATACTATGAAAAAGCAAATATGCCGAATCAATTTCAACCATTTACAATTGAAATTGGTAATAAATTCATCCGTTTGTGGACTGGAACAAGTTGTTGGGGATTTATTAGTAGAATTGATGGTGATTTGAAAGGTTCACCTATTAAAAAAGGTGATTTGTTGAAAGCAGCAACTTGGAAAGCACCAGCAAAGCACGCTAGAGGAAATATTATTGATGGTACTGCTCGATATGGTGAGTATGGGCCATCATACATAAAATAATTTGATGGAATTAAGGCCGAATCAGATAGAACCTGTAAAAAAGGGTGTGGATTTCTTTAAAAGTAAGAAGCCACATCCTTCTATTATTGTTGCCCCTACCGCTTTTGGTAAAAGTATCATTATAGCTGAAATAGCTCATCGTTTAGGTGAGAAAATCTTAGTTATTCAGCCTTCAAAAGAATTATTAGAGCAAAATTACAATAAATTCATAAATTTGGGTGGAAAAGCATCAATTTATTCCGCATCAATGAATGAAAAAGAAATTGGTGAAGTAACTTATGCTACAATAGGCTCTATTGTGAATATAGCATGGAAATTTCACGAGCTTGGTATATCAAAAGTTATAATAGATGAGTGTGACCGCTTTCCAAGGGAACCAGATGGTATGTTAAGAAGGTTTTTAACTGCAGCTAGGATTACCCACATATTAGGATTGACAGCAACTCCACTAAAGTTACAAACTAATATTGATGAATTTGGTAATCCTTTTTCAAAGTTAGTTATGCTAACTTCAAAAAGTAAAAAAGGTAATTTTTTTAAAGAAATCATTCACGTTGCTCAAATTAAAGAAATGGTGGATATGAAATTCTGGTCACCATTAAAATATGAATCTTATGATTTTGATACTGGTGAGTTGGTTTATAATTCAACTAATGCTGAGTTTACCGATGATAGTATTCGTAGGGCGTATAAACAGCAAGATATTGGTGGTAAGATAATTAAAAGGATTTCACAATTACCTGATAGAAAATCTATTCTTATAGCAGTTCCTTCTATTGAGGAAGCAAAAGAATTATCTACACGCCTTCCAAGTTGTGAAGCTATATTTAGTGGAATGGCCGATTCTGATAGAGATAAAATTATAACTGATTTTAAAAATGGTGATTTGAGAATAATCGTTCAAGTCACAATTCTTTCAGTAGGATTTGACCACCCCCAACTGGATTGTATTATAACGGGCCGCCCAACCGCATCATTGAGCTGGTGGTATCAATTTGTTGGTAGAGTAACACGTATCCATCCTGATAAATTAGACGGTCTTGTAATTGATTTTGTGGGTAGTGTACCTAAGTTTGGTAAAGTAGAAGATTTATGGTTTGATTATGAAGTACCAATGTGGAAACTATATGGTGAAGGTAAAAAGTTATTAACAGGTATTCCACTTCACGAAATAGGTTTACATAAACAAGGACAACCTAACCCCCACGATGTAGCTTCGCAAGGTCCTATTATAAAAATGACATTTGGAAAATATAAAGATAAAGAAGTTCGTAAAATTCCAGCTTGGTATCGTAATTGGTTGCTAAATAATATAAAATGGAATCACTTCAATACACACATTAAACAAGAATTAATTAGATTGAAAGAAATTGGTATTTAGTTAATATTTATTAGTATGAGAAAAATAAAATACTACATACTAAGATATTGGGTTTCAATAATATATTTGTTGTTAGGATATTATTTTTACGAGCCACAACATTCCCATCATTCGGCGATGATTGAATCAAAAACACTTTTTGGATTAGGTGAGATGACATGGATGTGGGTATTTATGGCTATAGCACATGGAGCTAATTCCTGCTATTGTGATATTAAATCATTGTTGAAAAAATAATGATAATATCAACTTCCATATCAAAATTAATTAATATTTTGTTATTGGTGGTTGGTTTTATTTTGTTTACGTTTCTACCACAACAAAAGAGATATAAATATTATCAATGGGTGGGGTTACGAAATGTATGGGCAAAGAAAGTATTATTTAAAAAATTAATAAAATAATGTATTACATTCAAAAACAACTTTTACCAGTAGACAAAAATTTGGGTGACCCTAATTGGGCAAAAAGACAGATTTGGGTTTTAAAATTAAATCCAGATGATACTATTGATTCTTTCGAAAATTTATCTGAGGCTCAATCTAAGAGAGACGAATTGGATAATGCTGACCCAACAAGCAGAATCTATAAAGTTGTATTAAAAAATGAAGATGGGAACTACACAGATGTAGTGTCTTAGTGTCTTTGCTTATTGCTTTATTTTAATCTAGCTTATTGTCCCAGTGTCCAAGTGTCTTAAATATATATACTGCCGATACAAAAAAAGTTGATTTTTTGTAAAAATTTTTTAATTTTTAAAATTTACATGGATTTTTTAGGAAAATTCAAAAAATATTCATATATTTGTATATTACCAAATAATATAATTTTATGAAAGAAGAAGTATCTATCGGCGAAATATTACAAGAAAATGCAATATCATATTGTGAAAGAGTATATCCTGAAATGATGGATGAGTTTAAAAAAATCCAAGCCGAAATGTATGAAACCTTTTGTAAGAAACAAAGAAACTATGGTCCTGGTAATATATCGGTAGGAACATCACTTCAAACAAAAGAAGATATAAAATTATCTCTTACAGGACTTTGGTTTAGAATCAATGATAAAATTCAAAGATTAAAACAATTAGTTGTATTAGGTCAGCCAGATGAGGTAGGTGAATCGGTGCAGGATACATATCAAGACCTTTCGGTTTATGGTATAATTGCACAATTGGTACAAAGAGGTAAGTGGGCCAAATAATGAATTGGAGAGAATATTTTAGAAATATAGCTCATCAGATTAAACTCAAATCAAAAGATGAGAAAACACAAATTGGCGCCGTTATAGTTGGTATTGATAATGAAATTGTATCTACTGGTTACAATTCATATCCCAGAGGTATTAATGATTCAATTGCCGAAAGACAGGAAAGACCTGAAAAGTATTATTGGTTTGAACACGCTGAAAGAAATGCTATTTACAATGCTGCACGAATTGGTGCTATTACGAAAGGTTGTACGATATATCTAACCTGCGGAACTCCTTGCTGTGATTGTGCAAGAGGTATTATTAATGCTGGTATTATCAAAGTCTATTTAGAACCGGGTAAAGTTGGTGCAAAATCTCCGCATTGGGATGAACATGCTGTTCGTAGTTTACAAATGTTTAAAGAAGCTGGAGTAGAGGTAGAATATTACGAACAATAATATTTATCCATATGGATTATATTAGATTAGTAGATATTAGAAACCAATACCCTAATTTACCAAGCTACGTTAGAAAAGACGAAAAATTGGTAAATTTATTTGGTCTATATAAAGAAACCAACAAATTAAATTTTAAACTACCATCAATAGAACACATAAAACCAATTGATGATTTAAATCTAAGACTTGTATTTGGGTTTAGAAAAAATATACAAGATAAAGATATAAAGTATTATACATCTCAGCAGTTTTATTCGGATATGGAAGCTTCAAATATAGAAGGAAATCCTTATTTTTATTTACAGTCAAACAAAGTTGAATTTATTGTTTTAGTAAATTTAGAAAAATTTATCTCAATTTTCGAAGGATTAAAAGAAGTTGAAAATAAGCAAGGTATAAATGTAAATCTTAATAATTTTTTAAATTTAGATAATTCAATTGATTATACTAAATTAATGAGATTTTTAAATTGGGTTCTATCAAAGTCAGAATTAGACGAAATAGATACAGATGGAGTAATACCTGCTGATAAATTAGCTGAATGGAAAGTTGGTGATTATGACCCTATTATGATGAAGTGGACTTTTAATAGTAATAAAGATACTAAATCTGGCAATAGTAGTTTTGGAAAAGAATATAAAATAATTAAAATTAGTAATTTACGAAATGCAATATTAGGTAATAAAAGATTTGTATATAAAAATAATCCTTTAAAAAACGAAAGTTTTGAAATAATAGAAGAAATTTTTGAGGGTTCAACATTTTATGGGCAAGTTGAAGGACAAAATGGACTATCTACAATTTATCAGATTTTTGATTCTACAAATAAAATAAAAGGATATGCAACATTTTATCAAAATGATGAACTGATTGAAATTAAAGAAAATACTTCACAATCAGCAACAAACCAAAACAATTCTACCGAACAAACATCTTATAATACAAATACAGCACCATCAAATTTAAGTAGGAGAGAAAGAAGACAAGAAAAACGTGAAGAAAGAAAAGAAAGAAGACAAGAAAAACGTGAAGAAAGAAAAGAAAGAAGACAAGAAAGACGTGAACAAAGAAGAGGAAGATAGTTTTTTAATTTAGTAACCTAATATTTATAAGTAATAAAAGGTTGCCGATGATTAGTCCGAATGTGAAGTGGCAAAAGTACCTTAATAGTTCCAATCCTTCTATTAATAAGTACTTAAAAGAATACGGAGATGAAATTCTTCTACAAACATTTCAGCGT
>Ga0194133_10006812_pt1 | contig 13905 bp, 13 predicted proteins | sample TA2KigOf40mmetaG_FD_155448 | JGI IMG/M metagenome (GOLD analysis project Ga0194133, IMG submission 155448) | Freshwater microbial communities from Lake Tanganyika, Tanzania - TA2015055 Kigoma Offshore 40m | ecosystem: Environmental > Aquatic > Freshwater > Lake | place: Tanzania: Lake...
TATAATAAAATTTTTTTAATTTAAGTATTAATTTAACTTTTTGTAAAAAAGTATTTTTAAGTAAAATTACTTCATCAACAAATTTAAAAGTTTTAATATAATCATAATTCTTTTCTGAGGAGATAACAGTTATGTATGATTTTTTATCATTTCTTTTAATAGATTTAATTAATATTGCAGAAACTAAAAAATCACCGATTCTATCTGTTCGAAAAATTAAGTATTTATTCATTAAGATTTGACGATTCAACAATCATTTTTTTCTCAAAAATTTTAAAAAAGCAGTAAAAACTTAATTATTAGATGATTTACAGCTAAATCTGCGCCAATTCCATTTTATTATACTTTTTTCTTTAATAAATAATTAAAAAATAAATACATTGTTTAAGACCTAAAGTTTATTTTAAATTTATAAAGAATTCTTTTTATTATTCCATACAAAAAATTTTTTACTAGAGTAACCAATTGTCTTAGATAAAATAAAATCTGCAACTATTGTTGAGTTTATATACTTTAAATAAAATTTATGACCTCTTTTAGCAATTTTTTTTCTATCATTGATATCTGTTTTATATTTATTCAATTTATAACTTAAGTCATTAATGTTAGCGTAATCGATAAAACAATTTGATGGTATAAAGTCAGATAAATTAACTTTCTGATCAACAAATGTTAATAATCCATTTCCAAAAAGTTGTACTAATCTGTCACTACTATAGTGTTTAACAGGTGCCCCCCTGCTTAAGTTTACTCCCATTGATGATTTTGATATGATTTCTAAAAATTTATCACCCCATATAGGCTGTACATTATTCATGCCATAAACATCAAATTTAATATTTTTATTTTTCTTAATTAGAGCTTTTATAAAAATCTCCCTCTCATCTTGCTTTCCTTTTTTTAATGTTCCACGATGAACACCATGACTCATTGCGAAAAAAACATCGTTCGGACAATTATTTTCGTAATTTTTTAATGTTTCGAAAGATTGATCGCAAGGATTTGGTATAAAAAATGAATTATCTATTTTATTTTTTAGACTATCTGGGTCGCTGGTTAGAAAAGTTGCATCTAAATATTTTGTTTTTTCAAATATTCTTAAATTATTTCGTTTATAATCAGGTCCATACTGACTTACCGGATCTAAAAACCATTGACAAATTTTAACATTTTTATTGATAGTTTTAATTTCATCTAACGTATTGTTTTCAACAGAGTCGGCGTGACCTAAAATTACACAATCAGCTTTAAAATTATTATAATTCTGAATTATAATTTCCTGTAAGTTTTTTTTTCCATCTATGTCAACAAAAGATTTGTTTTGATTTCTTAAGTCTCTATCACTTATGGTTAAAACATTATGACCCAACCTTACAAAACCATTATTTAATCTTTTTCCTGTATTGTAATGAAGACGGCCATTAAAACGTTCATTAAAATTTGTTATATGTATAATTTTAAAACTTTTATGCTTTCTGATATGAAATAAAACTATTTTATTAGTATTTAAAATTATAGTTCTTAAATTGTCAATAATCTTTGAAACATATTTATGTGTAAGAAAAAAATTTGAATGACTTTTTTTTTGAATTTCTAATAATTTTTTTTTATCGAGAATAAGATTATCAATAACTCTAAATAAATGACTTTTATCTATTTTTTTTAAAATTATTGCTGATTTATTGGTTTCAGGAAGCCCACCTCTATTGCTAATTATTACAGCACATCCTCTGCTTGCTGCCTCTAAGCTAGTTCTACCAAAAGGCTCATTCCATTTCGAACAAACTACCGATATGCTCACTTTTTTTAAATAGTTTAAAATATATTCATTATTTTTAGTACCAAATAATTTTAAATTTCTATGTTTAAAAAACAATTGCTGTCTTGGCTCATCACCGAAAACGACCGCTTTCCAGTTTAAGTGCTTATCGAGTATTCTTAATAAGACTTCTCCAAATAAATCATAACCTTTAGCTTTATTTAATTTTCCCACAAATGAAATTATTGGTTTTTTATCTTTAAAATTAATTTTAGTTTTTGATGATGATTGATAACAAACAGATGTTTTATTGATTAAATAATTTTTACCTAATAATCCTGTAAAAAAACGATTTTGCGACCAATTGCTATTAAAAATAATTTTATCAATATTATTTAACAGGTATAAGCGATCAGTTATTGTTTTGGATCCAGACATAGATAAAGGATCGTTATGAAAAAATAAAAATAATTTTTTTTTAAATTCTTTTTTAATTAATTTTATATAATTTGGTCTATTATGAACTTCAATGATATCAGGATTTATTTTTTTTTGAGATTCTAAAAAACTTTTAATATAGATTTTACTAGTACTTTGGAAAATTTTTTTATTCAATTTTAGATTAATATAATTTGTTGTTAAAAATTTTTTATATACTGTACTTCCAAATACCAAAATTTCTTTTTTATAGTGACTTTCATTAACCATATCTTTTACAAATAATGAAACTGCACCAGCATGATTGAAAGAATAATTTTCTTTATACGGTAATAATACGGAAATTGTCATTTATTTACTTTTATCTAAAATTTCTTTCCTTAATAATCTATTATTTTTTAACTTGTATTCAAATGACATAGCTTTTTTTTTTGTTCTAAATTTTTTAAAATATATCAGTACCCATTTATAACCTTTAGTAGATTTGGCTCCTTTATTTGAATTGTGTTTAGCTAATCTTTTATCAATATCAATTGTATAACCAACGTAAGTTTTTTTAGTTCCAGTTGTTATGGATTTAAGCATATATGTAAAATAATACATAAATATGGCGGTCCCTAGGGGAATCGAACCCCTCTTTCGAGGATGAAAACCACGTGTCCTAACCGATAGACGAAGGGACCAATTTGCTGCTTTCTATTGCAAAAAATTCTATTAATCAAGCTTTTATAAATTAGATTATGACATCTACAATATTTATCTGTAAGTTTTTTTTATTATTCCATAAATTTTGGTTTATTTGACCTATAATTTTAATTTCCTTCTTATAATTAAGTAAAGTTTCACTTATTTTCGACTCTAAAAAATTAAAAGATATTGAGTTTATTGATTTACCATCTAATGATTTTAAAACACAATTAATATACTTATTATTAATTATCATAGTTTTTATTATTTTAAGATTTTCAATTAAAAAAAGGGGATTGGGATTACCGGATCCAAATGGAGCCAACTTATTTATATCATTAAAAAAATCTAAATTGATAGATCTAAGAGAAATCTTAGATAAAAATTGTTTAAAATTATAAGTCTTATTCATTAATTCATATTGAGTATTTAAAAATTTAGAAAAAATATTAATTTTACCATTTTCAATAATGACACCAGCCGCAAGGTTATGACCTCCACCACTTAATATAATTTTTTTATCTATGGCCAATTTGATGTATTTACCAATATTAAAATTATCTGTAGATCTTGCTGATCCTTTACTAATATTACCTATTTTTGTAAAAATTATTGTCGGTTTGTTAAAATATTCTTTGATTCTTGAGGCTATAATACCGATTAAACCCTCGTTTATATTATTCAAATTCAAAACTATTACGCTGTCATTACTTCTTTGAATTTTATTTAAGTCAATATCGCTAATTATTTTTTCTTCAATTTTTTTTCTTTTTTGATTTAATAAAATTAATTCATCGATTAGCTTGTTCTGCTCCTCTAAATTATTTGATATTAAAAGTTTTGTAGGTTTTGATGAATCACCAATCCTTCCTGATGAGTTTAATATTGGTCCTATTAAAAAGCCAAGATCATTAATATTCAAAAAATTTTTTTTATTAGTAATTTTATAAATTTCTTTAAAAATATTATTTTTGTTTATATCAAAATTTTTAAAGACATCTATTGCAATTATTCTATTAAGTTTTCTTAAAGGCATAACATCACAAACTGTTGCTAATAAAACATATATCAAGTTATTCTTAAAATTATTTGCGATTTTTTTTTCTCTAAAAAAAAAATCTATAAAAAAATACGTAAGCGTAGTTGAACAAAGATAATTAAAAAGATTATAGGTGCATTTTTTTTTGGGATTAATTAAATTATCTGTATTAGGATATGGATAATAAATATCGTGGTGATCTATAATTATTGTATCTATTTTAATATTATTTAAATAATCTACAGTTTCGTTAGAGTTTGATCCACAATCCAGCATAATAATAAGATTTGGCTTATTTTTAACTAGATTTTTAATTAACTTTAAACTAGCTCCATAACCATCTTTTACCCTATCAGGTATGTAAAAATCACAAGGGTAATTCAAATAATTTAAAAACTTTATCATTAAAGCTGTTGCAACACTTCCGTCAACATCGTAGTCGCCTATAATCAATATTTTTCCTTTTTTAAGAATAACATTATTCAATGTATTAAAACATTTTGAAAAATCATGAACATTTAAAAAAGGGTTACTTATTTCCAGCTGGTTATTAATTGAATATATTTCCTCCTGATCAAAATTTCTCGAAATTATAATTTTTGCTTCAATGTCAGAAAAATTATTTTCAATTTTGATTTTATCTAAAATTCTTTTATTTACCTTAATTTCTTTCCAGTTTTTACCAGAAACTGATATCATCTAAATAATTTGATTTAATTTAATTATTTGTTTAGATCCAGATGATTTATGAGTCACAAATGTTTCTGAATAAAATTTATTTTTATTAATTTTTATTCCATTTACTAAATCACCAGATGTGACGCCTGTTGCACAAAAGATAGAATCTCCTGAAATAATTTCATTTAATTCGTATTTTTTATCGAGATCTTTGATCCCCATTTTAAAGGCTCTATTTTTATCTTCAGATGTTTTAAAGATAAATCTTCCTTGAAAATGACAATTAAATGCGTCTAGCGCTACAGCAGCAAGAACCCCTTCTGGACCACCACCAATTCCAAAAAAAATATCAACTTTATATTTTTCATTGGAAACTAATAATGCACCAGATATATCACCATCTGTAATTAATTTTAATTTAACATTCATTTTTTTTAATGTTTCGATAATATTTTTATGTCTTGGCCTATCCATAATGCAGGCTGTTAATTGATTTGGTAATTTGTTTTTAAATTCTGCAAGATTGGAGATATTTTTTTCGACTGAATAATCTAAATCAATTACACCTTTATCCACTTGTGAAGTTGCAATTTTTTCCATATAAGTTTCGGGTGCTTTAAGTAAATTAGATTTTTCAGAGACGGCAATTACCGATAAGGCTCCAGGAAGATTTTTGGCAGCAAAATTAGTCCCTTCTAATGGATCCACTGCAATATCAAATTCGGGACCTTTCATTGAACCTAACATTTCCCCAATAAAAAGCATCGGGGCTTTGTCTATTTCACCCTCACCAATTACTATTTGTCCATTCATATTAATTTTATTAAGCTCGTGTCGCATAGAGTCGACAGCTGCTTTATCAGCAGATATTTTATCCTCTTTTCCAAGTAAATGATAAGTTGCTAAAGCTGCTCTTGAGGTTACCCTGACAAATTCATCTATAAACTTCTTATCTATAGACATTAGTTTTGGGTTTTTAAAATCTCGTTTCTATTTAGTTTTGACTCAAATTCACTCAATCTTTTCCAAACTGAAATTAATTCAACTATAATGGACCAACTTTTAACTAGATATTGTAATGATCCCTCTACTCTTCCAAAAGCTCTGGTAATCTGTTGAACAAATCCCAGTGTGATTGCACCGGTTGAGATTGTTGGGGCTAAAGCTAAATATGGCACAATTACCATTCCTTGGAAATAGCTCCATTTGACGGTATTAAAATATAGATAATGAAAGTATGATTTAAAATGTATCCCTCTAACTCTATTATATAATTGACCTATTGTAGGAGGAGCAGCTCTTATTGGATCGTCTTCTCCAAGCACTAACTCTTTTCTATATCCAGCTTCTTCTTTTTGTATATCATATTCAATGCCTGGTAATTTTATACCAACCGAAGCTAAAATTATAGTTCCACCTAATGCTGTAATAATTGCTACCCAAACAAGCGCATGATCCACTTCACCAATCCAAGGCAATCTATTGATCTGCTGCGAGAGACCCCAAAGTATTGGAGTAAAAGCAATTAAAGTCATAACACTGTCCAAGAGACCTGTTCCTAGTCCTTCCATAATTCTTGCAAATTTTAATGTATCCTCTTGAACTCTTTGAGAAGCACCTTCTGTTAATCGAGCATTTAACCATTGCTCATGATAATAATCAGCCATGGAAGTTCTCCAACGAAAAACCCAATGGCTAGTAAAAAAACCAGTAGCTACAGATACTAATATCCATAATCCCGCAATTTTTGCAAAAGTGAAAAGATATTGAATAAATTCAAATTCGGTAACTGAATTAGGCGTAGTTAAAGCTTTTTGTAAAGTATCATAAAATTGGCCAAACCAATCATTGATCTTTACATCCAGTTGAACTTGATACCAAGTTGAAAATAAAATAAAAATTGAGCCAAAGATACTCCATAAAAACCATCGCTTTTGAGTGAAAAATTTAAACATTTTATTTGTTTTATCCTAAAAAATTATCTGCATAAGATTTTTTCACAGTTTTTCTTATTTTTGGTTCAATAATTTCATAATTGATTTTTTTCTTTTTCGCATAATTAATGGCTAATTCTTTAGTAGTAAATTCAAGTTTTAATTCGCTTAAAGTATCAGTTGAAGTTTCCCATCCCATAAGAGGATTTATACCAGGATCTTTGGTCTGAAATTCTAGAATCCATTTGTCGTACTTTGCTAAACCAGATTGCATTGAACTTTTGGTAGGTTTATAAATTTTTGCTTTTATCATAATATGGTCGGAGTGGCAGGATTCGAACCTGCGGCCCTCTGGTCCCAAACCAGATGCGCTACCAGACTGCGCTACACTCCGAGCGATTTACTAATACAGTACTTACAAATTATTTCAAAGGATAAATAATATCAAATTAAAGGCAATTTTAATGAAATATGATATACAAAACTAAATGATCATACAATGTCCAAATTGTAATAAAAAATTCAATGTAGATGAAAGTTTAATACCAAAAATTGGACGAAATTTAGTATGTGGATCTTGCAATCACAAATGGTTTTTTAAAAAAGAAGAAGAATTAATTTCTACAAACGATAAAAAAAATCAAGATTTTTTAACAAAATCTTATTTTCCGATTAATGAAGATCAAAAAAAAAATGATTTTGAAATAATTAAAGAAAGAAAACAACTAGAAAAAGTTTCAGAGGAAACCAAAAATATAAAAATTAATAAACCCTCTGTTTTTTTTAAATTTTATTCTTATTTAGTGGTATTGTTAATTTCAATTATCGCTTTGATTATTATATTGGATACTTTTAAAACACACTTAAACGTTATTTTCCCTGGTTTCGAATTTCAACTATCAAAGTTTTATGAATTAATAAAAGATTTAAAATATTTTTTTTAATTTAATCTAAAAAACCTCTAAAAATTAAAAACTAATCGGGAATTAAAGTAGGATGCCAACCCCAAATTAATATAATAAACAGGTATCCTAAAATGTAAGATAACGGTATATGCCAGCCTGATATGAGCCAACGTTTAACAGATTTGGCTTCGGGAAATAAATTTGATACGGCAACGCCTGCTGATGATCCGAACCATATCATAGAACCGCCATATCCAACGGCATAAGCTAATACGCCCCAATCATAATTATCCTGCTTAATCGCCAAAGCTGTTAAAGGAATATTGTCAAAAACTGATGACAAAAACCCAAGTCCAAAAGTTGAAAACAAGGATGGTGGCAGAAGTTTATCAACTGGCATCATAGATGCTGTTAAAACCAAAGCTAATAAAAATATACTTCCTTTAAGTGCTGAAGGAATTAAAGACCAGTCTGGAGCACGAAGTGGAACCAGTAAAAATAATGCTAACCAAACAGATACACCGATAAACGGAAAGTAATCTGACAAATAATTAAATTTTAAATTAACTAAAATATTAGTTAAAACTGCTGAAACTAAAATTACAAAAACTATAAAAATTCTCGACCAATCTAGACTGGATTTACTTTCAAAATCAATGATCAATTGTTGATGGGCATTTTGCTGCTTAGCAGCAAAATAGCCTACAAAACATAAAACAACTATTGATCCAATGAATGCATGCAAAACAGTAATCGGTGAAACACCAGCTAACCACATCATAGTAGTAGTCGTGTCACCTAAAACACTTCCTGCGCCTCCGGCGTTAGCAACTGCCACTATTGCAGCAAGATAACCAATGTGCACTTTTTTTTTAAAAAGTTTAGATGCTATAGTTGCACCTATAATTGCTGCCGCAATATTGTCTAAAAATATAGAAAGAAAAAAAATAATAGCTAGTAGTGTAAATGATCCTTGCCAACCTTTTGGCAAAATAGACGAAAGGGTCTCGGTTACGTTACTTTTTTCAAAATGATCGGAAAGCAAAGCAAAACCTACAAGCAGAAGTAACAGGTTGGTTACAATGACCCATTCATGAATTAAGTGATCTGCAAAGCCCTCTATACCAAAGCCCGTTTTAAAACTAGAAAAAAAAATTTTATATATACTAACGATTGCAAGACCTAAAAGTGCAATTTTAAAAACATGGTTGTGAAATAATGCCACACACAACAAAATTATAACAAAAAAATAAAATTCTATTGGGATACCAAAAATCATTTTATAAATATATTTTATACTTTAAATTCAAAACAATAAAATCTATATACTATTTCTTCAAATATTGTATTAACTACTTTACTTTAATAATTTAAAAAATTAAATTTATGTCAAAATATAAAAAAATAATATACATAATTATTTTAATGTTTAGTTTTTTTGCAAAAGGTAATGCCGCATACAATAAAATTTTTTTTGATTTTAAAATTAATTCTATTGATCAAAGTGAAATTGATTTAAAAAAATACACTGGAAAAACAATACTTTTAGTAAATGTAGCTAGTAATTGTGGTTTTACTAATCAATATGCTGATTTACAAAAAATATATGACAAATATCAAAAAAAGGGTTTGGTAGTTATAGGAGTTCCATCTAATCAATTTTTTCAAGAACCAGAAGATAATCAAAAAATCAAGGAATTTTGTGAGGTAAATTTTAACATAACCTTTCCATTAACAGATAAATACGAAGTCAAAGGAAAAAATGCACACCCTATTTATTTATGGGCGAAAGAAAATTACGGTGGTGCAGCAATACCAAAATGGAATTTTCACAAAATTTTAATAAATAAAGAAGGTAAAATTCAAAAAACTTTTGGGCCCTCATCTAAACCACTATCAGAAGAGATAGTCTCTGAGATTGAAAAAATTCTATAAATTAATTGTTAAGCCATCAAATGCCGGCATGACATTTTTGGGTAATTTTTTTTTTAGCTCATTGTAATCAAGAATAGGTGAAAGATTCGTAAGTATGGCCTTTTTTGGAGATAAAGTTTTTATTATTTCTAAGCACCTTTCCAAATTAAAATGAGATGGATGATAATTGTACCAAAGACAATCAATTATTAAATAATTGATCTTTTTAAGATGTATGAAATCTTTTTGGTAAATTTCACTAACATCACTTATGTATGCTAATTTTTGATTAACTATGTAACCTAAACTATCAATATTTCCGTGTTTAACTTTAATTGGTTTAATAAAAATTTTTTTTTTTTCATCTTTAAAAATCATTTTATTTTTAATTTTATTTAATTTTAATATAGAAGGATATTCTTTAGAATAAGTATAAAAACAATATCTAAAAGTTTTTTTTAAATGTTTTGATGTTACAAAATCTGCATAGACATCAATTGGTTTTTTATTTTTAATAAAAAAAATTCTAAGGTCATTAATACCATGAGTTTGATCTGCGTGTGAGTGTGTATACAAAACTCTTGATATATTTTCTATTTTATTTTTAATTAATTGTTGTCTTAAGTCAGGTGAAGTATCAATTAAAATGTTCTCTTTATCACCTTTAATTAAAGCAGAACATCTTGATCTATAATTTTTTTTATTTGCTGGATTGCAATTTCCAAAAAAACCATCTGCACGTGGTACACCCATCGAACTTCCACAACCCAAAATTACAAATTTCATATATTAATTAAAGAAAAGACGATTAAAATTATTAGTGGTTTGTATATCCATTTCTAGTGGATTAATATTCTTTAGTTCGGCTAGTTTATTTAGTGTGTATTTAATAAAAGAGGGCTCATTTTTTTGACCTCTGTTAGGGATAGGTGCTAAATAAGGACTATCAGTTTCTATTAAAAGTTTTTCTAGAGGTAAAATTTTAAAAGTATCTTGTAAGGTTGTAGAATTTTTAAAAGTTATTATACCACTAGCAGAAAAATAAGAATTAAGAGTTAATAGTTTTTCGGCAAATTGTTTTGATCCTGTAAAGCAATGCATAAGTATTTTAAGATTATTTTTTTTATAATCATTTAATATATCAAATGTTTCAACTTCAGCATTTCTTGAATGGACTATTAACGGTTTGTTAGTTTTAATTGAAGCAATAATATGTTCGCGAAAACTTTCCATTTGCGCGGTTTTATCACTATGATTATAATAAAAATCTAAACCAGTTTCTCCAATACCAATAATTTTTTTATTAATGGCAACTTGATCAATAATTTCAGATGCTAAAACTTTATTTTGATTAGTTTCATGAGGATGTATTCCAAAGGTACCAAAAATAATTTCATCCTGGTCAACAATTTTTTTGATTTTATCAAAACTATCTAAAGTGGTACAAATTGTAAGAAGCTTTTTTACCCCAACTAATTTTGATCTGTTTATGACATTTACTAAATCTTTATATAAAGGTTCGTGATCTAGATGGCAATGCGAGTCAATCATTATTTTTTTCTACCCTTTTAAACAAAATATCAATTTTATTGATATTTGATCCTTTTTTTAAATAATTATAATTTTCTATTGTTGAAAAAATAATATCTTTTTCATTGAGGTTAAAAATCTTTAAAGCTTTTAAGGCTGAATTTGGAATAATCGGATATAACATAAAACTAATTTTTCTGACAATCTCTAGAGTTGTATAAACAATCGAATTTAATCTAATTAAATCATTTTTTTTTTTCCATGGTTCTTGATCATTAAAATATTTATTAGCTTGAAAAAGAGCATTTACTATATAGTTTATATAATAATTAATATCCTGTTCATCTATTTTAGATCTAATATTATTTAAATCATTTTTAAATTTATTCAGAATTGTTAAATCCTCTGTACTAAGAGAAATATTTTCTGGTACACGACTATTACAATTTGATATGGCAAAAGTAGTTACCCTTTGACATAAATTTCCAAAATTATTCGCTAAATCGCTGTTGATGCAGTTTTCTAACCTTTCTTGTGAAATATTACCATCATTACCAAACGAAACTTCTTTTATTAAATAGTATCTTAATGGGTCAACTCCATATTCTTTAATTATCTCAATAGGGTCTAGTATATTTCCTTTAGATTTAGACATTTTTTCATTATCAGAAAGAATCCATCCGTGGCCATAAATTTTAAGGGGCAAATTAATTTTTGCTGCCATTAAAAATGCGGGCCAATAAACAGCATGAAATCTGATAATATCTTTGCCAATTAAGTGTAGAGATGCTGGCCAAAAATTTTTAAACAATGAATCATTAACATCAGGATAGTTTAAGGCGCTTATATAATTAGTAAGTGCATCAAGCCAAACATAAATAATGTGATCTTTACTATTTGGTACAGGAATGCCCCAAGAAAAACTTTTTCTACTGATTGATAAATCTTTCAGGCCACTTTCAACAAAACTAATAACCTCTTTTTTTCTAGATAAAGGAGAAATAAAATTTGGATGAGATAAATAGTAATCTAAAAGGGGTTTTTGCCATTTAGACAACCTAAAAAAATAAGACTCCTCCTCTATCCATTCAACTATCGATTTAGATAATTTTGAAATTTTTTTTCCATCATGATCGATAATTTCATCATCATTATAATAAGCTTCATCGGAAACTGAGTACCACCCAGAGTATTTAGATAAATATATTTCATCATTTTTAATTAATTCATTCCATAAATACTGTACTGAAACTTTGTGCCTATTTTCAGTCGTTCTAATAAAATCAGTATTAGATAAATTTAAGATTTTAGATAAATTTCTAAAAGTTAAACTTATTTGATTGCAAAATTCTAATGGTTCAATTTTTTGTTTTTCTGCAGATCTTTGAATTTTTAAACCATGTTCATCTGTACCAGTTAAAAAATGAACCTTGTATCCATCTATTTTTTTCAATCTTGCAAAGAAATCCGCAATAATGCTTGAATAGGCATGACCCATATGAGGTTTGGCAGATGGATAATAAATAGGAGTTGTAATATAAAAATTTTTATCCATTTAAAATTTTATCATTAAACTCAATAAACAAAGATTCTTCATCGAGATTAAATTTTTTGGTATTGTCAATTTTTTTAATAAAATGACTATAATAATATAACATTTTATCAGTCATAAGATGAATGTGTTTTCTAAAAAAAAGCTCAATTAAATTATTTAAAAAATAAGATAAGGATAAATTTTTTTTATAATAATTTTCTTTTATAATCATCTTCAGCAATTCTTTTAAATTTATTTCTTTGAGATCCACTTCAAATTCATTTGCAAAATTAATAAGGTTTAAATAATAACCAGGTGTATAGTAATAACTTATAAAATCATTATTTAAAAAATTTAGTATATTATTATTTATTATCTTATTAGTTATATCTATAGATTTTTTATACGATAAAGAAATTTTGTAATTTAAACATCTTGACTTAAGTGTATCTAAAATTTTCCTATTACTATTAATAAGTATAAAATAAGTATTATAGTTAGGTTCCTCTAATATTTTAAGTAAAGCATTAACCGAATTTTTATTTAAGAACTCGATATTATCAATAAGTATAAATTTTGGCTTATTGTTAAATGATGATTTGCTAATTTTATTTGTTAACTCTCTAATTTTTTCAATATCAATGTTTTTTTTATCGATATCTATATCAATTAAATAAAAATTAGGACATGTCTTATTATTTACTAAAACGAAAGATCTATTATTTTCAGAAATACTATAATTTTTTTGATCATATTTATTTTCTTCATCTAGTGATAAAATAAAATTTATCAAATGATATGCAAAAGTCGATTTTCCGGACCCTTTTTCGCCTGATAATAATATTTTATTTGGAAATTTATTATTAATATATAAATATGTTAAATGATCAAATTCGTCGTTAAAACCATAGAGTTTTTTTTGATTAATCGGTTCTAAGTTCATTTAATTAAAGTATCAATTTTATCGATGATTATTTTAAGATTAGTGTTTACGTCTAAATTAGAGTCAATAATTTGATATAATTTTTTATTTCTACTTGCCAATTTTAAAAAACCATTTTGAACTTTACTATAAAAGTTGTAGTTAAATTTATCGTACTTATTAATTTTTTTTCTTTTTTTTAATCTCAAAAACATGTTTTTTTTATTTACAATGTTAAGAAAGGTAAAGTTAACTTTAATATCACGTAGAAGATATTGGTTAATCTGATTTATAATTTTAAGATCAATGTCCATGCCGTAATGCTGGTAAGCGATAGTTGAGTCGATAAATCTATCTATTAAAATTATTTTTTTATTTATATGCTTTTTTAATTCATTAATATTTTCACTTCTAGCAGCTAAATATAATAATAAATCGGTATTTTTATTAAAACTATAATTATCATTCAATATTAATTTTCGAATTTTTTCAGAATTTATACTCCCTCCAGGCTCTCTAAATTTAAAATAATTTATTTTTTTTTTATCTAAAAATTTTGCAACCT
>Ga0194133_10006813_pt1 | contig 13904 bp, 8 predicted proteins | sample TA2KigOf40mmetaG_FD_155448 | JGI IMG/M metagenome (GOLD analysis project Ga0194133, IMG submission 155448) | Freshwater microbial communities from Lake Tanganyika, Tanzania - TA2015055 Kigoma Offshore 40m | ecosystem: Environmental > Aquatic > Freshwater > Lake | place: Tanzania: Lake Tanganyika...
GTCTATTTTATCAGATATCTTTCACAAGAAGTGACACGTACTTCCTATAGCTTTCCTAAAGAAAATAAGATATTGAAGGTTTTTAAATTCAGAATTTACATGGATGGTTTGTTGGTGAAATCTTTTCACTGAAAAAATTCTAGTTTGAGGACAAAATTTTCTAAAAATAAGTTTCATCTAAGATCAAAAACTCAGGATGAGTAAAGTAAAAGTAATGATAGTTTATGTTGATAACTGATTCTTCTGAGACCATATCAATTGAATGAGAATTGTGATGATCCATTATTTTTTCATGGAAAGTTGACCTAAGGACCACCCTGGTTGAGATAGTCACAAAGCATGCATATTTAAGGGTAATTAACCTAGAGGTCAAAGGTTTACCCACCCTGAGCCTCACAGTGCTAATGTTTGCTAACCTTTTTTGACCTTTCTTGACATAAAAAACCTTCAAGCCAGTTCTTCATAGAGATAATTCGATAATTCAAGCCATCAAAACTTTTAAAGTTGTTGCATCAGTTTTGATTTGCAAAAAGTTTTAGCCAATCAGAAAGTTTTCCTTTAAAACCTACAAGGAATCTGAAAAAGCTTTTCATTCTCAAAATCAACTTTCCTCATAACCTTTCCACTCTCCATAATCCATCTACTTACTTACAAACAAATTTTGATTTTACAAACTTCATGAAATAAATTCATTTCTTCCTATACAGTTTACTTTTGAGAATTCTTTTCTTCTTTGAAGAAATTGACTTATCGAGGCTTGAAATTCAAATTTTATTGATAAACCACAAACTTTGCTTGTATTTTGAAGATATTCCATCCTGGAAAGAACAGAAAGAGATGAGAAATCTTTAGACAAAAGCAACAATCAAAAGGAGGCATTCAAGACAATATGCAACCAATCCTCTTAGAAGATGCATTGAGACTTTCACCCATCAGGAGAATTGAGGTAATAGGTCTGTCCAACCAATCATGATGACACAGTGAAGCAAAACCTTGAAACAAGCAATCAGAAGTGATTCCCAAGTGGTACGTCAACTGACGTCAGTTTCAATGAATCAGACAAGGACACCATTGTCTGGCCAATCAGCAATGCCGTGTCTCTGAGGGTAACCAATTATGAGATGTGAAAGAAGGTGTACTACATAAGGCCTCGAGTCTTCTTGGCAGGCATTTTTTGAGAAGCGTTGCTTCAGCTAGCAGGTCTGGTTCAAGGACAAACAAACTGAAGCCTTTTGCAATAAAAGCTCTATGAAAGCTAAAGCCCCAATGTTCTTGTGAATCTGACTGTCAAAGTGAGAGAACCTAACGATACTTTAAAGTATTCCCCTTTTCCTTTTTCCCAGACTTAAGTAGATTTTTTAAAACATTCTAAATGATATCTTCACGTACGTGGAGATATTCAAATGTTGTTGTAAATGTATTGTCTGTTGTAGTATGACTTAACACTTTATAAAAGATATCTGGTTCACTGATCATTGGGATTTACCATAGACTAATGAACAGGCTCAGGAGGGTCAACATATAACTTAAGGATACCAAGAGACTCACTTATCTCTAGAGCATAAAGATTATTCATACAAAGTCCTACATCTATTCATCCAAGAGTCCAAATAAAAGCTTTTTTATATTCTATAATAATCTATCATCAACTAATGCTAATGACTATGATTCAGCAGTTGAATCCAACCAATTCTGGCAACATCAAGGACTAGTGATGGGTCCGGGTCAAAAATTTTTGACCCGGGTCGGGTCAGCCATTTATAGTTTGAGTTTGAATTCAGAAATTTCCCCTAACAACAACAACAAATTTTTCAAATTTTTTCCCTTTGGGTCAAAAAAATCTCTTTGGGTTGGGTCAAAAAGTACCCGGGTCAAAGGTGGGTCAGCCTCTTATTTACTGCGGATCAAACTGCACAAACAAACTCAATGTCAAAATTGGAAAGCAACGTGATAAAGTTTGAATGGATCATCACCTTCAGTGAAGACTACATTAGACAAAGTGCATTTTTTTGAAATTTGATCATAATTATTTTTATTATTGAAATGGTGGTCAGAGTTGTTGCAAGTATGATTAGATTATTGTAAGATGCAACCGGATATGAAATACAAAAACAAATGCATGTTTGAGGCTTTCAAGTCAAGCTGATAATTGATGGTTTATGAAAAAAAATTTACAAACAAAGCCATTTTTTCCTGACAACAATTATCCATAGACGTTTCTAGAATGAAAACTAACAGTGCATCCAAAAAGATCAAATCTTATGAAATCTGAAAAATTTCCTCCTTTTTTTTATACCCCTACACATTTTATTACCACTTACAAGTGGCCCCATTTTCCACAATTCATGTCACGAATTGAGAGTAAGGACGAGAAAATTTACCACTGAACGTGATGAATTACAAACATGCAGAAAATTCCATGAACTTTGATAATTAATCAGAGTATTGTTCACTTATAAGGAGGGAGGAAGTTTTGATTTCCAATAATGTCATTCATCACGTAGGTAATTGCTTCTACGTTAAGACAGATTTTGTTTCCATCTCACCACAAAGGCAAAAGTGGAATAGATTAACAGATTATTTTTCAGCTTCAACATACTGTTTCCATCCATTACTTTAGCTACCGCCTCTATGTTTTGTCATTCAGCAACGATTTGATCAATAAATTTACCGATTAGCTGATCGAAAATACAGAAAAAAACCAATTTTTGGATGCAATCTAAATATTTCTTACTTGTAGACATTTCCCATAGCTCGGATGTTCATCACAGAATTGTTGACAGGATATTTTTTCTTCGAATTTGAGGCCTGTTTACCATCTGAAAGAATAAAAATCTATGTGAGTTCATATTGAAAATCAATAAGATGTTCTACCTACCTGTATGTACAAAAATATTTAAGGTGAAACGTTCTCTTTTCGAAATTGGAAAAAGCCTTTCATGTCTTTTCAGTATTTTATTATCCTTTTTTTTAGTCAATGTCAAACGCAGAATTTTTTTATTCAGTGAAGAAATGTTTTTCAACTTACCGTTTTGTGTTGCAGGATTTCTGACTGCTTTTGAATTTGGATTCAAGTCATCCAAGTCTATGAAGTCAAAGTCTTCAGAATCATCAACATCCTGGAAAAAGACAAAGAATGCCACTGACTCTTGTCAAAGTTAAAATCCTTTTGGTCTTTTATTTACTTATGAAGTTTGAAAGTAACTTTAGGCTACTTTCTGGTTTAAGAAACTCCTTTTTCCAGGCATAGAGTCTTATTGACATGTTACAAATATATTAGTCTTTAATTTTTCACAGAATATTTAGTTTTCAGTGCATCAGTCTTCTTTTAAAGAGGGGAGTAGTTTTTTTCTTTTCTAGACTTGATGAATTGGTGGTCAGCAGGTTGGGTTGTCTTACATCAAAGACTTTGGTGTAGATTGGACTGACTGACAGTGAGAAGTCAATGGCCTCAAAGAAAGGCAATAAAACCAACTGTCAAGTAGGAGCTTTTTGTTGCACTCCAAAATTCCATGTCAATCAATTGTTGTAACTCACTTAGGTAAATAGGATTGAGAGACTGGCATTTATACTTACAGCATTGACAGTACACTTACAGCATGGTGTAAACAAGGTCTTTAGATATATTTATGTAGCAAAGGCACCAAAAGAAAGCTTCAGAATCATTTATTGCATTTGCTTCAAGGAAAATTACAGCAGCTGTTGTGGGATTTACAACAATGCAGCAAAAATGATCATAAGCCATTGGCAGAATGAGTGATTTAATTGCTTACTTCATGAGATCAAATCTGCCAATCTCATATGAAAAAATCTTATGCAAAAACTTAAGTGAAGAAGTGAACAGGAAAAGACAATTTCATTGTAGTTTGCGTTGAATACACACATAATTTTTTACAAATTTTGATCAAAAGATTTGCTGTGATACAAGCTTGTCTTTTTTGAAGCCTTGTGGAATCTTTTCAGAATTAAACCAAACCAATCAATGTTTTTTCTGTGATGTGAGAAAACCCTGAAGATTAGTTTCACTTGGTTAAAGAGTTGTCAGGAAAAATTTAAAAGGTAAAAGAAATGAAGTCTAGTGGAACATGGTTCAAATCTTTTTTTAAATCTCAACACAATATTTTCATCTTATTCGAGAGAAACGTTTACAAATCTCATCAATCTTATCCTGAAAGGTTATTAGCTTTTTGTTTGCTCTTCCCCTACCGAAGTGTTTCTTTACACTTTGTTGTCGAATTCCCTTTTCTGAACATACCTGCATTAAGTTTGCAGTATACTTTTCTCCAAGATTGCATATTGAAGTAAGGCCACCTTCAGGTCCTGTAAATGCAGCAAAGACTTCAGGGTCAAGATGTGCAACCTCAAATACTGGCAAGTCATGGCCAGTTTTTCCACTGTGAATATCTGGACCAGGAGAATGGGTCTCCCTGAAAAATAAGAAACATAAGATCTTTTATATTTATGAAATAATTGATTGATTGATTGATTGATTGACAGCTTTTATTTGAAACTACTTATCGTGAGAAACAATTTTGAAAGTAAAAATAAAAAAATAAGTTTAAATATTCACATTTTTGCAGAATAAATGTATTAAAAGACAATAAGTGAATTTATCAGTTTTGCTTGTATATGAGAAAAAAAGTATATTTTGAAAGAATTCTTATTATATTGAATCGTTTGAGAGGTTTGCATTGCTCCAAGGTTGGCTAAATTGTCTGAAAAAATCTAATAAGAATTGGATTGATTGTTTTCCAACCTTAGTCTTAGATTTATAAAAGAATTTCCCTATTCAAAATAACTGGACAGGAGCAATAAAGAATGCAGTCTGGTGCGATTTTTGTCCCTGGTGGTCTTTATTACAATATTTAATATCATACCAATATCAAACAATGCTCTCAATTCAATTAATTTTCTCATTTCGCTTCTCATGTTCTTCTTTTGTCACCTTCACGTTAAACTCATTTCAAGTCAGGAATTGTAACCTGATCTTTCATTCCCATACCTTTTTATGTCAACTTTGCAGTGTATACGCACACATTCCTCCAATTGGAAAATGCCAATTCTCTGATAACCCTTACTGACCTTATCTCTATGATTTGAGTCTCTCTTATATAAAAAGCTGCAATTGATTCATTTCTTGATTGTAAAGGCCATCGCTGCAGATTACAGCATTGCACTTGTTATTAATACTATTATTTTGCATTCTCTTGTCTTCTCTTTTTCTTCATTCGAGATAGTGTAAAAGTGTTTCATTTACATTTTGCACACCATCTTTCAACATAATTAGAAACATGATTTCTGACACTTGGATGTTGTGTGAAAGAGAGACTTTTTGTCTCTCAGGCAACATATTGTATACTTTTGAAATATGCAGTTAAACAAAAAGTTTCTGTCTAGATGTGTGAGATTATTTTTGTTAAAGTCTTCTCTAACTTGGCTTTGTTTTAGTCAAACTTTAATAGTTTAAGATAATAATTATTTTAAATACAAAAAACTTTTTAATTTATTTTTCTTGTCACAATATCTTCTATGTGAATATTTAAGTAATCAAGTATAGCCTATGAAAAAAAATAGTATCTGCAAAGATGTTTTAAGAGAAAGCTTCTTATAAAGCCAACCAACTTATGTCTATTGGTTCTACAAAAATGAATTATAAAAATACTGTTGTCATCAAATACTTTTTTCATCAGACAAAGACTTTAAAAAAACCTTCTAGAAATATCACAAAAACTAAAAGTAAAAAAGTAGACAAATGTTCTTTTCTTCTTGTCTGTTTTTTTGACCAAAAAAAGTCAAGTTTCTTTTTATGTTGTAGCAAAAATAACGTAAAGTGGAAAGATGAGCACTTTACATTTTTACAGCTCAACAAACGTTTGTTAGGTTCAGGACTGAGAACGGCTGCGAAACATTTAATTTTTCAATCGTGAAAAAGTTGAAGCCATCAGACACTTTATTTTTTCTTAACCAGATCAAACAATAATTGGTTAAACAAGCTGATAGACAAAAGCTTTTAGTCAAGAAATGTTTTATAATAAAGCAATTTTCTTTTTCTGTAGTTGTTGTTGATATTCCTTTGTGACCTCATTATATTTCCAGAAGCTTATATGTCAACATCTTCTGTATTTCAGAAGACCAGTCCATGTATGTCTGATCTAGTCTTGGGACAAAAAAACTTGACACACATTCAGCCATAACAGAAGTCGGCAAAAAATGATCTAAATAATGAAAATCAAACCTAATCACACTTTTTTGATACTAACTTAGAGAGGACTCTAAACACACAGAACTTTTTGTCAGCCAAAAACTTCAGCTGCACTTAAAAAAAGTCCTAAATAAAGGAGTACAATAGAAGATAATAAGGTGAAACAAAGTTTAAGGGTTAAGTGCTTTTATGGTTGAAGCCAACTGACAAATGATTAGCTAAAAAGCTAAATGGCAAATAGCTTAGATTAAACATTTGTTGTTGTTATTTAATTGGTATTAATGATCCTTTTTTGAGTGACCTTTAAAAGATCTGCCCTTTCTGCTTTTGCATGGAATCTAATCAGGTAGATCCATGGAGTAAAATACTTAAGTCATTTGCTCCTTTTTTTATTGGTATCTGGATGTAAAATTAGATAAACTGATTTTATCTTTTTCAAAGTAGATTATTTTACAAGGCAGTCTTTCTTAACATATGACTTAATGCTAAGGAATTCACCTTCAGTTTGGTATGTATTATTAGAAGTTTCAGTTGAGTTAAAATTTAAAATCTCTGACAGGAATAATTGATACATAATGTACACTTAAAATGATCTTAATTTAGACAATGAGGAATAATCAAGGGTATGAGACCTGACAGGACAGGTTTTAGTCATCCTGCAGATGACACGAACACTTTGAGAAATTCATATGTTGTAAATCATCTCGTGCAAAGACTGAGCCAATAAATCTATTGAACGAATGAATAAGTTTCTGCAAGGTTAGGGCTGTTTTCTTTTATCTCATAAGAGTTGTCTATAAGTTTTATGTAGGTAGGTATACATGGTCCTGACCTGGCTTACTTTTAATATTTATACTCCTTTACAGATTTGTGCCCTAAACTTTTCAAATAGGGTTAGTGTTTTTAAGTTGTGAAGAGTTCAAGATCATTTAATATTCAAAGGCCACCCAACTAAGACCCTCAGCAAAGAGGCAAAGGTGGTTGGACTCCAATCCAGACTAACAATTTTTCCTGGATTTTATTCTGAGATCCACCTACATTCAAAAAGCTTTGTTTGCTTTTGAAGCATTATTTTTCACCTTTAAAGAAACAACATTTTTCAAAGTACCCCATACAGATGTCAATAATGCAATCATGCCAATTTTCTTGTAAGTTTGAATGTGGGCATTAGCATTAAACATTTGGAAATAAATTTGTAAAAATTCATCACATTTCTTGTGTTAGAAATATCAGTGCTAGACCAAGTTTGTAAATTTGTCCATTTTCTTGCTTTCACTCAAAAGTTTCAAAATTTGCGGTTGCAAGCTTATTTAGCCTCTGAAGTAAATTAAAAAGTCAGATATTCTGTATTTTGTGCGGTGAAAAAATAGCAGGTGCTGAATTTAAATGAATATTTTCCCCGCCTGCGACAAAAAAGACAGCTGACAATTTCATTTGAAAGTTGAGATTTCAAAGCATAACAAGCTTAAAGATATTGTATTTATAATTGTTTCTTAAGATCTAAGCTTTTTTCTGTAGCTTTAGTTGTCTTTTTTAAGCAAAAGAACTTCAAAAGTAAATTTTTATGGTTCTCAGGGAAAATGAAAAAACTTAGCAAAACGTTGTTCGCATTCTCGCATTCTAGTGGCCCTTCTTTCAGTCACACCCACCCCACCACCTCCTTTCCGGTGCAATTCACTTCCCAGACCATCTAAAGACTTGAAGACAAAAAGATGCTCTTTTAATGGCATCTGTTTTTTTAAGTGTTATCATAAAAAGGTCGGGAAGAAAAACCGAAGAGCCTTGAATATTTTTCTTAGCTTTAAGCTATGAGAGAAGTTTTCTTCTTCTTCTGAGCCATGCAAAAAGAAAGTTTTTCCAAAAGCTCATCTTTTTCAGGCATTTTTTAGATGATTGGTTTTGGAGATTCAGAAAGTTGGTTAGAAACTTTGGAATGAAAAAGCACTGTAGGACTTAAGTGGGGTTTGAGTGCTTTCATTGATTTTACTTAATTCTTATGTAAGGTTACTAAAACAATGGCTGTAGTTTAAAAAGAGTCTCACATCCTTTGAAAAAAATGTTTGAAAAATAAACACTCAATCCATGGCTGATTGACATTTTATGTTCAGGAGCTGCCTTTTCAATTAAATAACTTGGATGAAATTTCTTTTGAGTCAAAAACAAAGAAAAAGTTGAATTATTTTTACTGACTTTGTCTTTCCTGATGTTTAGACCATCTTGAGAGGCAAGTAAATCCAAGAAAGTACTATAATTTTAGTTTTCCTCCAGAATCAATGAAAATTCAGGGTCCATATTGTAATAATTCTTTTTTAATTGTCATCAAAGAAAAGAAACTAGTGATATTTTGTAGAGATCAGCTGTGGAAGAGTCTCTGCAATCTAATTATTCTGACAAAAAGATCTTTGATTTTGTTGCATTGTTGCTAGTGCAATAAAGCTAGTGTAAAAAAGGCTGGCATGGCTAGAAATTGTGACCAGAAAGATAAGATTTTCAGCCAGTTGCCAAAACAATCAACCCATCTTCTTTGATATTTCACTAGAGTTGATTGATCTGATTGAAAAGTACTTTTGAAGTTACACTAATGGCTCATGGTAGAGATCTTAGACCTGGGCAATCTGTTTGTAAGCCTTAATCAATCATATATAAGGTGGTCAGTGCAACTCCCTTGGTTTAATTAAGAAGGCAAAAATACACTTTTTATATTCAAGTGAAAAGAGACTCACCCATTGAGATACTTTTGAATGAAGCATCCAGCATCTCTGCTCTGAACAGTCTGTTTTTTTCCACCTGATTTTGAAAGAGATTTTTCTGAGGTGTGTTGATTATGTGATCCTGAAGGGGCAGAGAGCTAAAATTCAAAATTACATTAATGTTAAATTTTCTGAAAACTATTTATGCAATGTTCAATCAACCAAATCAGAGAAGCCTTAGTAGTTAATGCAGATTTTTATGTAATTTAAAACCAAAACCAACAAAGGCAATGTAAAATTTGATTTCGAAAAAGTGAATCTACTTTGAAGTTTTCAGGATTTTAGCATCCAGGCTTGTAGCTACAAACTTTCTCATTTAAAAGGCTTAAGTGTATACTATGCAGCTTTTTGAGAGAACAAAGGTTATTTTATACCTTGATTTGCACAATTTATATCAACATGCAAACATTTAAGGGTCAAATCACATGCAAAAGTATTTTAGTCCACCACTTTTTTACCAAAAACCTCAATATTATTTTTTAAATTATTCTTCATTCTTTGAGCTTTTCTTAATTGAAAAGGTTAAAGTATCATATTATCTCATGCAGGGAATTAAATCTTCATGTTATCTCTCTTCTATTTTATATATACAAAGACTGTTTGTGCCTATGTCCCTCTTTCATGCCTAAACCGGCCAACCAATCTCCACCAAATTTTGTACAGACCTCCACACCAACTCAGGGAAGGTACTCAACCAGGTATGACCCCATCAACCCGACCCCCTAACCTCAGGGTACCCCAAACTCCAAAACCTAAACAGATTAGTGGAGAAAAACTTTGCTTTACAAAAAATGCCGGGCTCTGGTTGGCTATTTATCCTCCTTCAATAAAGATACATTTTTGATAAAAGGATATGAAAACACAAACCCCAAAGTTCAAATCCAAACTCACCTCAAGTAGTGAGAATCATTTGACAGTTATTGTTCGCTTCAGTCAGATTGTTACCATACTCAGTCGGGGTTTTTAGACCTATAGGATAGGAGTTTGATTCCATCTTTGACTTTGGGTTGCCAAAAAAAAAATCAGCACCAAAGCACTCAACTCCAGACACTTTGCCAAAAAGCCTTCCTGACTCATAGTACAACATTCAAGTTCGCAAAAAAGTGAAGAATGCCCATTCGTTCAGCCTGAACATGACTAACCTTTTCACTTCATTTAACTTCCTTTGGCTTAAAGGAGAATGAACTTAATGTATTTGCTTTTCCCATCAATTGGTTTTTCAATTATATTCGTTCAGATGAGAGGGGAACGCATGAAAGACACAAATTTGTTTCTCTATTCAAGTTCCACCCTATATACTGTGTGGAAAGCTTTAAGGTTTTGGAGAAATATAGCCAAGCAATTTGTTAGTTGGTAATTTTAAAACAGACATAAAAGTTTCAGCCACCTATTGATTTTGAACAAACCTAACCATAGTGGAAATTTTCTTTCACAAAAACTTTAAATTAAATATCTAAAAAATTTCAAAAAAAAGAGAAAGATGTAGGATCAGGTTTTTCCATAGCTGGATTGCCCCTAATTTATTCACTTAAACAAACATGAAGCAAAATTTTAAAAATGGATTAAGCAGAAAAATTTGGTGAAAAAAAAGATGTTTAAATGATCAAAATTTCTACTCGAAACTATAGCATTAGTAATTTTTCGCCTTTTGAAAAATTCCAGTTTTTTTTCTGCTAATGAGCTTTTCCCCTATTTTGAGGCGTTTTTAGAGCCTTCTTTCCCCTTCTAAAATTGAATAGTTTAAAATGCATTAAATTTAGACAAAATAGGAAACTTTAACTGTCAAAAATTATTTTACTTATGTTTGGTAATGTTCAAAACTTGATTCCATTTTTATGATTGGGAAGAACATGTTTTGTAAATTGATATCTTTTTTTAAGGTACGAAAAGCATTCTCTTCACTGTTTTAGCAATCAAGTCTTTATTTAGTAATTTTTTTAAGAAAATCTCATGGATATTTGAAATGGTATTAAAAAGAAATTTTTTCTACTTACTTGCCGAATAAAGCCGGTAACACGCTTTCTGACAGAAGGCATTACTTTTCCTGATCTATCCAATCTGTTTTTAACACATGTCAAGATAATTTAAGAAAAATAAATTTCACTTAATTTTATAACAACAGTCAATGATGGATTGAGAGAATTTAATTTTTTTTGCACTGACACTTAAATACATTAAACACAAAAAAATAAAATATTTTTCAAGAATTGTTTTGAAACATTGCTTTTTGTATTTCAAATGAAAAGTCTTAATGAGCAGGTAAATTTTAATACATGAAAGTAACCATCCTCTCTGTTAAACAATGAAAAACTGTTTCTACTTTTGTTATTTTTCCCATGTTTTTACCCTCGCCTTAAATGTGGACTGGTCTGCATGTTAGCCAGGCAAGCCAACCACAGCTGACAGAGAAAAAATTAAAAGGGAATTCATGTACCAAAAATCTCCTGATTCACTACCAACACTCCAATTTTCAAAGCCTCATCATTGAAGTAAAAGAAGTTAATTTTTCTTCTGACAAGGATCATCAAGATTTCTTAAAAAATACATTCAAGTATGATGACAAAACAAATATTATTTTTTCATGAAGTAAGTGTGTTTAGATAAACAACTTCAATGTTAGTCCTCTTGAAAAAAAAAATAGTTGAAATTCTAATACAAAAAATAGCTTAATTTTTGGTTCAATGTGAAAAAATTGATGATTGATGGTTTATCATGCTTTTTTTGGTTACATTTATGAAGTTTCTTGTGAAAAATGGGGATGTTGATGATAAAACATGACTTTTTCTAATGTGAATTAAATAACAAATAATGGATGTAAGAAATTAGAATCCTGGCATTTTTGAGTAGTTTTTTTCTCTTAAGAATAATACTGTGAGTTCCCAAATCATATGTTTTCTGTTTCCGGTCAAGTTTCCCGTTTTGAAGGTGTTCGTTGTTGCGTTTGGCATCGGCCAGCCAAGCTGGGTGAGAGCGCGCGCGCCCTTCCTGCATGGAAGCGCGAGTTCAGTGAAACTTTCTTCTACCCAATCGCACCGCTGCAACCTTTTTTTCCCCCCTACCTTTCTGCTCAAAACCCCAACTGAAGAATGATTTTTTCCCCAACTCCCTTTCTTTTCGCACTTCTCTTTCTTGAATGAAAATTGATGAAATCCTTTTTTCTTGTAGAAATCAAAGGAATGTGAGGTTATGATTCTAATGGAAGATTTTTGGGAAATCCTTTTTTGTTATATTGAGGTTGAAAAAAAATAGGATTTACGTTTTCCTAGTCACTTTATGTTGGTGACATATGAGGCTATGTGAGGGCAAAAAAAGGGGAGAATTTCATTTCTTGTTTAGATTGCAATCAGAAAAATAATTTTATCAGAAAAGCTGTAAAGCACGAAGTAATATTTTTCATTATTTTTTCTGGATTTTTTAATGTCTGCAATTCTCAATTTTATGCTTTTTCAAAATTTTGCAATCTTGCTATTAAAAACTGAAAGAACATAATTATCTCTTTTAAAATATCTTCTTTTATAATTTTGGTTTTTTTAAATCAAAGTATGCTCCAGTAACAACTCATAGTTGACATCTGACTGAGAATCTAGTAAATTGTCTTTTACTATATTTTTCATTAATTTCATTTCCTTTCAATTAATTGTAGTATTTCCTTTAAAATACTATTTCGCGCATTTTCTGATACCTCTCAAAGGATCAGCATTGTTTAGCGTAAACCCCTTTGAGACCGTCATTATTCATGACTGTTCCCGCCGATTATGGTACAGGTCATTGACCTGCTCAGTTTCCCTCTTATTTCTCCTTGATCCGACTATAGATCATCTTGATCCGTATACAGCCTATAAAAACTGACCTGTTCATTAAACAAACAGTTAGTATCTCATTGGTCTTGTTTCTTGAAGCATTTGCCCCGTCACTAGGATTTACCATACATCGTTTTGCCTAACCCTGCAGTTACAGTGAATTTTTACAACATTATACTTTTTTTAAGCTGAGAATGAATTGCAAGGAAAACTTAATTGATATTATTTTAATGTGATTTTTTTCAGCTGATAATGTTTGTGTTGATATCAGGTGGCCTGGGCAGGAGTCGAACCTGGGCCACTGTTGTGATGATCAGGTGCAGTACCACTTTGTTATTGTGAGTTTATGGGAATCACTAACAAGTAAAGATTTGTGACCTAGGTTTGATTAGTTGGATAGGGTTGGGTCAGGACAACCACTGACCAAGTCAATTTGGGTCAGCAATATTTTTCCCCTAAATTTTCAATCCATCAGGTCAAAAAACCCTGGGTAAGGTTAGAAAACTTAGGTCAAAAGCAAGTTGGTCCCTTATTTACTTTGGATAAGAAGCATGCTTGGGTTGAGCAACTCCAGGTCAAAGGATGCATGTTTGGAACTCACTACACTAGGACCCTCAGGAAGATATGTTCGCCATTTTGAGATTGCCTGATATTTTCATGAAACTTAGAACTCTGTGAGATTATAAGCTCAAGCCCTTGCTGCACCAGAAGTCTTTCCTCCTCCGGAAACACTGAATAGTGTAAACTTTGATATGAAAGTTGCTCTTATCATTCAATTGTCACATGATGAATAAATATTTGTTTGAGTCCTGATATGTTTATCTCATGTGGGTGCCTTTTGTGGCTGTATAATTCACTGTTCTGAAAGACCTTGCGTTAAGCCTAAGTCTTACTAAAAAGAGTCAATAAAGATTTCAAGAATAGCTGTTGCTGTTTCTTTTTCATGTCAAAGTCTGACATTCTCGACATGCTCTAGCTTTGTCACAGCCATAGGTGTGAGCACAGCTTGACCTGGCAAGCGTGGGTTGGGTGGGTCCTGACTAGTGTGCCCGCTGTCTTTGTTGGCATTTGCTTGTGCAGCTCTTTGTTGACCGCCAAATCTGCAGCTGGCACACTCTCTCCCCCTTCTTGTAGGAGAATGATGCCAATCTT